>JAABUK010013822.1_pt1 | contig 10009 bp, 12 predicted proteins | sample 5559141 | NCBI WGS metagenome assembly JAABUK01 (sample SAMN10711869, study PRJNA513367) | rock metagenome | isolation source: Antarctica rocks | place: Antarctica: Victoria Land, Pudding Butte nord | collected 2016-01-03 | reverse complement strand
CCTCAAGTCTGCATGCAATTTGTGAACATGCAACAGAAATGTATACAGGCACCAAGACTGCATCAGAGGTATCCATGCCAGCAGCCCGCAGTGATACAGTAGCAGAAAGCCTGTTGGACTGCTGCACAGCGTTGCTGCTACGCTGCCCAGCACAGAGCGGCGAGCAGCTGCTTGAACTGATGGATAGGTTTGCAAGCATTGCCAGCCTGAATAGCAACACAGCAGCAGAAGAGGTGAGCAAATGCTGGCCGCCAGGCATGTATAAGTGCTGTATGTTTCTACAGATGTATGTGCACTAGCACATGCCTGCCTTGAGTCAGACTGCATACGATAGAATCACCCTCAAACAAGAGTGGATGTTGTGTCAAATTGTCGTATTGCAAGTCCTATCTGCCAGAAAATGCATGTGCAACAGCTGCCTGAAGAGCCAAGTCATACGAGTGTAATATACACAGCAGCTGCAGACTTCAATTTTCATGATTCCTGGGACATGTTTTGGTGTTACCAGGCACATGACTGCAGTGCATACACAGAAGCCGTGATCTGCCTCATATTGGAAGCTGTCCATGCAACATTTTGGTGCTGTCATAACTTTTTTTGGCCCAGGTTCGACTGAAGGCAATTCAGTGTATAAGTGCCATGCTGATCAGCAGTGCTAGCAAATCCGCTCCCTCAGGCCCCGCATCAGCCCTGAAAGACCCCAGCAAAGCCCCCCTGATAGCCTACCTCTTCTCCATCCTGATGAAAGCAGCTGAAGGGGAGATGAAAGCAGGCTTGACTGGCAGCAAGGCCCTTTCAGCAGCCGCCTTGAAGGCTGTGCGCTGCCTTGCTCAAGCTGTGAATGATGGGGATGCCCTGGCTTTTGTGCTGCCTGGCCTGGCCAGCGGCCTTGCCAAAATCATGATTGCAGCAGGTGAGAATACCACCGTTTACGTGCTGTGTGATTTTGCTCCGCAAGGCACAATACAACATGTGGCTGACGCCTGTTGAGTCAGCTGACAAGGTCTCCATCATCATGCAGATGCACTGCATGCAGGAAGCCTGTTCAACAGTATTGCACTTCTTGAACGCGGACCTGCGCTTGTTGTTTGGTCTTCTTGACCAGCATTGTTGCTGGACTGCACACTCACGACCATGGTCGCATGCAATGTGGTTATTGTAAGCCAGCAGCGGGATACATGTTGGTGGCCCGACTAAAGCAGGATAGTTGCTAGGAACAAGGCAGACAAAAACCAAAATGTGTTCCTGTTGCGCATAGAAAGACCTAATAGTGTTGGTATTGTGGAAAAGGCTTTTGAAGCTGCAAGTGCTGATGTTGCAAAGCTAGTCAAGCCACATCATGTACAGTTGGCTCTGCTGCTGATACTGGTCCTATTGAGCTGCAGTAGGTGGGTCTAGCAATAGGCCATCTGGCAGCAAAGTGGGAAGTGAGTCAGTTGTCAAAGCCCTTCAGGCCTTCACAAGCGTTGTGACTGCTACTCTGGGAGATTTGCACGCAAAGGCTGTTGCTGAGTCTGAACAACCACAAGCTGAGTTGAGCGCTCAGGAAGCTCTCACTGCTCTCTCAAAGCTTGCTGTACAGCGGCAGGGCCATCCAACTCCAACTGCTGAATCAGAACAAGGTACAGCAAGTATGGAGCCTTGATGCTACTCCACATCAGCCCTGTCACAGGCAGATACAGCTCAAAGTGTGGTCTTTCAAAGCAAGGTGGTGTCAGTAGACAAGCGCATGATGCATGTAGTGCTGTGCCACAAAGTCAATGAGGCGTTTGCATTCAACATGGTAAGGCAATAGCTAAGTTGGCTATATTCTGTAGACTGACGCTGCACTTGCACATGGGGCGCATAGTAAAAGTTATCGACAGAGCTACTAGGGCCTCAGCGGTCACTTTTGCGCTGTGAATGGATTTTCAAATGGTTTTCCAAATATACACTATGCTTCCTAACCTGTCCCATTGTTTTCATCACTTTTTTTAGAATAAAAAGGGAGCTGGTTGAAAACTGTGGTTTTGAAATTGCAGAGGTGCAACAGGTGCAGCAGAAGCCCATGCAGTCAGGTCAAGGTCAGAGCATGAGGCCTGCAAGAGACAGGGCATGGGTGCAGACAAGCGCTGCTCGCCTTCAAGTGCTGATTGCCCAAGTCCTTCCTCCTCTGGCTGCACACCCCAGGATGGCCGTCAGGACCGCGCTTGCACAAGGTCAACCTGCAGCATTGCACCCTGTCTTGTACCTGCCATTGCTGCTGACTTTGTATGCAAGACCTGTGTCACATGGCAGACCGCACATACCTAGCTCATCATGAGCTGGAAAACGTTGTTGTTATTATTATTATTGGTATTGTTATTGAATACTATAATTATTGTTAATATTGTTAATACATGGCAGACTGGTCTATTGCCAGAAAGTCTCCACCGAATGCACAGTCCCCCTTCTGACCCTGCACACTCACATGCACTGCTTCATCACTGTTGTGCAGACTGCATTCATTGCAGCAGCAACAGGCCAGCTGTGAGGTATTCTGGAGTCCAAACTCCATACAGCTGTCACCTGCATCGCTGCCGTTTTGCAGCCTTTTAAGTGCTTAGCAAGGGTACTTGTCAACACACATGTGTCACTGGACTGTCACTGCGGTCAAGCTACTGAATGATGTGTGTGATTGTGGGTGCAGCGGTGACTCAGCTACTGGAGCATTGCAGCACAGTGCTGCAAGACCCAAACCAGGCTTTGTATGAAGTCCTGTTCACATTGGCACAAGACGAATGGCCTCAAGTGTCCAACCACTGCCATGCTTGGTTGTGCCGCTGCTTGCCTGCTCAACACAAGGGCGCACAAGTGGTGAGCAAGTAGCACCATTGAGCATGCAGTCTGCACTGTGTGTATGCACTGCATGCATGCCCAGCTGCCCAAATGTAAGGCTGCAGCATCTGTGTGATGGTGCAAGTCTGTTGAACCTTTTCTCATGGTGGTTTGAAGCTACTATAGCTGTGAAAGACATACATGGCTCTGTGGGTCACGCTGCATGCAAAAAGGATGGTCCCAGTCTTGCAGCAGAAAGCCCCGAGTTTGTGTGAACCAAATCTTGATCGTCTGACTGGTCAGAAAGTAAGCCTGCCGTTCAAATCCCCAGTTTGCATCACACCAGGCTGCTAACTTGCCCATGGAGACCACCTGCAAACATCGCACGATCATCACAACTGATGACTCCCTTGAAGACCTGCAACGCCATCATGATTATGGCTGCACAGAACATTTGGGCTCTCATCATGGATGATCAATGGATGCAACAAATTGTCATGCATGGTGACTTGTCTACAGGAGGGGTCTGTGCCTGCCATTGTGCAGCGACTGCTGGGTGGGTTGCTTCCAGCTCTGCAGTCTGGAGAGGAAGCAGGTACCTTGCACGCCCGCCGCCTCACTACTGCCCTACAGGCAAGGCCTCCTTTGCCCATTGCCTCAAGAAACAGTATTCAGTTACACTATTGATCACAAGCACAACACAAGCGGTTGTGCTGACGTGTTGGTGATGATGGCAGCACTGCTTGGCTGTCCCGGCAAGTGCCAGATAGGTGCGAGGCCAGTGTAGTATTCTGCTTCAGACAGCAAGGTGCATGGTCACAATGTGCAGAAGCTGCACACAGCTCATCTGGCTTCCACAGCCTGGGAGCCTTGTCATGTACGGCAAATCATGTCACTTGCACAGCATGTGGGACTAGAGCTGAGCAGCACTACAAGCCTGTCAGCAGCATACACATGCAGGCCGTCTGGGTGCAGCACAGCTCTTCTACATGACAAGTCAAATTGTCAAGCTGCATACTGCATGATCACTGGACTTGCTGGCAGCGTTGCTTGCGCTATCTAACAAGCTGCGTGTCCTCAGCAGCACACTCACCATGTGTGATCTTGCTCTGTGCTATTGAGCAGGCTGCTGACACTGTCAAACACCAAGGCAGCATCCAACAAGCTGAGCAGACAGCATGTCCATAGACAGACACTTGATCAACAATTTTGTGCACTTTCAATGACTGCTTTTATTACTGCAGGCCTGCTCTCCAGAGCAGCTGACAAACCTCTTGGTCGCAAGCCCAGTCAATGCAAGCTCTTGGGCCTTGACGCTGTGTCGCTGCTTTGCCTTTGAGCGCAGCGCTGCCGCCCTGCTGCTATACAATACCTCACAGGCAGGGCCTCATGCACCCCTTCTGCACCCTATCTCAAGCCCCTCCCCTTCACCCAAATCAGCCCCCTCCTCAACACCCACTGCAGCAGCTTCGAGCGCTGGCAGCACAACAGACACACAACAGCAGCCAGGCTTGATGCACACACTCAGTGACATTTCCACTTATCAGCAGCAAGCCGCCACCACCGTCACTACAACTCCCGCCACAGCTGCCACCCAGCCTTTGCCATCAGCAACAGCATTTTCACCTCCAAATGCTGCTGCATCTGATGCTTACCAACATTCCAGCCAGGACAGGAGTCACACCGCACAGCGAGCAGCAGCAACACCTGAAGCGCGTGACCATTCTGGCAGTGCGGATGTGGCCTTTGTTCTGCTGCCCAGGATGCAGATGGGCATGACTCACATTGCCACTGCTGCCTGCTACACTGCAGTGGCAAGTGTTGCTCGCACTCTGGCCAAGTCAGCAGTGGCGGCAGACCAAACCAATGCAATATCAGCAGGTAAGATCATGGGCTAAATCTCATCTTGAAGCCATGCTTGCCATTTGTGTTGCTCCTTGCGGCATGCTAGCATTCAGTGGCTTAAGGCACCAATGGGATGGCTGTAGCAAAAGCAGCAGGCCTTGCTGTCAATCTGGCATGTTGAGCTTCTGCTAGGCCATTTGTTCCCTACATCAATTTTAAAGATTGTTGTGTCAAGCGCTATTTCTTCAGGAGCTGCGATCCAGGCTTTCTTCTATCATGATCACCTTTCTGCAGCATGCCTCACAGGGTTGCATATGATATTGCTCTCAGCATCAGAAGCATGTCCTGTTGCACATTCACTGCTCACCACTTTCCTGCCTGGCTGTGTCTGCAGGTGGGGCTGTCTTGCATGGCATTGTGCAAGATCTGCTGCAAGTCTTTGAGGCCCAAACGCCTCCTCAAAACACCCAAAGCCCAGCAAGCAGCAGACCCCACACAGCTCTCAGTGCACAGGCTCGGCCCAGCATAGCATGGCAAGGCAGAGCCGCTGCTGCAGTTGTTGCCTTGACTGAAGTCTTATATGGTGCATCGCCCGCTTGGCAACCTGCACAGGCCCATATCAGCGGCAGTCCTGCCTCATCTGACGACAGCAGGCGGCAACACAATGGTGGCAGGACTCGCTCAACCACAGCATCAGGTGATGAGGCAGTTGGTAATGCTGGACAGGAGGGCATCAGGAACGGTGAGGAGGCAGGACATCATGGGAACGAGTCTGCGTCTGATGTGGGTGCGTCTGTGCATGGTGATGGGGCGCTGGAACAGCTGGTAGTACAAGTGTTGGGTGACTTCAGCAGTGCTGACGTCTGGCAACTGCCTACTCATGTAGAGCCTGATGCATTGCCAGTGAGAACTGCCCTGACTCCACAGGTGAGTACCATATCAAAATGCCTGCTTTACAGCATGGGGTGACTTCTGCCAGTCTGCTTTGTGCAGTCTCACAGAACTTTGGTGAACCTCGCAAACTGTTATGTGCAGCCAGACGGCCTAATAATAATAATAATAATTAGTACTCTTTCCAGCTCATGATGAGCTAGGTACGTGCAGGACAAGTCTTGTCTTTCCAAAGCACCAGACGGCCTGAGTATCAGAAATCACATGTTGGATCCAGACCACCAATTATGTTGGATGTGTTCACTTGGCAAGTGCATTAGCTTGGAGTACACTCTGCTCTACCTATATACACTGTGCTCTACTCTGCTCTGCCTCTTCCTTATGCAGCTGACACCCTTCTCCTCACGCTACACTGCAGGCACTGGGAGAGAACGCAGTCCTGATCAGAGCTTTGCTAGAGGCAGTGGGCACCTTTGCACGGCTGCTGGGCCCTCGCTTTGCAAGCAATGGCCTCATCCTACGCAAGGTGTTACTGCTGCTACTGGAGCGGCTGGCAGACCCGTGCCCCTCTGTGGCTGCCAGTGCTGGGGCGGCCCTGGGCTCCCTGTGTCTGCACTGCAACTACCCATCAAGGCAGGCCCTGCTGACACACAATGCAGACTACCTTGTGGACGGGCTGTGCCGGCAGCTGCGCTCACTGCAGTCTCACCCGAGGTATGTCATCCAGGCTTGCTGTGCTGCAATATAGACAAGAAAGGAAAGGATAGGAAAGAAAAGAAAAGAAAAGAAAAGAAAAGAAAAGAAAAGAAAAGAAAAGAAAAGACTGTGCAGTTCGGCGTCAATTTGATGAGAAGCCAAGTGTTATACCGGGCTGCCCAGGTGTGCTGCAAGATAGGTCTTGTGAAATGATAATGACTACCTGGTGGCTGGCCTGTGTTGCGAGCTGCAATGGCTGGAATGGTTTTTGAGGAAGGTCAGTGCTGGTGATGCATGAGTCTTGTGTCAAGCAACGTGGGTATGAATCTGAGGACAAACCGCAGACAAGGCATGAGGCACGGCATGCAACTGCAGCTGTGATGGTTGCTGCCATTTGACCATGCTGACTATCTTGTTCCTGAGCTCTCTTGCCAGCAGCGCTTGTTGCGTTCCAAGGCAACAATGATTCACGGTCATGCTTGTCATCGCATGCTTCATGCATCAATCAAGCTGCTAGTGGTCATTGTGACAGCCACCTGTAATGTTTGGTGCGGCTTTACTTCTGTTCATAGCACTGCTGTGAGCTGTGTGCTCACTGAAGGCTCAGCTCTAGACTTTGCAAACAGTTCAGGCATCGCGCATGGTCTTAGGGGGGTGGAAGGCTTCAGAGTGTGCAGCATAACGTCAAAATGCAGGGTATGCTGCATCCTTGGTGGCGTCAGTTTGGCAAGCAGCAGGCTCTTTCAGACAAGCCAACAAGGATTGTGACCAAGTCTGTTGCGCCAGACCTTGCGACACACCTTCAACCATCTGCAAAGTTCCTTCCATGTCTGCTCTATGTATACAGCACAGCTATCCTTTTGCATCTTTGTGTTTAGATGATTTTGTTGCACTCCCTGCTAAAAGTAACTGAGTAATTGTGAGTGACTGTGAGTAACTGTGAGTAACAAGGCAATGTTGGTGCAGGGCACCATATCTGTTTGCTGCTGTCCTGCAGCAGGCAGGGGCAGGGCCACAGCTATTGCCCCTGCTGGCTGACCCTGCCAGGGCAGCTTTCCAGGGCCTTTCTATCACTGCCCGTCACAATGCAGCTCTCCATGTGTACCCATTCCTCCAGGTGACAATCTTTCCTCATTGCCCCAGCTGGTATGTCAGGCATGGCACAGCTGCTGGAGTGGGTCTTGACTCAGAGTATCAGTATGAAGAGTGTTTTAAGAGTCAGTTGCGCCATATTCTCTCCCACCTGAAGCCTATATAACAAGTCCATGTGTTTGTCCTTTGAACCATGAGTGCTCTTTGGGTAGCTGTGATGCTCTGTCCTGCTGCACAAAAGCAGCAATCAGGACAGCATCCTGTTGTGTTTTTAGCGTCACGCTGCCCTATCAAGTATTATGACATGAGACCTGCTGTGTGCAAAGGCTCTGCTTACATCCAGCAACAACAACCTCATCTATTGTCCGGCAAAATTTACTTAGCAGTGTACATTAGCAAGACATGCACGTGCTGCATGAGGGGGTGTTGCTCGGCTGGTGGTCTCCAAGACAGACCTCGCAAGCTCTAGAAATGAAGTGAAAAGAAAAGACTACCTTTTGGCGTTAGTTTGATAAGAAGCCAAGTATAATACTGGGCTGCCCATGTGCAAGCTGTGCTATGCTCAGAGTAGCACACAACTACTATGACTTCCATACACGCAAAGGTGCTGGTTGCAGCTACCTAGCTTGCGTAGACATAGAGCTGGATCACTTTCATTATTCTTCATTATTCTTACAGGTGCTGATGCATATTGTGACCATCTGTCAGGCTGAGGCGGCTGTGCTGCTGGCTGCTACTCAAGCAGCTGCTGATCAGATCAAAGATGCAGTTAAAGCTGCTCAGCGACAGTTTCCAGAGGATGATCCAAATGAAACATCAGGACCTTCAGGCATTGACGCTGTCAGAGCCTACTTTGAGGAGCACAATAAAGCAAAAGCTGACGCTGCTGCTGAAGCAGACGTCAACTACACTGCAGGTGAGCTGTTTGCCTGAGGTACTTTGAGGATCAGAATGTAGGTGCAATGACTGCCACTGCTGCTAGGACATGCAACTTTCTACGGTATTAGAAATGCCAGCATCCTTGCAGGGCTGTCAGGGCGTTTTCTTCACACGTCCAAGCCACACATGTCCAGATGGCACAGCACCCTGTAGACTTTTTCTGCAGCATTGGCAAGATTGGCCTCAAAATAGTGTATATGTTGTATATCTTTGTAACTTGGTGGGAGAAGCATGCATTCTGGCGTTCCTATCCTTGCACACACCAATGTTGCGCCCATTTTTGTGTGTATACTTGCAGGGTTGGATGTCATTGAACAGCTGAGTAGCAGGAGACGCCAGATTCACTCTGTTGCTGTGCTGGCGCATGCCAGTGCAGATGTGGCCACCCCTCTACTGCTATCCGCCACCCTAAAGGTAAGAATTGTGTATTTGCATGAGCTTGTGTCTGCACATCATCAGCTTGCATTATGAGCTGTACTTGGTACACGCTTATCTTGAGGACATTCAGTCTGTATTTGGTACATGCTTAGCTTGAGGACATTCAGTCCTGTGTCAGATCTTTCTGCCTCTGGATATGTTTTCCATGCTGCGCATACTGATATGCCCAATCTGCTCTGTTGCACTTTGACAACCTGCAGGCTGCTCAGTCATGTGAAGCAATAATGAATTTCTATCAGGTCATAATCACATCCTGACTGCCCTGCCAGCTGTTACAGGTAGGGCTGTTGGCATCAAAAGTAGGGCTGGTGGCTCTCAAGGCCCTGCATGCCACAACAGCTGCCCTGGACCTGTATGAGCAGGTGATCACCCCTGTTACCAGCAAACAGGAAGAGATCGGGCCGCCCCCTCCTGACACCCCCCAGCTGCTGCCCAGTGTCCATGCAATGTGGGGTCCACTTGTCGGAGCGCTCAGGGTATGTTACAACCACTATGCCAACATCCAGTAACTGGCTGCCACTGACAGATGTCCTTTTATCACCATATATCACTGCCTCTTCCTCCCACCACGCCTCAAAACCTGTCATTCCATCCAGGCAGCAACTTGCCTCAACTCTGGATCCTTCAGTCTGCTTGATGTGCCTGCAAGTGCACTTTGCTGGGTGCAGAACGAGAGGCCAGCCTTGGTTGAGGCAGCAATGGAGTGCTTGGTGGATGTCTGCCACTTGGCTGGCCCTCAGTTCATGAGGCGGCGAGTGCAGGCAGAAGCATGGCCTGTTCTGGTGCACTTGCTGAAGCAGGGCATTCCTGAACGCAAGCACCTGCCCTACCCTGCTGGTGACTAACCACTCTCTCTCTCTCTGCATCTTGTTATGGCCCACATTCACAACAACAGTTCTTGTAGCTGAAACAGGGCATACCTGAACGCAAGCACCTGCCCTACCCTGCTGGTGACCAACCACTCTCTCTCTCCGCATCTTACTATGGCACACTTTCACAACAACAGTTCTTGTAGCTGAAGCAGGGCATACCTGAACGCAAGTACATTTCCTACCCTGCTGGTGACCAACCACTCTCTCTCGCTCTCTCCATCTTGCTATGGCACACGTCGCCAACAACAGTTCTTGTAGTAGCTGAACACAACTGGCTTCTGTTGTGATCACTGATGGCCTTGGGTGTGAGATCAGCCCATGCAGGCCGTGAGTCACTGTGTGCATGCAAAGCTGACAAGAAGTGCGTGTTCAGAAGTGTGTCCTCCCTGGTACGACTGTGCTGGCATGAGATCACATGCATTGTGGCTTCGTGAGCGGCA
>JAABUK010013819.1_pt1 | contig 10011 bp, 6 predicted proteins | sample 5559141 | NCBI WGS metagenome assembly JAABUK01 (sample SAMN10711869, study PRJNA513367) | rock metagenome | isolation source: Antarctica rocks | place: Antarctica: Victoria Land, Pudding Butte nord | collected 2016-01-03 | reverse complement strand
TGGTGGGAGGGTGGTGCTGGTGGGGCTGGGGAAGGGGAGGCGGAGAATAGATGGATTGAGGTGCGGATTTGGGGGAGAGGTGGTTTGTATAAGGGAAGGGTGTTTGGTAGAGTTAAAGACATGGTTAGCCTTTGCCTTTAAATGTTGGACTTTCGTGGCTGTTACTGTCCGGCAAGGCCTTAGTACCCATTGTGATCTGTCTAATCACTCACGCGGCCATGCTTTTCCTCATGCAATAGAAGTGCTCACATTTTCTATGAATTGGCTGTAACTCTCAAGATGTAGGTATAGGTGATATGCCCGATAACAAGCAGTATATCTGCGCCAACCCGGTCTGTAGAATCGTAACTCGAATCCTACATAATTCACCTAAACAGCTACCACCAATTACAGCAGAATACGTTCAACACTAACCCACTACTCACAATCGACTCCAAAAACACTTTTGACCTACCTCTCAACGAAAACCCCAACCTAATCCTCAATTATCTGACTCATCTATCTATGAAACAACCACCCTCACACGCCCCACCCTTCCGCCTAACCATCATAAACATAGGCATACATCCCCTCAGCACCCTATCTCTCATCCCATAACTACACTGCTTGCAAAAGGAGAAGCGCAAGGAACTGTAGTTGGTGGGAGGTCATACGAGAAGAGAACCCTTTGCGACTCCAACATTATATGTGGAAAGAGAAACAAAGACAAGGGATTCTTGAATTCGGGGAAGAAGCTGATCGTGAAGGCAGAGCCCAGCATCTACGACTTCGGACTTATCTCTTCACAAGGGCACTACTGTTGTAAAGAGACTGAGGAAACAAAATCAGACAAATGAAACTGTAGAGAGGGAACAATTCATGAGATACCCCCAGATACAACAGTAAGCGTTCTCGACTGCGATCAGGGTGTAACAGATCGAGGAATATGATACCGGAAGCTTGCTAATTACCCCTTGGAGCAAGCTTCGTCGAGCCTTGAAGCCTCAACGCCATGTCAAGACCAACCACATGGAGTTTCTACACCGGATATCAGCAGGAACTACTACCCGAGTGTCAATGTCAATGGAGACTTGGGAATTATACGCTAGGATGACAGATGGATCGCTGAAGAAGAGGTGTCATTAAAGGACTTACGTACCTGCAAAGCAGAATTCATTCGTCCCCAAGAAGTAAGCGATATAGCGTCATAGTTCAGAATAATCAAACGCTGGATAAGGTGGGACTGGAGGTCTTAGTGACAGAACGAAGAGCGAGGTGGAAGGGCGAGGCCGATAATCATGCACATCCAAGTCTCCCCAAGGACCAAACTTACAAGCTACCTTTCTAACCTAGGTATTGAAGTCCTAATGCCGCGTCAAGAGACTCAAGGCCAAGCTTATGTATGAATGCAGTTTGACTAGTGATGCTTAAGACGCTTACGTTAGTAGGCTTGCCAGAGGTATCAATGGTAGGAAATCGTTCAAAGGAAAGCATAAGGCGTTTGCGAGAGGATTGGGGGATTGAGTCAAGTGAAGGGCCGTATGGTGGTGTGTGGAAAGTATGAAAGAATGGGGAAGATAAAGCGGGAAAAAGCGTGCTCACGTAGTACTTGGATGTGGTAGAGATCCTAGCAAGCTGTTCATGAGATACAGAATACCGGCGACCGTAGCAGACTTGAGATGGGTGCAGGGAATGGAAAAATCGTCGTTGTGTAGACGCGAGGCGCGCAGGATGTGAATAAAGTAGACTATGCCAAGCACCGAGTTATCAACAGCGATTTTAGCACAACGTAACCAACATCGGAGATATGGCAACAATATAAGAGCAGAAGTATGTACGTTGATTGCTTTGATGACAAAGATAACGCAAACCTACGATTCGCCCAATTGTGCCACTTTTGCATCGAGGCCTCCATCTCCCACAATATCACCCATCCGAGCATCCAAGACAGGTACAACCCCACCAATTTGCGGACCAGTGAACGACTTCCGTCCTGTCGTAATCCACGTGACAATGCTGATCAACGCAATGATTCCAATGGCCGCGCTGGTGTAGTTCATATTGCCACTGTCCACAGGACTCACGGTTGGAAAATTGAAGGTTATGGACGTGAAGACCAGAAAGACAAGACCGATTATGTTCATCCAGATACCATAACGCCCAAGATTGTACGGACCAGGCATGGCCTTGGCATCACCTGTGAACCAGGATATGATACGAGCGAGCAATGGCATTGCATAAGACAGGTAGAAGCCCTCCGTAGCGATCGAGATCACCGTGTTGAAGCCGGTCAACGTACCAAAGTAGATGGAATCCAAGGCCATCTGAACACCACAAGCAAGTAAGATGGCGTATACCGGCACCTGTCGTTTCGACTCCACTTTCGCAAAGAGGCTGGAAAATGGCAAGCCATGATCGCGTGCGAAAGCGAAGAGACTGCGGGAACCCTCGGCTAACAGTGCATTTGCGCAGACAAGCGCGATGACAACTATCAGCGAAGATAAGAAACAGGTACCGACGACAGATCCGGTGGAGTCGTAGAATATTTGAATGAGGGGTACGCCCGTTGTTGAGGTAGCTGTTGACGAGATGTCGCCAATGCAGAAGCAGACGGAAATTAGGAAGATAAAGCCTGTCACGGCACCAATATAGACCGACATGATGATGGCTTTTGGTGCTTCTCGTGAAGCATTCTTCATTTCCTCAGTCATGTGAGCAGGTGCCTGAACGAGCTTTTCGAATTAGCATTTCTCTTTCGAGATTGAAGATGGATTTGAAGAAGTACGGAAGACTCCATATAAGAAAAGTCGCTGTGAATGCTCCCCGAATATGGCATACAGCTGGAGTCATTGCCTGCATTGAAAAAGAGTGAACCAAAAATACGTACGTCGTAGCAGCACATGCCGAAGGAACTCTGCAGCAATCCTAGGATTGCAGCAAAGCCAGTACTGAAGCCGGTGAAGTTCTGAAAGTCGTTGAAAACAAAGCTGGCAGGCTGCTTGTGATCATTGGTGGCCAGAATAGTGATAATGACGATGACGAAGGACAGGATATTCCAGAGGAGGATGAAGCGCGATATGCGGTCGAGGAGATGAGGTCCATAGATATTGACAGCGGTACACACAATAGCGATCAGGTATGCCAAGAGCACAGTATGCCACCTCTGGATCACGTAGCCCGGAAACGAGAGATTTGCTTGACCGAGAATGAAGTTTGCGCCGATGAAATTGTTCGTAGCACCCATAGCAAGGATCCCAACTATCATAAACCATCCCGTAACCCACGACATTCCTCTCGCGATGCTAGGGGGAGCAATGACTGCAACCCATGAATACTGTCCGCCTGCGAGGGGATACGCCGAACACATCTCAGCCATCGAGTAGGCGACTGCAAGGCCAAATAGGCTGACACCAATCCAAGAGTAGATCATCACTGGAGGACCACCAGATTGAACTCCCACAATGAGGACGCCTCCTAAGGCAGTCCAGCTCGTGACTATGCTGAAAGCGAAGCCTATCATTCCCAGGAGTCCAAAGGATCGTCTAAGCTCTTGCTGGTAACCCAGGTTTTCGAGCTTACTATCTTCCTCCACATATTCATGGATGACTTTTTCGTCTGAGGACATGATGGAGTCGATCTTAAGCGTGCTTTCAGCCACGCACTGGGTTTGAGTCGCTCCACTGAAAGACCTCTATACAAAGATCATATGAGAACAGGGACTTTGAAACGGAACCTAAGCGTTCTTTGGGACATGCAAAGTCGTTCCGATGGAACCCGTATATGCTGGATTATATGCTATTAATGATACGTGGAAAAGACGGAGAATATGGGAGTTAGGAGTGGGATAGAAGTCTCATTGACTTATTTAGTGCTGTTACTCACCTTCCTTTTTGCGATAAGGCTATCTGTGAGTGTGTGCTTGACAAGATACGATTGACGCAGCTTATCGCAAGACGCCGATCGCACTAGACCCGCCAGAGCCTAGATTTCAGCTCGGCAATAAATGCAGTCTCTGCCATACATCAACAGTAAAGTAGCTTGTCCGTGGGGCTGTGGAGGTTTGGAGAACCTTCGAAATGTACACAAGTGACACACCTGTATGCGACATGATGCGGAATCGTCCACCATTTCACGCAAGTAGTGGTAGGGTCAATTCAGAGACGGTCCAATGGCCAGATCTCACGCAAGTAGTATGCTCTACCACGGTTGTTCGTTAGACTTGTACCTTGTTGACGGAGGATCGGTCTTCGTCCTTGATATATTTCTCGATGCTAGTCATGAAGATCTCAACACGTACTTCACCAAGTATTGTGAGCATCCGATGCACGCAGATGGGTAGGGACGCTTACATAATTTGCGAACATTATCCCATGTCCTGGCAAGGCACTCGTCTCAGGGGGATTTGCCAAAGCCTAGCCGAGACGAGTGCCAAAGTCGCCAGGATATCATAAGCTGTAATGGTGCAATCACGTTTAATACAATGGAAATGCATCCTTGACGACTTGTATACATCTGAGTATACGCAAACACATGGAAGTAGCCACTCTGCAACAAACATGAGCCAAGACCAACAGCAGAGAGTGAGTTTAACTTCGAGGAGGCGCAACCCACTGAGCACCGAGACAGGAGTTATTAAGGGAACGAGAGAAACTGTGTCGACTGTCCACATCAGTATCGAAAGCCAGCACGAGGGTGGTGTAGATCTTGGCAACGGTTATGGAATTCCTTGCGAAAGGAAAGATGGAACAACTAGAAGGAGATGCCGATGCGCCAAGGCCGAGCTAGACCGCGTCCGGCTTGGCACCAAAAGACGATTCAAATACAGTAAAACAAATGTTGCCCCACCCGCCGTGCCCCACCAGTAGAGCGTCGACCAGATTGCTCGACGGTAAGAGAGCTTGCACGGATAACTAATCTCTAATTCCAGTCCTTCCGAGGTACATCATACAGAAGGGCACATCAAATCTCATCGATTCTGAGATATCATGAAGGCCAACGTTTGTGAGGAAGAACAAAGCCAAGGAACATGCCAGGCAAGCTGTGAAGCCATGGATTCTTCAGATGTAGTTGATTACAAATATTCACAAATCATCGTGATCAGAACGATTAAAACACCCGAAGCAATGCAGGTGGCCGTCAATGTGTTCTTCGAAGTCCTCTTGGACCGGACTTTAGCAATACCCGTCATGGAAATCCAGTCTCAGTATCTAAAGTCCGTCGCTCACAGAGATATATAATGATGCAAGCGCGCTTTGAAAGGCGCAGATGCAACGCGGTCAAAGACCTTCAGACCTAGTCCTTAATCAATCACAAACACAATACTTTGATAGGTTGTCTCATACTCTCAGGATGAGCAAAATACTGGTTGTCTTCGGAGCTACAGGTCAACAAGGCGGCTCCGTCGTCGACGCTGTGCTCAAAGATCCGGAATTATCGAAGCAGTACACGATCTGTGCCCTTACACGGGATGTTACCAAATCTGTCTCCAAAGCGCTGCAGGGGAGAGGTGTCGATGTCGTAGCGGCGGATAACAATGACAAAGCTTCTCTCCAGAAAGCGATGCATGGAGCCCAAGCTGCATTCGTCAATGTCGCGACCATCGGAGAGGCTGGAGGTCGGGATACCGAGCTCAGACAGGGCAAGATGATCGCGGACATTGCGGTGGCTGAAGCCTTGCAATACTTGATCTACAGCGGCTCCACCGACTGCACCAAGAACACGAATGGCAAACTTACACAGAACTGGATCTACGATGTGAAGGCCGAGATTGAAAAGTATATCCGAAGCTTGCCCATAAAGAGCATCTTTTATCTCCCCGGCGTCTTCATGCAGAACATTCACACTCAGACTGTTCCCCGTCCTGTTGGCGACGGCAGCTATAATATCGTCTCGATCTACGAGCCAAGCACCGAGCTTCCTTTGATCGACGTTATGGACACAGGAAAATGGATTGCCGGTGTGCTTGCGCAGCCAGAGCAGTATGTAGGCAAAAACCTTCGAGCCGCCACGGCCTGGTACACGTGCGAGGATATGGCGCAGACTATGTCCAAGGCCACTGGCAAGACGATTAAGCACAAACAGGTTCCTGACGACGTCTTCAAGAACTTCTTGCCACCCCACTCCGCAGATGCTATTCTCCAATTGAACCAGTATAATCGCGACTATCATTTTTTTGGTGACCAGGCTCCTGATCGTGAGGGTGTTGAATGGGCGGCTAAGCAGGCGAGAGGAAAGCTGACCACCTTTGAGGAGTATATTGAGCAGAACCCTCTCATGCTCGAGTAAGCGTCGGACGAGGTCAAAAGTCTCGTGAGGCAATATGAGACACGAGGTATCTTTCAAGAGCACTCATAGACTGTGGGAATCCTGAATGCCACTAGTTGGGCAGGTCAGCAGCAGTAAGACAAGAGCGCAAAAATGTAAAAGCAGGTCTGACTCAATGGCTCTCATAATAGTAGACAAGGTAGAACCTTATCATCGTCAATATGGCTCCACCTGAAATGGTCTTCGGCCGCTCTTGCGCCGATCTATTCTTGTATCTGGGGCAGACCTGTTGTGAGAACATCTTATCTACGACGGCTTCATCATTCTTCTGTCATCACTGTTCGTAATAAGCGTGACCTGAATACATCAATCCCTCATATGGTAGGCAATGGCTTCACGAACCATCATTTGTGGTATTCCTGATGCAAATAGTACTTCGTCACACCCTGGAAAGTATTGAGATCGCAAGTTATCATGTTCAAATCATTTCAAAAGGGGCAGGGCACAGCTCTCGTGTCGACATATCGTCATCTATCTCTACCCAATGCATAGACCACGAGCGGTAAGGGATACGAAAAACAAGTCAAAATTTAGTAAGTGCACGTACGGAGGGTTCACACGAGAATCGCAAGAAGATATTGCCAAGGCGCTAAGCTAGCGTGACCGCGGCCTGGTATCTACAAGATATTGATTCCATTGTTGACTGAATCAGGACATTTGGCTTTCCGCTTCTAGACAATGCAGTGCGCCAACTAACCCCATTTCTTAGGTCCTTGTAGGATAGCCTGTGCGGCAAAGATGAAGAAAACCGCATGAACGTCATAGGAGGGAAAACTTGACAGCAGCAAGAAAACAGCGCCGGTCCAGGTGAACCTCCTCCTTGTGAGCGTAAGATCATCCTCAACATCTCGCACTGCAAACGGTCCCACGCAACGTCAACTACGCGCTCAGACTATATCGGAATAACACATTAATGAGTATTCAGCACCTTGCCGCCACTGTCACCCTCGTTGCCCCCTTGACCCTCAACGTCCTGCTATGCCTTCACTCGAAGATCCATCACCTGCTGGGACACCCAAAGCGGAAACTTCGCTCTCGTACTACAAGTCGCAATATGAACAGCTTGAGGCGGAACTTGCCGATTTCCAGGCATCGAGCAAGGAGCTCGAGGCAGAGCTGGAAAAGGATGTAGAGGCCGCAGAAAAGAGAGAAAGGCAGCTGCAAGAGAAAGTTGAGGCCTTGGGCTATGAGGTTGAAGAATGGAAGGTAAGCCAGAGTGGTCCCTGCATCCAGACATCATGCGAGCGAATAGGCCGCGGCTCACACGCGCTGAGATCACCAATAGCTAATGGAGTAAACCATCAGGCGAAGTACAAGCAGTCCAAAGCGGAAGCGAATACAGCGCAGAACACCCTCCAGAAAGAGATTACGAGCCTCCGTGATATCAACAGGACTATACAATTACGACTACGTGACATTGAGGTGTCGAACGATGACTTTGAACGGCAGGCCAGGAACACCACCTCGTCACTGGAAGATCTCGAGTCGAAATACAATGTCTCCATTGAGCGTGGTGTCATGGCTGAAGAGGAGATAAAGAATGGTGAGCAAGAAAGAGAAGCTTTGAGGATCGAGACTCAGCGATTACGGGAGGAACTCAGTGATCTCAAGATTGAAGCGGAGATCAGACAAGACAAGCTCCGTCACGCCGAAGAAGCAGCAGAGAGGCAGCGTCGAAGGAAGCTACCGCCTCTTGCTCCAGACCTGGCACGGCCGCAGTCCGCACTGTCCCAGGCATCACCAACAACCTCAAATTCCTCCCCTACCGTCGCAACGCCTCCAACCAAATCGGCCTCCTCTGAGGTTTCCGAAACACTGACGCCCCCATCACCACCGACCTCGGAAAAGTCTATACCTCCAGCCGTGACCACACCCAGTCTACCAATAGCCAAGTCAAGGCTCTCGGTGGCAGACTCCAACACGACCCCTCGCCCAATGTACCCTACCAGCTCGTCACGACCTCCCAGACACACTCGAGGTCCTTCTATGGCTGGGACGCCATCAATCCCACGCCGATCGACTCTTAACAGGCCAAATCAGCTCCAGCAAGGGTCCAGCCTCCCCCACTCGGGATCCCTTAACCAGATCCGTGGATTGAGGACCAAGATGACGAATCTCGAGCAACGCTTAAAGTCGGCACGGTCAAAGCTTCCAGCACCTACATCAACTCCACCTAATGCATCTCCACACAGCGGCTTGGCCGTCGGCCAATCTTTCATACCAGCAACAGTCACCATGCGTAGTAACAAGAAACGTACTGGCGGCAGCAACGCTTCTTCAATTCACACTCCTACTATGGAACGTCCATCGAGCCGTCTTTCATCGGCCTTCACTCCCAGCCATGACCGGCCATCCAGCCGTCTCTCGTTCGGTATATCGCAGACCAGCCCAAGCCGCGACCTACAAAATAGTCGTCCTCCAAGTCGTGATCCTCACCAGAGCAGGCCCAGCTCGCGTGCTAGCCTTTCCCATCGCCAGTCGATCAGCAACCTACCCAGCGCCTCCACGCCAAGTACTAGCCGTCCAGGAAGCCGACAGTCCGTTTCGGGCGCTCGCACACCCCTCGGCCACTACGCCACGAGCACCACCCAATCTGAGTCTCGGCGGCCTAGGTCTTCAGTCGGAGGCTCCTATGCCACCATCCACGGCCATGGGCACTCCGCGAGCGTGAGTAGACTAAGTAATTTTGGCACCCAATCCCAGTTCCAAGACGAAGAAGAGACTAGCGAGGTACTAACCCCTACCCCTTCACGGAGAACTACGTTCGACAAAATGGACAAGGGATCGGCTATACCGGGTATAGCTGCCAACGGTGCCAAGAAGAAAGCCAGCGGCTTTGGGAGTGCGAGAAGGATCAGTTCGGGAACGGGCGCTGGTGGCGGGGAAATGGGACCGCCAGCTATGAAAGGGACGAGGAAATTGAGCGGTGTTGGAGAGACGTTCTGAACCATCCTGTCTGCCTCTAGTACGGGGTATGGAAGGTGGATATGGTGCGCAGAGCAGAACGTTGTCGCGCGTATTTATGGAATTACGATTTATGTGCATATGTATCTATGGCTGCTACGCGAGAGAGAGAGAGAGCTGCGCAGCGACGCTCAGACTTGTCACGCGCTATCTGAATCGCTATTGCATAACAGAATCCATGTTGGCTGTGCAAGGATCGTGATGTGATTCATCGTGAGACTTGTTGACATGCCTTGTCTACGCGTGGCGTTTCACAATCTGCGTAAAGTATTCAGGCGCCGTGTGCTCCAAGAGCGCATGCTGTTCGCCATGGCCGGTCATGACCACCCAACTACCTCGATCTCGACCCAAAGGGTTCCTCACTCTCAGTCATTCTCCATTTACAACTCACGCTACGAACCCATTCGGAAATCTCTCATGCTGCACACACATCTTTTAATGATTCAGCACAAACTTTCATTCTCAGAGATCTATCTATCTGCTTATGCCATACCACAAAAGAACAGCCTCCTCTCCCTCTCAACTATCTCCCTTCTTCAAAACGCATCAAACATATGCACACGCCTGTGTATGCAGAGTTCAGTCCATGGTATCAGAATGTCTGAAACTCATTGTATTTCATAAGTGGTGTTGCAATCTCATGCCATACTTGTTGTGGGTAGATGCTGAAAGTGTTTGTAGGATCTATGGTTTGATATTGTCTGAGGGTATAAGTTGGGGTGGTTTAGGAGGGAGGGTAGGAGT
>JAABUK010013818.1_pt1 | contig 10012 bp, 13 predicted proteins | sample 5559141 | NCBI WGS metagenome assembly JAABUK01 (sample SAMN10711869, study PRJNA513367) | rock metagenome | isolation source: Antarctica rocks | place: Antarctica: Victoria Land, Pudding Butte nord | collected 2016-01-03 | reverse complement strand
CAACTGATGTCACCACTGCTTGTTGGCGGTATATACATTGCATTATCGATACAGTCCTGGATGTTGCGCTGTGCCTTGATGTCTGACCTCATTCTGCCACTGTGGCACAATGCATACAGCTGGTTTGCATTGAGAGCTGAGAGGTTTCCCTTGTTTGCACGCTGCAGAACCTGGACAACCTAGCATTGTGCTGAGCTTGCCGTCTCACAGCATCAGCAGCATGTGACAGCCATGTGCCACAACCATGCGCGCAGCTTCTTCACATATATCCATGCCACCAAAAACTCCTAGCCATACAACAAGCACTGCTTGCCCTTGTGACTGTAGCCTGCACATACCTAGCCCATGAGCTGAAAAGTGTTTTTATTATTATGATTATCATTACTGTAGCAGTGACATAATGCTTGTGCAGGGTGTGGACATTCTGACATTTGGGCAGTATCTGCAACCAACCCCTCTGCATTTACCTGTCAGGGAGCATGTCACACCAGAGCAGTTTGAGCACTGGCGCAAGTTTGGGGAAGATGTTGTGGGCTTCAGGTACAAATGATGAAATAGATGCATGTGCTATGTCGCAAGGTTTACACATTTTCTGGCAGCAGTGTGTAGCTCTGGGCTGCCATCTTAGGAGGCTTCCGCTATGAGCTGAAAGGCATAAAGTTTTCGTTTTCTTTTCTGGCAGCAGTGTGGCCGTGATGCTTGAATGGCCATTCTTGGTCAGCTTTCTGGCGCTGCTTTGCAAGACACCACATACTGACGTCACTTTTGGCCATAGACAACTGTGCTGTTGTACCTGTGGAGGCTGTCTGCCATGCATTGCTTAGACGTGCCTTATGGCAAGTTCCTTTCATGATCAGCATGATCTATAAGCCTCATGAATACCTAATGCCAGCATTTCCAAGGTTTCAGATTTGGTGAAGGCTGACCGCACATGTGTAATCTGTGCAGGTACGTTGCATCTGGACCGTTGGTGCGCTCCTCTTACAAAGCTGGAGAGTTTTTCATAGAAGCAATGATTGATAAAGATAGGCGGCGTCCAAAGTGATAGCGACTGCTTGATGCAAGCACTTCAGTTGTGTACCCTATTTACACATTACCAGTCAAAGCATCTTTAAGCCTCGGTCCTCAGAAGCTCCTCTGCTTTACTGATACCATCATCTGTAAGCCTATAGGTGCCCTTGTGATCAATCAACTCCATGTATGCTGGCATGGTCACAGTAGACCTTGTCAGACCATACATGGTGTTACCATGCAGCTTGTCTGTGAGTAACAGCATCATCTCTGGGTAGTGCTGCTTGAGCGCTTTGGCATGGACAAACCCATCTTTGGATTGCTGCTGAAGCTTGTAGATGGCTTTGAGAATGGTCCATTTGCTCAGCTGCACAGACTCTGGAGGTGGTACAGGCTGTGACGGAACATCACCACTGCATGCAACAAGCAATCAGTCTATACCCTGCAAAGCCTGAAGATAGGCAGCTTGCAAAAACTGCACGGGCTATAATATATATTAGCCAGTACAAGTAATGCCTCTTAGTGCATTGTCCACAGATGTGACTAGCTCATGTGGTCTCAACGTATGTCTGGTCTATCAATGTCCAATAGAGGTCTACACCGCAATGCAGATTGCCATGCACCTTGACTGACCATGGGCTTGCATGGAGAAGGGACAAAGAGGAGGAAAAGGGTAAGCAGGCAGAGGAAGAAGGTGGGAGGAGTATGAAGAAACACTACCAAGGCAGTTGAGTCAAAGAAAACATTCACCATGCGTAATTGCGCTACAGGCTGAAATAAGTAACAGAAACGGTGCAAAAGTTGATAGTCCAGAGCAATACGACAACAGACACCATAAGCAAAACAACATACAGGCTAGGGTGGCCAAACCAACGGCAAATCATAGAGTGCAACGACACCACAACAGACCTGAAGGCTTTGTCTCGCAAAGCGCACTGCTGCCCATTCTTCTTCACCACAGGCTTGTACGCCAGCCTGAGCTGGCCCCAAGGCCTCTTCTTCTTGCCACTGCCAAACTGGGTGAGGAAGTCTAAGCTGGGATGAATGGGCACAGAGATCAGTTCTGAAGTGCGCTTCTGCAGGCTGGGCTCATGACTGATGTCTGTCCATTGCGTGTGCAGGGCCTCCATGAAGGGCACGTAGGCCTGCACCCCATGCCAGTCCTGCATTCACATTTTGGTTTTAGTACTACGTATCCCTAAAAAACTGTATCTTTTCAAAAATGTAAACAATAGCAACGTACAATTGTGAAAAAATACTTAACAAAAAAAAACAAAAAAAAAACAGTGCGCCCGCATTCATCCAGTGTCTGTGAGTATACCTTCTGCAGTAAATCCTGACAGCATAAGGGACCTCCAGGTTCCAGACAACCAGTACTTGCCGCAGTACATGGGATTCTAAAGAGCGGTTCTTGGGCAAAGTCCTGTGACAAAAGTTGAAACAACGGTTGATACAGAGAACTATCTGAAACAAAAATACTATCTGAGAGATTGAAACAAAATACTATTTTGCCAGATTTCTGTCAAGTTTTGAAAGAGACCAGGTTGTTTTCACAAATACTATGTTTTTTGTAAGGTTTCCCTTGTTCTTCTGGCAATAGTGTGAAGACATACCACTGGCAATCTGCACAGCATGCTGAACACTTGTCAGCCTTCTCATAAATGCAGCTGTGAACTACAAGCTGGCGGCATGCACGAGGGCGAGATAACCCAAAAAAAGGGCGATCTGTCAGTTTGGGGATAGCGATCGATTCAAAGTTTCAGAAAATGTCACGGACATTGCCTCTTCATAATATGGTAGCTCTTGGTGCACACAGCTGTGACTGTGTGACTGGTTGGCCAATAACATCTTTGCAACACCCAGCTTTGGTTTGCCGGATCTCGACAACATGAAAATATGGAGGTGCAAAGGATGACCTCGGCACAACAGACAGAGAGTTGTGAGACCATGACTAAGCTACAAGCAGGAAACTGCATAGCAGAAACAACAGTGTGCTGTAGTTGCAAATGTTTGACCTGTTTGCACCAGCGCTTTATCTGCGTACAGCACAGGAAAAAGACGTGTCCAGCAGAGTGCTAGTATGCCATACAAGCACATCTCTTGACTTGCAGACAGTGACAAAGCACACACTTGCATGGACGCATTTACTTGGGTCAGCTCATGTGTAGAAACTCACCTGAGCCAGACCTCCAAATTCAATCTTGTCAATGCCCATTTCCCTCATGGCCTCAGCATTGCAAGATGTCCCCCTCTGCACAGCTTGAATGGTCTTCTCTAGATCCTTGGAGGCACCTGTCACACGCTCGTTAGGGGTTAGGGGTTAGGGGTTAGGGGAGTTAGGATAGTCATGCACATCACAGCTCTGTAAAGATGCTTTCAACAAGAAGCAAGAATGGCACCACTCCCGCTAACACAGCATCTGTTCCCTTTTTTTTCCCCCCCCCCCTTTAAACTTTTGTTTTGTTTTGTTTTTTTTTGTGCTCAATCGCCGACATGTACCATTGTCAGGTGGTGTCACTCAGAGAATGCAGTTGCAATCATGCCAGTGCCACCACCAGGTACCTGTCAATCTCACCTGGCAAAGTGTACAAGTCATGCACAATCACTTGGACAGTCCTCCAAGTGTTTTACCTGGCAAAGTGTACAAGTCATGCACAATCACTTGGACAGTCCTCCAAGTGTTTTACCTGGCAAGCAGATCACAGCGGTGGTGATAGAAAGCTTCTCCTGTCCCTCATGGCTGTATGAAGTCACTGTGGAGATGCATCTGCCCATTGACTCTACAGTGCCGGCACACAGCACTGTCACCCGGCCAGCCAGGTGCCTTACCAGCTAGCTATCACTGTGTCCTGTGGGAAGGCTGAGCTGTAGGACTCCTTTGTGAGCATGACCCATGACTTGGTGCTGGACATCCTGCAGACAACTGCGTGTCAATTGAAAGGCTTATTGGCAGCTGTCAGGGATACAGAACCGTCATTGATGTGTAGAGACACCTGTGTGAATAGTGCAAATCCACTCTAGTATCAGGCCTTTGTACATTGTGTTGGAACAATACCTACTGGCAGCAGTACCGGGCATGACCTTGAAATGTCATGCAACAATCGGTGCCAAAACAAGACCAACATGGGAGCATCAGAACACGCCCAATTTGCTGCGTAGTCATGATAAGCAAGTATGGAGAGCAAATGTGACAGTAGCTTCGCTGGCTTTGCTTTGCGCACACAAGCAGCAAATGCATGGCTGAGGCCTGTGCTCTGCATGTACTGTATATACTCAGAGCAGAAAGCTGTTCATCAAGTACAAGCAGCTAGTTATACCCTGCACTGTCTTAAGTGACCCCATAAGTGACAGTCACAGCATTGGCCTCATCAGAAGTTGGTTCTTATGCATGACTGCATACACAGGGAGGACGTTACACAGTTACGTTATTATTATTATTATTATTATTATTATTATTATTATTATTATTATTATTATTATTCCATACAGAGAGGATGTTGCTCAGGATACCTGAAGCATGGGCCTTCAAGGTGTATGCTGCTGCATGGTGTGAAGACAAAGCCAGCACACTCCTGACCCATGCCCTCAAATCGAGGTTCCCAGTCACTACCACAAAGTTGTAGCCCTTCTTGACATGGTCTTGCAGCATGGTGAACATGTTGCCCTGTGACAACACAGTCATGAGCCATGGCAATGCACAACACTACAGAATGCCATCGTAGCAATGGAGGAAGAGGAGGAGCAGGTGTCACGTCTTCAGCCAACCAATCAGGTTGTATAGATGTGCCAGAATTGCCAGTACCCTGATCAAAAGTATCAGCACTAGGTGTTTAGCATGTGTAAACAGTCTGAAACAATTTTGTAGCCAATCATACGACCCTTTTCGGCATGAAAAATATTGCAGGATTGAAGTTGTTTGAGGGCTGATATATTGCTGCGTATCATGTACCTGCTGCAGCAGTTTTATTTCTGCCTATCCACCAAACAGCTAACAACACTGGATGATGCATTTCAGACTGCAAAAACAGCTACGTTTTGATGTCCAGAGTACAGAAGTCTAGTACAGTACCCAAGAAGTATAGTACAGTACCCAAGAGTACACGTTTTAATAATATTAGTAGTCCAGAAGCCTGAGCCCAGTTTACAGATCTAGCATGGCATGGGATCATCAAAACAGAGAACATGTTGATACATTACAATGTATTCTCTGAGACAGTGAGGCACCTGCTTGTCAAGCAGCCTGAAGGAGTCCTGTGCAAAGTCTGCTTCCTCAAGCAGCACTCGTGGATTGTAGTGGGTGTCAACACCCACATACCAAGAGCTGTCCACAGAAGGGTAGCACCAGTCTGACAACACCATTTGAGCCTCCTTGGTGTAGTAGTATAGCAAACCCAGCAGGAGAGGAGGTGACCGTGATCAGCCCAGCAATGCTTTCTAGAAGGAGTGATGGGTTGGAGTCATGGCCACAGATAGCGTCAAACTTTTGCTTGCTCTGCACATATGCTTTGCTTGTGTGGGAGCCATGAGCTTGCAGTCCAAGCAGAGCATCCAGACTCTTTTCCACATCCTGCAGTTGTCAGCAGTGAATCATTGATGGGGGCAGAACAGAGTGGGTGGGTGGGTGGGTGGGTGGGTGAGTGAGTGAGTGAGTGAGTGAGTGAGTGAGTGAGTGAGTGAGTGAGTGAGTGAGTGAGTGAGTGAGTGAGTGAGTGAGTGAGTGAGTGAGTGAGTGAGTGAGTGAGTGAGTGATCCATGGAAAGATGCGGGCAGCTTGTAAAGCATACATGAGATTAGGATCTCCCTAGCATTAAAGCTTGCATCCACCATTGAATAGACGCTGCAGGCAACAACATCAATATGGTGTAGATTGTGCAGCAGGTGATACCTGAATTCTATCCAATGTCCTCAAAGCAGCGTCTGCCTCATCCAGAACAATCAAGGGCGCAAGACCACGCTGCTGCAGCTTGGACCTCATGCACAGGAAGGTGTCCAGCTGGTACACACTGTTGTAGCTGCCAACCCAGCACCAGTCATCACAATGTTCGCCCAAGGTACTCCACCAGGATACGCCAGAAGCCTTCTCATTCAGTGCATGCACCCTCACTCTGCAACCCCAGGCAGCACACTCCTGAGTGCAGACTCAAAGTGCACGACGTACAGCAACATAGTACATTGCTCTGAAGCACGGAAGCAAATAGTGCGACCCGATTACTATGGCATGCAGTGTCACTCGGCGGTGCAAGGCAGCACGTTGCTGAATGCACACCTTCAAGGAAAATGCATCACAGGTGGATCAGAAAGTACATTACCTTGATTGAATCAGCTGGAGGGTACATGCAAACATAGCTCAAGGAACAATGCACTAAAGATTATTGTTTAGGTGTTGTGTCGAGCATTGATGTATTGATCACAATATGCAGGCATTGGTGATGGCACCTGAACATGAACCAGGGAATTGCAGTTCCTGGACAGACAGTATACTGTGAGTAGTCTTGTGAGTCTGCTGTGTGCTGCAACAGCTGCCTGATCTTCTTGCATGTGTCGGGGACATGGCTCTTGGCAATATATGTCAGCACAAAGCATGGCACGTGGAGAGAGTGGCAGCTGGCTACAATGAGAGCATTGAACACAGTCTTGCCAATCTGACAGTGAGGACCTCCCAGATTGTACCAGGAAGGTTTGTTGTCAGCTGGAGAATGACAAGCATGCGACTGCTTGGACTGCTGTTTTGCAATGCTCGCAACCCACACTACCACTTGGATAGCTGCGGGCAGCCATTTGTTCCTCCTGAGACGCTTGGTCAGGCATGGCAGCTGTGATATTAGATGAAGCACTGAGTGGTTTCTGAAGTCCAACGGCTTATTGGGATACAGCTCAGTGTATGCAACTTCGAGCAGCTCCAGTAGTTCATCAGGCTGCACTGGCAATACAGCCTGTGAAGCACGCCTGATGGCGTAAAGACTTGGGAGTGCCAGGCAAGCTTTTGGCAGCATTTGATGCCAGAATCGATTGGCTTACATTATCGTCTGCAGGGAACGTGACAATTGCTGTCTCTGTGGTTCCTTCAAATATCGTCTGTGGTGACTTAGGGGTCAGATCAACTGCATCTTCTTCGTCTTCTAGGTTGTCGGGGTATTGTACTTCGTCGGCTGAAGATGGATCCGACGGCCAGTCCTGGCTGCTGATTGGATTGCGTCCTGGCTTGTCCAGATCAGTCGATTGGGCACAGCTTGACCCAGTTAGGTCGGAGTTGCTGACAGGGCCCTCTTCCTGACACGAGTAGAAAGAACAGTCATCTGATGCATCTATCAGATCTGACTCCCCGCCGCTGCTAACGCCAGTTTCAGGCCATAGTCTGCGAGCGGGGAAGGCGTGACCCTGACCTGCGTTTGTCAACCCTGATGGGCCAGACTGGCCGACACTTTCCAGATCAGGGCGCGATACTTTTGCCACGAATGCTGGAATAGAAGGAACAGATGTAGGAGTTGGATTGCTGTTTGAAATACACGGTTCGCTCGCGGAATGTAGATCAGATGAGCGAGCTTGTCTCAGCTGAGACTGCAGTCGACGAAACCTGCGCACAGGTCGCAAGTTGCCAGTGTGCGGACTCGTCGCCAGCCATAGAGCTTCCTCAGAAACAGTGTTGTCTGCATTGTCGATGGCTCTTTTACGTTTTGACCTTTTTCACACACTTGGCGGAAGGGTGCGATTGCTTAGGCCTATAGCTCCGAAGTTACCGTTCAATCAATTGCTCCGAAACCAAAAGTCAGACAGAGCAGCAAAGTCCTTTCTTTTTCAGGTATAACGAATCATTACACCACGGACATTTGCTTGTGTCTAATGACTCGTGGCCAGCAGCGCTCAGCTCAGCTCTAGCATCCGGACTCAGCTGACATCATATACAAACTCAGCACGGCACAGACAGGCTTCATAGCTCGGCCGTGAGTCCACGCTCTGCGCGTCAAGGCTTGCGACTGGGGACGACAAAAGTACTCATTCTTAGCTATAAATCCAAGGATAGCAAGCTTCTCTGGGGTATTGAGTCGAGACAGTTCGCTGCAGCGTTTATGCCTCAGGTGCGATATGTAGTGCGGGTGAACGACCTCGAGAAGCACCACTATGAACATGTTTTCTCATACCCGGCTCCAGACTGCTTTGTCAACCGTGCTAACACGCTGGAAGAAGAGACTGACCTCGCTGTCGAGCTGAACAAAGCACATTGTCAGCAAATCTTGGCAGCAAGGCCGTTTCAGTGCGTTGGATGTGGAGGGAAGCTCGAGAAGCTGATGGAGGCTCTCCACTTGTTTCTTACAGACCCTGCAGATCTCGTCGTAGTTAGCTTTCCATTTCCAATGTCCATGACCGGCAGTGCGCCGTGGCATGCACCCAGTTGGTCCAGCAGAAGCTGCACATGATAGACGAAGAGAACTATGGCACTTCATTTCAAAATGTTTGGTGTGTGGCAAGACAGAGCAGATAAGAATCTGTGGAAGATACAAAGCTGCAAGGTATTGTAGTGCTGGGTGCCAGAGGCCTGACTGGCCATATCATAAAAAGGCTTGCAAAGCCTATGCTATCCAGGATCCCGTAGGTAACTACTTTGCTAGAAAGCACCAAAGCAGGCCGTTTGATTGCGGCAATACTTGATAATGTAGACACTGACAGCTATCATACACCAGCAGTACAGCACATTGCAAGACTGGATGGGAGAGTACTAGGCAGTATATGGACATGCAAAAGCACTCCTGTTGGCAGCCTTGGACGCTGCAGAGATGGATGATTTGTGTGACAGTCAAGGTGTATCAGACATTTGACAGCATCCTGCAGTTATGGTCCATATACCAAAACCAGTCAGCAGATGTTGGATGTGTGCGAAGATTGTTATCATATAATAGTTCTTGTCCCCAATCCCTCTATCAGGGTCACCCTTGATCAAGGCAACCACAATGCTTTGTCATGCTTTGTGCGTCACCTTTGTGTCCCTGCAATGGTCGTTCAATTCATGTAAGCTGAAGTCTTGCCCTTTAAACCTGGACAATGCATGTGAGAGTTTTTGGTGTTAGGGTTGCAACCCTAAACCCTCAAGCTGACCAGTCTCATCCCATACGTGCAGGCCAGAGATTCTGGTGGAGTGTCTGACACCTGATTTCAGAGGAGACATGATTGCTGTTAGGCACCTGGCGCGATCTGGTCTGGATGTCTTTGCACATAATATTGAGACAGTAGCTGGCCTTCAGGTCAGCCCATACCTTCCTTCCAGAAACCGCATTCTGGATCTATATACTATTTGCTGTGCATCAGCAAACTTCTGAGCCTGCGTAGCATTACTTACTTGCTGACGCATTGTGCCTGCAGTGTGGCACGGCATGCTCCCCAGTATTGACAGCATCCTTGACTGGGACTGTACTTCACAGCTGTACATCAGTGACTGTAATCATGAGTTGCAGCTATGCCAACATGTCTTGACTGCATTCACCAGCTTTGCAGAAATGACTATAACCAGGACTTACAGCTTTGTCAGCATGTCTTGACTGCGGCTCCTGCAGAAACGTGTGAAAGACCCTAGAGCAGGCTACTTCCAGTCTTTAGATGTCCTGAAAGCTGCAAAGGCATGCGGAGTGTACACCAAGTCCAGCATCATGCTGGGGTTGGGCGAAACACATGATGAGATCATTGACACAATGTATGATTTGAAAGATGCGGTGAGAGCTGCACTTCCATCTTTGGCAGGACACAAACAGGCGCTTCTCAGTCTGCTAACCTAAGCAGACTGTTGTGTTGAATGTCACTACTGCTTGCTGGCGGTATGTATATTGCATTATTGGTCCAATCCTGGACATTGAGCTGTGCCTTGCCACCTGAGCTCATCCTGCTACTGTGGCACAATGCATACAGCTCCTTGCAGTGAGGGCTGAGAGGTTTCCCTTGTTTGCACGCTACAGAACCTTGACAACCTAGCATTGTGCTGAGCTTGCCTTCTCACAGCACCAATTTGCACAGC
>JAABUK010013816.1_pt1 | contig 10013 bp, 6 predicted proteins | sample 5559141 | NCBI WGS metagenome assembly JAABUK01 (sample SAMN10711869, study PRJNA513367) | rock metagenome | isolation source: Antarctica rocks | place: Antarctica: Victoria Land, Pudding Butte nord | collected 2016-01-03 | reverse complement strand
CTGCAGACACAGACTACCGCATGTTCAGCTACAAGTACTATGGCAGCCTGCCAGGAGTTGACATCGCCTTCCTACTTGACTCTTCAGCTTACCACACCCACAATGACTCACCTGAGCGCATCAGACCGGGCACCGTTCAGGTAGCTTGCTTGCTGAGGATGTGTTGTTGGCAGACCCCAGCCTCCCTTTTGTGTGTGCGCTCTGTGTGCTGCCCTTGTGCTGGATGTTGATGTTTCCCTCCCAGCATGTACACAATGTCATTAGCAGACATGAAATGAGCAGCTACAGCATGGCAACAGCCTACGACACCTTCACATTGTAGGTTTTGCGTACATTGTGAAACATCCTTCACATTGCTGTGGTGTTGCAGCTTGGTGTTGCTGCTGAATTGCAGCCCCTTTTGCATGAGTGAACCCCTGCACACTGCTGTGCTGTCGTAGCATCCATCCCAGCGCTTTCTGACTGAGCATCTTGAAACACTCTTGCATTGCATGTAAAGTTTGGGTCAGGTCTCTGCAGGCAAGTGAAAGCTGGCTGGCCAACAGCATCATTCGAACGTCTTCTCACACACCTGCCTTTTAGGTAACTAAAAAGTCCAACAGGTGCATGCCCATGGTGACACACGTTCTATGACTGACTGTCTTTCCCTTGCAGGCCATGGGAGACAACATGGTTGCTGTTATTCCCGCCTTTGCTCAATACCTGAGCGAAGCAGCAGCCAACAATCTCCCGCCAGCTTCTCCCGCCACTTCAGACAGCGTCTACTTTGACATTCTTGGAGTGTGGATGATCAGCTACAGAGCATCAACTGCCAAGTGGTTGCACAGCTCAGTGCTGCCTCTGGTGCTTTTGGCGCCACCGCCTGGCGTTCAAAGAGAGCCAATGGCAAGAATGGCGGGAATCTGCGTGCTGAGCATGCTGTGCTGCCTGGCCACACCTGCTGCAGTCGGTGGCCTGCGTGCTTTCATCTCGGGTATGTCTGTATGTCTGGACGTCGTCTGTACCAAGATCAGCTGTCAATTGCATTGAACACAGATCAGCATCTTCAAATAAGCCTTGTATTGTCTTTGTGACAACACAACCCTTCCGTGTCTCAGGCGACACTCGGCAGAATTGTATTGTCACACAGACTTAAATGGCTTGTTTCAGCCGATGGCATCACCAACATAATGCATGCACCATGCCTGCTTGCAAGACAGTGCACTGTGTACCTCAAGCAGGGAGTCTGACCTGCTGACTCAGTCAGTAGTGAGTCAGTAGTGACTCAGTAGTGACTCAGTAGTGACTACTCCTGGGCAAACTTGCAGGCCAGCAGCTGGTGTGGTTCAGTAACCACTGGGCAGGCGCGCTCATCTACATGCCAGCGGCGCTGGTGGGTGGTCTTCTTCCCTTCCGCCTGGCACACAGGAGTGGCGTCTCCATTACCACGCAAGTTGCAGGCTCCTGCCTCTTCCACGCCGTTTTGGCGGTAATCCTGACTGTTGCGGGCGGGAAAATTGCGTACTCCCACTTCAGCTGGGCTGCTGCCGCCTATATCAGCTTGTGGATTATCCCCAAGGTGAGACTCAGGAGCCCTGTCATAGCAGGGAAGCCTACCCAATGTATTTGTTGATTTAGTCGTTGATTTAGTTGTGATTTGGCCTATTGTACCTGACATACCCGATGAGGTCAGGAACACTGTCATAGCAGGAAGGCTGGCTGCACCTTTTGTTGATTTAGTTGTGATTGGCCTATTGTACCTGACATACCCTGATGGTTGCTGGCATGAATTTACATTCCTGGTATGGCAAGAAGGCCTACCCAGTCTGCTGTGCTAAAGATGTCGCCCCTGATTGCCCCAGCTGGGGTGTTCTGTTGGCTGCAATGACTTGACTGCATAAGAGCTGGCATTGTTGACACTGTTTTCTGACAAAATTGCAGTGAGTGCAAATGCATAGTCTGGACATACAGTCCCAACATAAAGTTTTCCTGGAGCATTGGGGCAGTTCTTGCAGCTTCCTCAATCAGGCAGCAATGCGGCTGTGATGCGCTGCTGCCAGCATTGACTCATCATGGTCATTGCACATGTTGTACAAGCATGCAAGTCATACACATGGTGTTTGGCGTCTGTTATCCAGTACACTCTTATACTGACCAAAATGTCTGTATAGGGTCCCTAGGCTTGTTTGGTTGTAGGCTCAGACCATAACAGGGATTTGTCTTTGATCATCATGGCAGCTCTATGCCCTCAAAAGCCTTGATTCAAAGCACTCATTTGCATTTGATAATGCAGGTGGACTCGCCTACAGGCCTGTCAGCAGCATTGGCTTGTGCCATAGTTCCCGCCACAAGCGTGCTGACCGGAATCCTGCTGCTGGCGACCCACTTGATGGAGAAGATGTCCATGACTGGGGCGCCCCCGGGGCCCCTGATCTGGGGCCCAGATGCCATCATGGGGGCCCTGTTTGGGGCTGGCACCTTTGTGTACGCAGGCTATGTCATGCCCTGGTTGGCTCATTGTCTCAAACGCCCTTTCAAGGTGGGTGTCTGTGCAGCATGTATTGGCCAGATCTACAAGATGGCTCTGGAATTGACGCTGAGGAGGCTTCTGACTGTGCATGCATACCTTGTTCTTGTCATGGTGCAGATTGCATCACAATCAGGACACCGTACCTGCTGCTGCTGCTGCTGCTGCTGTCTACATGGTCACGATGCTTTGCTGTGACTAGTCATGAAACTTCTGATGTTGTCCTGCCGTGCTGAGCCTTGTCATCTTGCGCTGTGCTGCACAGTACAAGGCTGTTGATCTGCACCCACAACATGAGACACAGACCATCTGAGAGCTGATGTTCTCATGCTGCAGTGGACTATGAGAGCACTGCTGCTCATCTCTGTCATCTCAGCAGTGGCAGCATCCCTGACCCTGGACACCTACACCCCCCAGACCCCCAAGAGGCTCTTCCTGCAGCATATGATCAGAGTTGCCAACAATGGGGAGCAGGAACTGTTGTATGCTGCAGCCAGCAGTGATGCCACTCCTGTTGATGTGGTTCTGAAGGGCATGAACCTGACCCCAGCTCAACAGGATGGCCGAGAATGGCTGGTGCGATCTCTTGTGCTGTCAACATGTGTTTTGCATTTGAAAACATTTTCCGCCTTAAACCAGGAGAACAAAACAAAACTGTTTTTCCTTTTCTCTGTTGGACACATTTGCCTGTCAGCATTGCATGCCAGAAGGAACAGGATGGCAGCATCAAGCCTGCTATGATTGTGATAGAAGGCTCTCTGACTGTTTTGCAGGCTTTCCATCCTTCCCCATGCATACTCAGGCACTGTTTGCATGTTGTGGTTAGGATAGTTACAGACCCATGGAGCTGATCTCATATGTAAGTACCTAAGCAGGAACCATACAGCCCTGGAAAATGTAAACAGGTGATCATGTTCAATGTACATGATCTTTTGTGTGGATGGGAGGCATATTGTTGCATCATGCCATGTCACAACACAGCAGACAGTCTTTGCTTGCACAAAGTGACTCCCGTGTAGGCTGTTGACGCTGACACTTTGCAGATAAAGACAGGCATGTTGATACCTTGATGGCCTGTCATGATGTCTATTTTGTCTATACTGTTGACTGTTTCATACACGTTTGCCGCAGGCAATGTACCCTATGCATGACATGATACGGGGCAAGGTGTTTGAAGGCCCACCAGCAGACAAGGAGCTCTTCCCCACTCCTCCAACAGTGCATCTCCTCAGCAGAGACAGCTCAGGAGGCACAGCAGGAGGCACGGACAGACTCCACCTGGAGCTGAAGCTTCCCAGACCTGGTGTTGGTGTTGTGCATGTGACAGGGCCTCTGCATGCCTGGTCATTCACAGACCAACTGCCAAGACCTGTGTCCAAGGTGCGCGTGCTGTGTCATTTGATGTAGATGTTCAAAGTATGAGGTTGGAAATCATAGAACAACCTGCAGCATGCAAATTCATTCAGCAGTCTGCAAGCTCCTGTGTTATGCTTGTGTGTCAATACAACATGCAGACTGACATGTTAAGCTGAGTGTGCTTGTCATGAATAAAGTGCAGGTGACCAGTGGATATGAATGCCTTGTGTCGCAAAATTGTTGGTACCAGTTAGCTGAGTGTCTAGGCTGCATTTTTTAACATGCAGAGTTTCAGATGTGATTGCAGTTGAGGTGGCACTGCATGTTTCCTAACTTGACTAGCAATGTCTGATGCAGCGAGGAGTGGCACAGCATGTGGCGAGGTATGGGGGCAATGTGGGCAGTGAAACCTGGCCCTTCTGGCTGGATGTGCAGGTATCCTTCTTCCTTCTTCTCACGGTGCTGTGCACCATCAAGGCATTTGAGATAGGATTGTTTGAAGCCACAAGACTGAATTGCACATTCTGTCACTTGCTGTCCACATGCATGTTGTTGGCTAGTGTGCTGTTGTTGTGTGTTGTTGTTTGCAAACAGCTTGCGACTTGTTGGCTTGGTCTGTGCATGGGGACATTCATGCGTGCATCTGTGTGTCTGTGGCAGCTGTATGTCAGCTTTGCTTGGACGTGCTCACATGGATGTGTCACATCTGTTGTGGGGCAAGAGCCCCTCCCTGCCCTACCCTGCCCTGCTCTGCCCTACCCTGCCCAATCCCAAGAAGACAAAGAGCTGATACATATACAGCTGCGCAAGTGTTATCCTGTTGATGTACGGATATGCAATTCTGTTGTGTATGTAGTGTGGGGAAGCAGTCACTGTCAGCATAGCAGCAAGCTTCCTCACCAAGACAGCAGCGATTGAAAGCTTCACCCAGCAGATGCCGGACTGGATTGCAAACAGTGCCACAACAACTTTCCAGTCCAGCTGGACGTTCTGAAACTAGAAAAGTACCCGATGCTGAGGATGCACAAGCCAAATTGTGCCTGCAGTTGATAAAGCAATGCTGCTGTGTTAACTCAGCACCATACTGACATCGTACATTGTGCAGTTGTGTGTTGTGGCAAGGGAATGCATGTGTGCACTTCAATGTCACTATGATGTGCAGATATGACCATGTCCCTGGTCGAAGTAATTCAGCCAATGTTGGTGTATATGCAGCTTGTGAGTGCTGCAATCACTGTTGGGGCACAGATGCTACAACAGTGCTTGCAGTCTCTCCCAGTTGTTGCTGTCAGGGTTGGGCAAGGAAGCAGTAGGGAGTAAAAGCATGCAGGCTGATTACAAGCAAGCAGCACACACCAATTTGTATTTTCAAGGCGTATGCCGCCACGGTACCACGAGGTGCAGTGTTGAATCCTCCATGTTGCATCCGCTCAGTGTTTGGGGCTTTTACTTAGCACCAAGAGTGTCTGGCAAGGTCACATCAATGCACTGATGCTAGCAGTGTCGCCTTCTCTCTGCATTCAGAGTTGGGCGATGCCTGCATGCCATGCAGGCATCAGGAAGCGAAATTGGTTAGGCTAATTAGGCAATGGAAGTGTATAGGCTAATCAGGAGCAAGCTGTAGACCCTTTGCCTTACCTACAGCCATATGTGGTTACAGGACATGGTATCTGGTGGTGCTATGCTGATCCAACAGTCCACCATGGCATTCACCAGGCATAAGCTGTAACGTTTTGCATTTTCTCGGAAGTTGGATTCTCAATATCAATTCAGCAAGAGTTGAAATTGCCAATACTACAAAGACACAGTACATTACAGCGTATTTAAAGTCAGTCAAGGATGCAGAGTTGTGCCTAGGTTGGTGATGATGAATCACCCACATCGGGTCAGGTAACTCGAATCTACTAACAGGCACCAGACACTACAGACACAAGCTGCGTTGTCTGCCAGATCAAGCAAGTCCAAAAGATGTACTCATAACGTATTATCAAACTTCAGTCCTGAATGTCTACTACCCAAAGCAGCAGACAGAACAAGCAGGTTTTGATAAGAGTTGGTGCTTTCCCCTCCATTAATACCTACAGTGGAGAAATTTATCAATGTCAGTTGCGGCCAGGATGCAAGGTCGGAAATTTGCTGAGGGATCTCAAGTGGTGGGTCAAAGTGTGATAAATCAAGCTGCCTCAAACGGGTCAGATGGAAAACGCTGCCTGGAAATGACTCAAGCTCTGCTCCGAATAAGGTCAAGGATGTCAATTGGGTCAAACTTGAAAACCACTCAGGAAGAGCAGGGTGAGACATGTAAGACAAGTCTAGCCTACTTAACTTCTTGCAGCTCAGCAGCAAAGAAGGAAGGACTGCTCGCAAGTGACTCAGCTCCAGCTCTTGTAGCAATGGCATTCTTACAGGCAAGAAGTCATTTTCGGGATAGCAGCCGCTCAGCGCCAAGCAAGTCAGATGTGTAGCACACCCCAGGTTGTGCAGCTCGAGCCCTGTGTATGGTTCTGGCTCATTCTCTATTTTTAAATGCTGCAGGGCTACTGCCTGGCCATCTGGTAGCCAAAGATGTGAATTGTCAAATTCACCCAGCTCTATAGACGTCAGCTGAGTACAATAGCTCAAGTCACACTTACTGCCGCCAAAGCCCAGCAGCGTCAAGCCTTGAAGGGATAGCAAGCAAGTAACATGCTTGCCAATATTTCCAGCATAGACAAGGCATAGGTGACTGAGTAAGGGAAGACTTGCCAGTTGCATCAAGCTATCATCCTCAACAAACATGGCTCTTCTGGCAGCGCCATAGCTGCTGCCAACCCCGAGGCTAAGCGATGTCAGTCTGGTCAGGAACTGGATGTTTGCCATTGGCATGTAGTGTAGTTGGAATGAACAGTTTAGCTGCACAAGCTTTCCAGCCAGGGCATTGCATGACCTCAAGGTGTCTGCCAGGTCTTGCATCCCTGTGAGCAGCATAGAGTGAGAGTCAAAATAAATAACAAGCACGCAAGGAATAGTATTGGGTGCATTGGGGCACTAAGCGCTGTTGCATAGCGAGTCGTAACGGCTGTGAGACGAGAGCCTGTCAGCGCCGCTTTACCTGACGGCCCTAGATCCAGCAGCTCCAGTTCAGGTCCGGACGCTTCAACCCGCTCGAGGGTCTGAATCAGGGTTGGAAGCCGCCAATCAAAATCTGTGCTTATGTATCTGATGCTAATGCGTTCGAAGTTGGATGCTTGCTGTGCAAGCCAGCTGATGAAGCAATCATCATTGCCTAAGCTTATGGCGGCAGACGGCAGAGTGAAGCTTTCGATGTTATCGATCAACAGTTGTGTGCTCTTGCGGGCTCCATACGATAGATCGATTTCGATGCGTTTAGCCCAAAGGCATTTACGACCAGCTGGACGCGTACAACTTATACATTGTTTCCAGGATCTGCAAACTTGCTGGCACGATAATTTGCTTCTGATGGTCAAACCGCAGCACGAGAAGATCTGTTGAAGTAGCGTATCGGGCATTCCGCCGTAATCTGCTGCCAACACCATGTTTGATGCTTGATGACCTGCTCGATCTGTCAGAGCAATCTGATAAACTGCAGGTTCAACCTGGTGCCCGAAATTCAAATTATACATTTCCATATTTTGTTTTCGGTAGTCTTTTTTTTACTAATGAATATTCATCGTTGACTTTAAAAAACTTCAGCGCTGCAGTTTCTGTAAAGTATATGTAGCATGCTGTCGACAACCAGCTCAATGCCAGGGTTGCCAAGGAGCTCAAGTTGCTACCTTAGCGCAGCCTTTCATTCTTGCATTTGAGCTCAAGAGCCTCTTACACCTACAGAAAGAGAGGAACTAGAGAAACATAACAATGCTGTGGACAGTTCTATGTATGTCTTTTGTATGATCGGTCATGCGTGAAAGGTCAGGTCAGCAATGTGCACGAACATCAATGACCATCAGCAAGGACTTGAGTAACAACGATGGTCACTCTTGCTCCTTACTGATATTGTCTGGGTTCAAACGCCAGTGGACAAGCTTGCACTGAAACAAATTTCGAATACAAGGCGCTGAGAATGTCTGAACACTCAGTCAGTCGTTGCTTGTTCTCACAATGTAGTCTTCACTTGTACAGCTGGAAGTCTTGTGTACAGAGACTCCAGACAAGCAGAACCTAGCACACCATTCTGTGCTGTGTCCCCAGCACTGCATCAGGCTTCACCTCCTGGATACACAAAACAAGTGTCACCAAAGCTACAACTGTTCACATCGTGAGGGACCAGACAAAGACATACCTGCTGTCACTACAAGCAACATATCACGGAAGCACGAAACGATGTAGGGCTTGGCACCAAAGGAGAGAACATGTTTAGCATCACAACAACACACGGTAGACACTCAAAAGCTGTGTTTGGCGTACACGTGTCAATCAGAAGGCTGATACTACATCTAGCTGCCAAGGGGCTGGATGTTGCAACAAGGGGCAGAACATACAAGCAATGTTCAGACGCTTGGCTCACCAGGCACTGAGCGCTTTCTTGCACACTGCCGCTCCAATAACACTGGCTGCCCAGCAGCCAACTGGGACATGCAAGGCCACCGGGCTTGGCAGCACCACTGTCACTGTCAATGCCTGGCCAACCTTTGAGCACCAACTCTTGCTTGCTGAAGTTGTCTGAGCACTTGGTGCAAGGGGTTGTGCCTGGACAAGTGCTGCAGCAATGGGGTGTGCATCTCCACCTGGGGCTGCAGCTGGTGCCATAAGGGCATCTGCAGCTGTGGCAAGTGTCCCTGCAGCTGCGGTGCAGTCTGCTGCCAGATGATAGGCTTGCACTGCAGCAGGCTTTGCTGCTTTTGGGGCTGCCTCTGGGTCTGCATTTGGAGCCCGAATGTGAACTTGCGCTGCGCTAGCCTGAAGAGGTAGCACTGGTGGTGGCGGCGTGGGTGGCAGTGGGGGTGGGGCAGGGTCTGCAGATTCATCTGCAGCCTGCATTGCATGTGGAGGGACTAGAGGGTCAATGCCTGCCCCCACATCTTCAACTGGAGCTGGCTGAACTACAAAGGCCTGAGCAGCATGAGCAGCAGCCTCTGCTGCTACATGCAGGGCTGTCCCTTGCCCTAGAGCCACCTGAGGTGCAATTACACCGACAGCATTGGCAGCTGATTCTGCTGCTGCAGCTGCAAGAGCAGTTGCACTTTGAGCATGAGCTGCAGCTGCTGCTGTATCGCCTTCATCTGTTGCTTCCCCTTCCGCTTGTGCACCCGCAGGGGAAGGCAGTGCACCTGTCAATGCTGCTGGGCTTGCATGAGGCTCAGCATCACGGCCTGAAGCGGTGTGCGAAGCTGCCTCGAGTGCAGAGCTGATGGCTGCAGCAGCTTGCGCAGCCTGTGGTGCAGAGCTGTGACCATTGGCCAAGGCAGCACATTGTGCCGGGGCTGCTAGTGACCCTGCAATACCTTGGTGCAGGTTGCTGCCAGCTGTTGCCGCCTCTGCTGCAGCTGCTTTAGCTACACTGCCACCAGCCTCTGTTGCATCTCCGGTTTGCAGTGAGCCTGCGGGCTGTCCTGAGTGTGCACCCTCCACCTTTGCAGCATTGCTGACAGGAGCATCATTACCCTGTTGGTGTGAAGAAACAGTTGCCGGCTCCTGCACAGGTACCGTGTCCAGCATTTGGCCCTGGCCTTGGCTGTCAGCTGAGGCTGCTGCGGGCTGCTCCTGCTCTTGTGCAGGCTGCACTGACCCTGAGGCTCCACCCTGACCATCCACCGGGGACACAGCTGTGGGCTGCACAGGGTCAAGAGGCGCTCTTGAAGTCCTGCTCTGGACATCAGCGGGGGCTGCTGGGGCCTGCCCTGGGACAGAGGGCTCCAATGCTGGCTGCTGAGCTGTGGTCTTGTTCACAGTTGGCACTGCTGCTGTGGGCTGTCCTTGCTGCTGCACATGGCCTCCTGAGGGCACCTCACTGTGTGCTTGGCCATCAACTGTTTCCAGTTCATCAGACAGGGGGGGCCTAGCAGAGGCAGGCTGAGCCGAGACAGGGCCATCAGAGCTATTAGCCCTGCAACATAATTCTGCCTGTGAAACTGTTCTGGATGGTGATATCAAGCGAGTGTTGCAATTCAAACTGCTGTGCAGTTTCCATGCAACAGCAGCAGCATTTTTT
>JAABUK010013815.1_pt1 | contig 10013 bp, 16 predicted proteins | sample 5559141 | NCBI WGS metagenome assembly JAABUK01 (sample SAMN10711869, study PRJNA513367) | rock metagenome | isolation source: Antarctica rocks | place: Antarctica: Victoria Land, Pudding Butte nord | collected 2016-01-03 | reverse complement strand
TGGCAGGCAATAGACAAAGCAAGGCATTCCTTGGTCTGAGCTGCGTAAAATTGCCATGTGTAGTTAGACCTAATCAGTGATCACACGAGCAGCGAGTTTACCTGGACTCTCAAGGTGTCACCAAAAGCCGATGTAACAGCTGCTGCTGCAGATAAGCCACCAGGTCCCCCACCAATGATAGCCACATCAACTTCTGTGGCATACGCCTTTGCGTGCGTCCTGACAGGTGCTGTCATGGAGCGGGATCGCTTGCACGTTACTCGCTTCACCAGCCGTACATCGAACAAGCGACATTCAAACCAACTCTGTTTCGGAAGGAAACCCGCCCTGGTGGGCTTAAGCGGCATAGCCATCTTGCCTAGCGGAAATGATGGCACACGTTTGGGTGGAAGCCAATGATGAAGCTATGAAGCACCAAATGTGACTCACTTTGCTGCTGAGCTGAGTTTTCAACACATACAGCTTGAGTCATAAATTTGGGTCTGGACCATTGCATTGCTGGAGATTGCAATGTACATTATGAATCCCATTTGTGGCTGCATCCTGAGTCAGCACGCCCTTGAGGATTGCACAATCAAATTTGAAAGCAACAGCTTCAGAATCCTGCAGTCAGCAGGGTACAACAGCTTTCAAGTTTTCGACGCAGGCGAAGTCAGCAGTCTGCCGTCAAAGTCAAAGTCAAAAGTCAGAAGGCACCAAACTCTGCCAAAATTTTCTGAAGTAGTAAGTCCACTGCACTACTGTGCATATGCAACAGGTTGCAGAGAAAACAGAAGTTTGCTGACTGAACAGGCTCTCCCTCTGTCAGAGGGAAGCTTGTCCAGGCAGCAGGTTTTTGGTACTTCTTGTGTTCTGCTGTTGCTGATAGCACACTGTGTTGCTGCATAAACTGGATACTACAGATGACAGCTGTCTTGTTTTGCCACGAACGTTGACCAACAGAAGGCATCGGTTCCTATGTTTCTTGCGTGCCGCACAGCTGCCAAGTCAGGACTGCGTCTGCAGCCCTGTTTTGCTTGTGCAGTACAGTCGTGTTCACCAATCAGCCACGAGCACTATAGTTGTTTTCCGCGGCGGTAAGCCCGCACACAGAAAGGTGTGCTGGTTGGCTAGCTACGCCTGTTCGCACCAGGGCATACGTTGTGCGCTTCGCTCACAGCAATGTCGCAAGTCTGAATACCTCAAGCCACGGTTCACAACTTATGACTCAAGCTGTAGCTGCTGCTGCTATTTTCTTGAACATCAGTGGCTGCGCATGGGTAGGCATGGCATCCGCAGACCCTCAGCAAGTTTTGGTACCGCCCCAAAAGCATGCACATACAAGTGAGTTCAATCTGCTGTCCCATGACTACAACATTACAGCTAAAGCTTCCCAGGAAACTTTCCAAGAAGCACCTGTACAGAGCTCAGACTAGTATCCAAATACCGACTGCTTTCCTCAGGATCTACGAGGTGGATGTTAATGCTTCAAGTACCTCAGCGCATGATCAAAAGTGCCTTGCTTCACTCAAACTCACAAGGCTCAAAACCATTGATGCAAACCGAATCAGAATCATCCTCCTGCACAGCCACATCCTCCTAGGTGGTAGACACTGAGGCAACCCTCCAATGAACTACAAGGACATGCCACCTTAGCAGACTTGGTAAGCCATTTCTGCCAGCAGCCATGCATGTGCTGTAGCATGCCAGCTGCCAAGAGCGCACAAAAAGCATGTGCCATTATCATGATCTTTCTCAAGCAGGTATGGGTTTAGGGTTCCAGGTTTCCAACAAGTTGACAATCAAGAAGTCGAAGAAGACTCCAAAGAAGACTGACAAACAACAAATGCAGCAGTCAGTGTACCTGTCTGCACCACAAAGGCTTGAAAGTGGGTTTGTACATGTACTTCTCCTTGTCTTCTGGGCTAGATCCATCAGTGCCCTTCATGTGAAGGGTCTTCACTCGAGGCAGCCTCTCCTTCTCATACCTGCAACAACCCTCCCAACTGTGGCAATTCCCACTGCTAATGTTACTCAATAATTATTTTAGCAGAAGAATCTGTCACCACAGTCTTGCACAATTACACAACTTTGTGTCCTGGCAGGTCAAGACATCGATGAGGGATGCTTTGCCAATCAGTGCGTGTGTGCCAATTTAACAACCAAATTCCACTGCTAAGGTCAGTGGTACATCCATTGCTACATCCAGGGACACAAACACCAACTGAATGCCAGGCAGGCCCTGTTGCCGGTCAGCACTTGGACAGAGCTTTGCTACTGTGATCACAAAGAGCTGAAGCAGACCTTCGGAGGGCTTGTGGGGAGAAGCCCTGCCTTCTCAAGTGCCAGGCCAGCACAACAGCATCTTCTATTGCCAGACAAAAGCCCTGCCCTACATGCATATGGCAAATGTATGAGGTCATCCCTGGTTGGTAGGAGGCTTTGAAAATTTGTTGCAACATTTTGGGGGTTTGCTGTAACAAACTATAACAGACCATAGTACATGTTGTGACAATGGTTGCCAATGCTATTTGCTCCATGCTGCCCTGGAGGCAGCTTTCTAGGTAAGTACTAGAACTACTAGAAGCACAGTCAGCCCTGAATGATTTCAAATTTCTGAGAGGCTCTACAGCAGGTTTCATGAATGCTCAATGTTTACACTGGCAGGCCTTTATGTAGTCATCGTGCTTGAGCGATTGCGGGGGGCTTTTGACCAGACAATGAAATGTTTCATGTATGTATGCTGTAGTGAGATGCATGCAGTCCACTGACCATTTGGGACAGTTGCATGTGCAGCATCTCCCAGCAGGGTCACCCTACCACGCCCCCACACCCCCTGACTCGCTGACTCAGCGCCTCCTTTGGCCTGGCTCACGCTGCCTTTCAGTTGATTGGCATTGCCCACTGACTGGGCCTGCAGAGATGCATGCCCAGTAGCCTCTTGGGAGCCCTGGGGGGGCTCTTGTGGGGGGTTACTGGCTGCGTCTTGCTTCAAGCCTGATGGTCTTGTAAAAGCAATGTTCTCTTTGCTGTTCCCTGCTCTGAAAACCATCTGAGGTGAGCTTTGGTGTAGGTCTTGAGCAGCAGGCACACTCAGGGAGGCATCAGCAGTGGCATTGCTGGCTTGCTGTCTGTCTTGGACTGCGTGCGATGCCTCAGGGGTGCTTGTGTTGGCTTGCTGGTGGTCCTGGGCTGTAAGTGATGCCTCAGATGAAGAAGTCTGCTGGGGTGTATGAGGGGCTAACTCAGCCTGAGGGCTCTTTCGGGAACTGCCCTGGCCTGCTTCACCTTCTTGACTCTGCCTTTCAAGTAGTAGGCTTCCCCTATCAAAGCCTGACTTCTGCCCATTGGCTGTTGAAACCTGCCCATTGTGCGCAGCATCCTGCCCAGTCTGTTGGGGAAGGCTGCTGATGACTTGGGGACAAACATGGCTACTGCGATGGTCGTGAGTGAGCTCCCTTATGTAAAGCCCATGCTGGGTGACTGTGGAAGGGTCAGTGTTCCTGACTATGTCCAAAAAGTTGTCTGGGTAATGGGAGAAACATTTGAGCACATCCTGCAGGCAGCAGCAGGAAGACATTAAGCTTTTTTCAGTCCCAAAACGTCCAAATTTTACTTCAGCAACGCCTACGCTGGAAAAATCAACTTGGAAACGCCTGGGGACAGTAGAAACGTGTTTCTACATTGTGGAGATGTTTTAGAGACAGCATGCAGCAGGGGACTAGAAAGGCACCAGGCACAAACAGGATGTCCAGAATCAGACAAGACAGGTTGGCTCTAGGGGTGGGGTGGTGGTCAGATGGGTAGTGTGTGGGTGGGTGGGTGAGTAAGTGAGTGAGCGAGCTCACAGACATGGAAACACTTCAAATGATCATCTGGATGGTGGGTGAGCCAGCGTACAAAAGCGCAAATGAGCGAGCAAGTGAGCAAGTGTGCAAGTAAGACCGCGAGCGAGCAACTGCATTGCAACAAGCTGTTTAAGGATTCTGTGAATGTAATAAAAGAACCGTCCTTTGCACAGTAGCTTAACAGGCATACTTGCAAAGCAGAAGCAACAGCTCTGCCCAATGCTGGCACCTAACAGATGGTATCCATAATACATCAACTCAGCCATAACGACAGAGTGCTTGTGTGAAGTAGAAGGGTATGGTCATTGCTGTCATGGGAATTACAGAGCCCATATGCGCATCCCAGATGTTACATAGTGACATGTTGCAGAAACAGAATCATTGGCAAATACCTCAAGAGCAGAGCCTGAGGCTGCATCTCCCTGGATGGCTTTCACCGTCCTGTTGTTGGGGTCAAAGTCAACCCCGGCCTTTTGGACTTCTGCCAAGGGCATTGCCATGATCCAGGTCCAGCCCTTATCTTTAGTGTTCTCCAGAGTGCCCATGGGAAGTAAGGCAAACCTGGAGTACTCAGAGGTCGCTGCAAACATTGGCACCCCTGGCTCTCTGCACCTTCTGCATGAAAACAGTCTGGGTGTCAAATGCAACTCAATCCATTCATATATATATATATATATATATATATGACTATAATGTCAATATATGTATATGTACATTGAATTTCCTGGAGAGCAACTGGGACCCAACACACAAGAAGCTGAGTCTGGTGAATTATGCAGACAAGATCTGCTTCCTACATGCAAAAGATTCCCTAAGAAACCACCACATGCATTTGGTTCACACCAAATCATAAGGTCTGCAATAGTACAGTGCAACAGCTGCGCAGCAGTCAGGACCACATGGGATGTGTGCAGACTTACAGGGACTTGACTTGGACATACAAAAAGTCAGTTTCCTGATTAAACCTAGGCAACTTGCTGCGAATGTGACGGCAGTTGCAGCATACATAATGGCAACCAGAGTGTATGTGACAGCACTTGCAGCCTATGCAATGGCAAGTGCAGCGCATGTAACAGCAACTGCAGCTTATGCAACAACAAATGCAGCACTACTGTAGGCGTTGCCTGGCTATCGACACTGGCATATACATTACAGTCATGGCTGAACACAGCACAACACATGGATCACAATCCTGTGCTACTTATGACATTGCCACATGAATACTCGTTACACTGTAGCACTATGGATCAGGGTGCATACTGTGTGCAGGTCTTGAGCACGTTCAAGGGGCAAGCAGAACAGAGGGAAGAACAGAGCCTAGCAGAAGTGAGTGAGAGACTCACATGACATGATTGCAAGTTGGCATGCCTTCTTGCCACCCTACCCTAGCCCTCCACAGCACTGCCCCCTATAAAAAGCATCACACATACACCTGTGACACCTTCCTTGCATTGGGAAAACTTTAAAACCCCTATAAAAAGCATCACACATACACCTGTGACACCTGCCTTGCATTGGGAAAACTTTAAAACCCCTGTCACAAGCATCACACATACACCTGTGACACCTTCCTTGCATTGGGACTACTTTAAAACCCCTGTCACAAGCACCACACATACACCTGTGACACCTTCCTTGCATTGGGAAAACTTTGAAACCCCTGTCACAAGCACCACACATACACCTGTGACACCTGCCTTGCATCAGGAAAACTTTGAAACCAAGTGACATTCAACGCTGCCTCAGGGCTCCGTGTATGCAATTGCAGGGAGCTTGGCGGGGAAGGGGGGGGGGAAGAGAGGGGGTGTGCATGACACACATGACTATGATCTTGCACAATCATCACAGTGGTGTGATGGGCCAAATGAGCAGGACAGCATGGTCAGTGGGACGTGAGACAGATTCTCAAGAGCTTGTACGGAAAACCCCCGTCCCCTCCCCACCCCCAGCACCACACAAAATAACAGAAAACAAATACTCTATGCTTGTTGGCAAGTATGATGGGAGCCTCTGACAGTCAGCTGAACTTCAGCTGCATTGGCAGCCCAAACTATGACTCACACATGACTCAGGTTGTGGCAAAAATACCCAATTTAGCACTGGGATGTTGCAGCTCATGAGAATGTTTACAAAGGCACCCTAAACCAGTCACTACTTTTTTGCCCATCTTGGATAGGTATACTCACATTGAAGGTGGGAGGACCATCATTGAGGCACTGTGTGCGCACTTTGGAGAAGTAGCCGTCAGCACCAACTAGCACTTTGGCATGCACTGCTGGCTGCCCTCTGTCAAAGTGCAGTGTCACCCCGTCCTCATCTTCTTCATAGTGCCTCATCTGCATAGCCATGGTGTTGGTTTTACTGTGTCATCATGCAGCATGCTGTGTCCGCTTTGATACTGTTGGCATTCTTGTTCATGCTTCATTGCAGGTATTTGCAGACTCAGGCAGTACATCAGTGTATGCATGGATGAACAGTACTGCTCAGGGCAACAGAAGCATAGACGAGTATAATGTGAAATATATAGGAATATATAACATATGCTATATACTGCATGCACATGGGTAGGATCTATTCAATACCTGCTTATCAAACTGGACAGTGCCAGCTGGCAGTTCATCAAACAACAGCTGCCGGCACTCATGCCAGCCAAGCAGGAAAGGCATTTTGTTGTACTTCTCAGAAAAGTCTTTCATGGCCTGTCGGGCTACGCTGTGGTTGGAAGTCAGTTTGCCCGTGGTGTCATAATGGCTCATCTCATCAATCATCAAGCCATGGGAGGTGAACCTGAGACATGCATACACACTGGGAAGAGTGCTGTGCAAAGAATTGACTGCAATTGTCGGATCCAGCCAGAAAAAGAGCATGTACACCTCTGGACACCTGTGCCATGCAATTTATGCAAATAGTAAGACATGATTGTGCAACCCTTGAGAGGTATGCAGAGTTGCAGGGGAATGCAGCAACATGCTTTGACATGCAATGATGTCTCTGCACGTTTTGGCTTGAGTGCACGGGGATTCTACTTTGTCAGTAAGTCTGGGTTGATTGCTTCCAAGGCATGTTGAGCATTAACTGCCACACCGATAACAGAGCCCTGCAGCTTGAAAGCCTTCTGGCTTTCAAACACCTGCAGCGGAAGCTTTGCCAACTAACACTCAAACAGTCTGAAAAACAGTGCACTGCTGCGAGACATTGCTCAATGCGGCTGCTATGGCGACGTGATATGGTTACGCAGATTGAACGATAGGACTGTCGGAGGGTCACCGGACCTTGACGCTTGCACCGCCCCCAAATGCAGAAATGATAGCAGCTGCCGTGGCCAAACCACCTGGACCTCCACCAACGACGGCAACGTCCACGGTCTCTTCTCGGGAGGCTTCAAGCATAGCCATGGCGACAATTTCCCGCAGAGCAGCCAGCTGCCGCCTCGTCTAGCTGCCTTTATTGAATTTGGATATCAGAGAGGCTTCATCAGGATATACGCGAAAACATTTACTCTGCGCAGGCATCTGGATCTTCTGCGCCTAGATCAGTCCTGCAAGAAGCCAATCAAGAAGCTCAGCGAAACCGGGTTAGTCAAGCGGCATCCTTGACCATTTTCCCTTCTTGTCATGCAAGGACGAAGAATGGTGTTGATTCTAGCGGGCCACAAGCTCGCGACATCTGCATCACTGCGAGTCGTGCATAAGATGGAAATGCTGGTCTGCATTAGGGTCAGGTCTGGACAGCTCAGATCGAGGGAGTATTTGCATCAGCTTCCACATAGGACCCGGATCAGATTGCCTTAAAAGTGCCTAAAAGTGTGTCTACGAAACGTTCAAACACAAAATGCCCTTCAATCTACACTACCAATTACATTCAGAAATGACAAGCATCGTGCTTGAAGCAGGTGTACATACAACAGTGCAGCTGCACAGCTGACATCTGTTTGTTGTGAAATGTTGCATTCATATTAAAAATCAAAGTGCCTTCAACAAGCTGAACAACGCATTGCCACCACATGTACCAAGTCTTATGCCCACACATGTGCTAAATGAAAAGTACAAAGACTTGTGCAACGCTACTGATGAGCATTGCTGGTGGTCATGCATCTGCAAACACTCACAATCAACTAATGTGCTGTAATGGTCTGCTGATGCCATCTGATGAACCGCATGCCGTGATTCACTGGTACTTGACAACACGAACTTGCTGATCAGCCGCTGAAGGCGCAAATAGTCAGCACCAAGATTCGTACAAGACCCCTATCAAGGTGCACATCTGGGGTCAGGGGTCAAAGCCCACAATGCAAGTTGGAGTGTCATTCTGGTCAGCCTGCACAAAATCATGCATGAGCAGCCTTGAAACTTATCCCCACACCAATGCTGCTATGTCCATGTTGAGCAGAGGGCAGACATTGCACAAACATGCAAAAACAAACCAAAAGTGCAAATGCTGTAGACTGCGTCTTGTTCAACAACTGTGTCTTGTCCACACTGTTGTGCACACTGCAGCGCAGTGCAGCAGCTGACCATGCTGCTTCTGCCATACTCTATATCATCAAAAATGAAAGATCACAACAAACAGAGAAGCCCAAGCAAGGATAAGGTTGGACAATAAGCAAACATATTTGGGAATCAATCCATTGCTGCTTGCATGAATGACAGCATGCTGGATGCATGCGGTCTACAAGAAACAAAGATTTTTGATGGCGCTGATTGAGGCTGAGCACTAGTGGTAGGTGGGGAAGCTGCCTAGAACTGCCAATACATGATGGTAGACCGTGTAGAGATGCGCAAGACAGCCTGCTTTGGAAAGACAAGACTTGTCCCGCACGTACCTAGCTCATCATGAGCTGGAAAGCGTTGTTGTTATTGTTATTGTTGTTATTATTATTACTACTATTATTATTATTATTATTATCAGACGAAGATGCTGCAGCATAATGTGTACCTGATCCTGCCACAAAGGCTTGAATCTGGGCTTGAACAGATACTTCTCTTTGTCTTCCACTGTCGCACTGTCCACTCCCTTGACATGTATGGTCTTCACACGGGGCAGCCTCTCTTGCTCGTAACTGCATGCACCGCATTTGCATTTGCCTTTGCCTTTGACGCACTATGCACAAAACTTTAGCCAGCTTGCATAAGGCGTGTGCACCTTTGCTTTTAATGCATTATGCACAAAGCTCATGCCAGCTTGCATCATCTCAGTACAGCACCACACTTGTCTGCATTGATGCCAAGAGACTCAATAGGCAGGCAGAACACACAAGCAGTTCTGCTGGTCCCTGCTTGTATGCCAGTGATGATAGACTATAACCAAGGGTTCAAGCTGTTGCAGGGCTGTGCGGACAAGCCCTGCCTGTGACTGAACATGTCTGACCTGCGAAGGGCTTGTGAGGTGAAGCCCTGCCTTCTGAGGTGCCAAGCCAACACCACAGCATCCTCCATTGCTAGGCAAAGCCCTTGGCCTGCATCATTCATTCACACATTCCTTAATCCATTCATTCACTGGCTCATTCCTTAATCCATTCATTCACTGGCTCACTGACTCACTCACTCATTCACGGACCAAGCAAAGGACACACGCACTCACTTACTCACCCACTGAACATTTTTGCAATCTGGGAGACTAGGGCACAAAATGCAATATGTGTTTCAGGCTCTGATGCATTGCAACAGATCTGTTGTTGATGACTGTGTGCACTGCCAGCAAGTCTGCAACTGAACAACAGGCAAAGCAAATGAGGAGATGGCATTCCTACGCACACTCGACAACGTGGTTGCACTCATCTATCAGCTGCGCAACAACACTGCAAAATTTGCTTGCAGCAAGGTCTTTTATGCGCAACAGTGAGCTAGATAGCCTAGTAGGGCAGCAGAATAGATTGAGATCAGCTATCAATTGGTCCCACCGTTTGGAATGGTTGCATGTGCAGCATCTCCTAGTAGGGTCACCCTGCCTTTACCCCAGACTCCCTCTGATTCCTGCTCTGAACTCTGCCTTTGACCTAGGTAGGACCCATAACGTGAACTTTCACCCATCCCTTGGGGTTCCGGTGGGGGCTGCTGTGAGTCTGAGTGAGGTTGAGAGCTTTGATGCTGTTGCTGTCCTGATTCCTGCTCATCACTCACTTGCTGAGTCTGTGCAGCTGAGTTTGCAGTTGGCTGTGGTGAAGCCTGATCTGGGGACTGTGATGGG
>JAABUK010013814.1_pt1 | contig 10014 bp, 20 predicted proteins | sample 5559141 | NCBI WGS metagenome assembly JAABUK01 (sample SAMN10711869, study PRJNA513367) | rock metagenome | isolation source: Antarctica rocks | place: Antarctica: Victoria Land, Pudding Butte nord | collected 2016-01-03 | reverse complement strand
CGAGCGCCCATCATGGGAGCAGCGAACACAAGGCCCCAAGAGTTGGCATGAAACAAGGGAACCAAAGCGCAGAAGCAGCTGTTGCTGCCTAGGTTGATCACATCTTTTGAAGCTGCTATTAAGGCGTGCAGGAAGTTTGACCTGTGACTGTACAGCACTCCCTGCATTAGTTCGCACATGCTTTCAGACATGCAGCATAGCCACGGACAGGGCAGAAGACAGGCATTGCCAGGTTTGTCATTGGCTTGTGCTATACATTATCAAGGCTGCTTCAGGTGCGGCCCTTGTGTATGCAGCAAGTCTGCGACCCCAGAAAGTAGGCAATGCAGAGCAGGCAAGCTAGAGCGCTGTAGAATCATGCACATGACGAGCATTTTGTACACAATGAGTGTGACATCCTTCAATCACCTTAGGGTTGCCTGTTGTGCCAGAAGTGTAGCACAGACCACATGCTAGGTTCTCATCTTTGACATGCCACCGGAATGGTAAGTGGCTGATCTGGGCCTGTAGCAAGAAGCAAGCATTGTTAGCAGAGCAGCAGCAATTGCAAGAGGTACAGCAGTAAAGGCAGCGTGAGAAGGTTGTGCAGAATGTCTGCCTACAGCAACATCTTTGACTGCAAAATGTCACCAGGCTGACCTCAAGCATGTCCTCATAGCACATCACATTCCGCAGTTTGCAATCTGAGGGCATGTGCTTTCTGTCTGTCAATATGATGAAGCCTTTGATGGATGGCAGCTTCTGCTGTAGCTTCAGCATGATGTCAATGAAGGTGATATCAAGAATCAGAAATTGGTCCTTGGCGTGATTCACAATGTAGTCAAGCTCCCGCTCAAACAGCCTGCAATCTGCAGCTGGTTTATTGATGACTTGCATACAATGCAAGGCTGCACTTCCCAATCTTGCAAGCATGCAGGATGTGAACTCACCTAGGATTCAATGTGTGAGCCACTGCACCCAGACCCATGATACCATACCTACAGCATCAAACAGCAGACCATAATTGGATGAAGATCATGACTGAACCATAGGATTCCTCTCTCTTGTGTTGCTGGACAGAACAACTCTGCGAGTTTGGCGGGGCAGGATATCGAGGCAGAGAGCCCGAAACGTACCAGCATTCCATGTGCCGATATGTGTTCCACGCAAGCGTTGCCACGATGCTGCCTTCCCTGCATAAGGAGCAACAGAAGAAGCTTGTGCATGCGCAGGTAGTAGTCGGCTAAAGAGCTCCAAGATCCTGCAAATCCACTTGCCTCACGCCCAACTTATGAAAAGCGAGCGAGCACAGCTGTGCACGCTTGTGCATGTCGGCATATGTATATCGATGAGTGCCACCCTCAACTGTCCTTGAGATGACTTCCTGCTCGGCGTGATATCTGGCCGCGTAGTCCAGGATAGAGGTGACCACAAGTGGGTAATCTTGCATGAGCCCCTTCATGCTGACAAATGCGGGACTTGCCGCAAACGCCAAGACAGGAAACCGGGGTGGCTCTGGCTGTGCTAAGGTGACTAAGGTGACTTTGCTAAGGCTTCATGTATATGCTCCGAAACCAGTCTCGCCAATTTGGCTCCGATGTCAGAATTTTGACAAGAGTGGCGTTCAACACATCAGCACCTATCAGCAACAGCAGCATGCAAGCAGACCCTGTCAAGCAGAGGACTGGCGATATCAACGTGATGTCAACAAACGACATGGTGAAAATTGCATGAGGAAGGCTAGTGCTAGTTGATGACATCAGATGTCATCATATACCATGAGCTGCCTATCAGGGGGTGGTGCTGGGGCTAAATGCCGCAGTTCTTCAGGGTCCAGTTCATCCACTGCAGCTGCAGCTGCTTGTTTCACTTCTGCTTGAATGCGAGCCTGCCTGGCAGCAGGCAACTCAGGTTCCTGATACTCAAACTCAGGCTGACCATATTGACTTGGGCCTGGAGGCAGCGATGCCTGCAAAGGACAGCAAGGGTCGAAAGTGAACCAGCTGTAGGTGTGTCTGTATGCATGCAGATGGCACTGGCATCATCTTATCTGATTAGGAAGAGCAGACCAGCAAGAGACTCATCAGTGAATGTTAAACTGACAAACATGCAAGAAAGGGTCTTACTTGCTGTTGATCTTTTGGCCGCCGAGGCTGCACCTTCAATGGCTGACCGTACATCTCAAATGGCTGATCTTGAGCTAAACTCAGCACCCTGTGAACGTCATCTGGGTAGGCAAATTCAAGAAAGGCATAATGGCCGCCATCATTGCCACGTATTTGCGCTGAAAGCACCTCGCCGACATTAGAAAAGTAGTCTGCTAGTTCTATGTCTGTGACTTCATCTGGCACGTCGCCCACAAAAAGACTCCTACATGCAGTCAATGGTTTCACTAGACCATAATGTGCAGTGGTATGGCTTCAGCCACAACCCCATAGCCCTGCAAGCAATCTGGGACCGTGGCCAAGGCTACAGACTGCCACATCAAGAAATACCATGTATGAAGCAAGCTCGCATGGGGTTGATCCCAACATTTGTCTTAAGCCATGATAGCTTAGCTTGGATGTGTATGACTATATGATTCATATAGTCAAACACGGACACAGTTGTTGAATGTGCAAACTGCAAAAGGCTAGCATGAAGCAGTGCTTGACATGTGATCAGATGCACAGCACATCATCTTTGAGTCAGACATGGCACCATTGCAGTGCATGTGTCCTCAAATGCTTGTTGCTCAAGCATGCCAAATGGTGCTCCGACTTAAGGCATGACAATTGCACCCAAAGCAGTGACAGTACCTGTCTGCCTGGTTAGACGGTCCAGCCAGAGCTTCAGCAGCCTGCGCTGCACCTGTATAAGTAAAGCTGTGGTCTTGGTCGTACCCTACTTCCTCCGCTGCTGGACCAGGGTGATGTGATGGTGAGTAACCCTGCTCTGCCTGATGGGCACCTGGTGAGTAACCTGCTTGAGTGTGGTGCGGGGCCTTGCTGGCCGCAGTTGGACTCCAAGCAGTGCCTTCCGCACCTGTATCCAACAAATTACGTGCCACATAAGGTGTGCTTCATCATAAGCCAGGTCTGTTTGATATGCAGCGGTGAAACATGCCATGTTTCATGGACTGTCCTGCCCTAACCTCCTGTGCTTACACTATGTGATAGATGCTTGGCGCTTTAGGCAGCTGATACAGGTGTTAGGAAGCTCAGCTGTTGACAGACAGCACAAGCACTCACCAGGTGAGTAGGGCAGGTTGGCATGTTGAGTGGGGCTCCACGCTTGTGGGTGGTCGGCCACATCAGCATTGGGAGGGTGTACACCGACCCTAGGCTTTGAAGCCAGTGCTTCGTTTTGCTGCAGGTGGGTATCTAACCGTGCCCGCTTTGTGGGCTGAGCAGGTTCATCATCTGCAGGGATTGGAGGGCCAGGCAGCTTGGCTGCGGGTCTCTTGAATGTAGGCCGCTTTGTGACCTTGCTCTGAGCTAATTTTTCCTTGTCTCTGGTGGCCTGCAGAATCAAAAGCTGCTGACACTGTGACTTGATGAACAGAACACACGTTGACATAACCATATGTCCCCAGTGCGTCTGGGAGGTCAGGCCCAAATGTGACTTGACTATTGGTGCTGGGCCTCATGCAGTCCCTAAAATTTACTTTGACTTGATTACTGGACGACTTGACTTCCAGTCCTTGATGTGAGGTATTTCAAACTGGGAGCTCATCATCTGTCCACACTGTGACACCCATAGACTGCTTCACATACAGTGCTGCCCTCTAGGCCTTTTCTGACTGCTGCACTAGATTTACACTAGCAAGAGACATAGAAGCAATATTTGGGCTCCAATGCAGGCGAAACGAACAGCTTTTCAGCATGAGTGACCCAGTGAGTGACACGACAATCGCAATAGAGGCACATCACCATGATGTCATAACAATCATACAAGCGTACCTGACGTGCGGCTAGAGCTTTCTTGGCAGCTTCCAATGCTGCTGATTGAGGATCAGAAGGTACCCTGCATGCACTGGCCTGTGAGTGAGTCTGCTCGACGATAAGCAGTGATGTCGAAAGCTTGGGCGTTTGAAAGATCACTTGCCTGTACATGCTATGCTACAGACCCAATCACAACAGCAAGGTCCTTGTTCATTGGAGCAATGACGCAGGGAGATTGACAGCTGCATAAAGGACATGCTAATGGGAGGAGACTTGTCAGCCAAATTGGTGCAAAGAAGCCTAGCTCGGGTATGATACCATCACTGGCAGGCTGTGTCTCAATCACATCCCTGACTGGCTGGCACTGACTGTTTTGAGGATGCGTTGTCTTGCAGACCCAACAGTTCACTGAGTGTGACTCACAATGGTGCAGCTAGAGCTTTGGAGCTCGCTGTTGGCACAGCTGGCACCTTCTTGCTTTCCAGAGAATTTTGCTTCGAGGGGTTCGACCTGAGAGTGATCTATAGCATGACAGGAAAATGCTAACATACGTCAGCGGCTCATACGATTCAGGCTGCTGCAAGAGCAGGTGTCACACTGCTGATGCATGCCACCTAGAATCACCTTTGGAGCCTGCTTGACTGCAGGAGCGGCTTGCTTAGCAGGCTTTGAACTCTGCTTTGACCTCACCGTAACTGCACGTGCTGAACGGATGGAGTGCAGGGCACGACGCATATGCAAACAGCGCTGACGAGAGCATCAACCTGCTGCACCTTTGATATGACCATCCGATTGCCTCGTCGGTGGGGTATGCGCTGTTGCAGCCTTGACATCTGCAGCCTGCGAGATGTGCAATATGGTGTTATATCTTGAAGATGGTCAGCTGGGTTTCAGCAAGCAAACCTTTATGAAATACCTTCTGTTTCTTGGCACGCAGTTCGGCGTATTTTTTCTGCAACGCGAGCTCTGCGGCTGTAGGCATCAAGAAGCAAACAATCGCACAGCCAGCACTGAAGTGGGTCGATGTGTTGTGATGCGCACCATAGCGCAGCAGCGAAAATGCAAGCCATGACTAAAGGCACATGGCGGCATGTGCACTCCACGTGATGGCTAAATCCTCCTAGCTTGGTCAGCACAGTTTCTTGGATAGCCCCGCGCTTCTAGGTCCAGCGTCGTGGTCAGCTGTTGTCATGGCAGTGATTAGCGAGCAAGACGTCGTGACCATCGCGATTGTTGTAAACGTTCACGCATGTGTCTTCCGGTTGGTCGGACGACGTTCTGTTCTCTGGGGAGATCAGAACCTGCGCAGGACCGTTCGGCCTGGTCATAGTGGGTTGTTGCTCGTTGCCTCCAATCCCTTGCATCTGAAGAACTGCAGTGGGAAGGTAGGAGACCAACGTTATCCGCCGATGCCGTGCGTGTACTCAGCTGACTGCAGCTAGACGCTATAGCAAGAACGCGCAGAGTCTCACAGTCCTAGCTTTGTGTTTGGTATTCCGAGCATCTTGGCGTTGAACGTGTGCAGCATTCTCCTGCAAGTCGGTGCCAATAAGTCAGCATTCGACTATGACCTGCTTGAAGGGATGTTGTCTTGAGGCTAGCATAGAGAGTGCTGCATCCGCATATGTGTCCTGTATGAGACATAGGTCTGCGAACCTTGCCAACTGCAACTGCAGGCTGGGTTTACAGCACCAAGAGTTGGTAATAACACTCTACAGACAAAGTTATGTTGTCCCGCATCTTGGCAGCTTTGCCTGTGCTGTATCTTGCACTTCTTGTGCGGATGACTGATGCTGCCCTAGCTGAACCCACAAGGGTCCTCTCAAGCTTCAAGGTGGATGCATTCGAACCCTTATTCCCCTTGCACTGTCACAGGAAGCTCCCATGTACTCCTTGAAATGCATCAGTGTGTCCCGTTTGCAGTCATGACAAGCACACACACCAAAGGAGTTCTGCTGATATGGGCTTTAGTGCAGTGTTTATTGGATGACGGCCTTGCAGAACACCGCATCTGCCAGTACCACAATCTGGTCTTGTACATTGCCAAGTTCCTATACATATATCAAGGTGAGCCCGGCCTGCTAACAGGGTAAGCCAGCTACATCTCATTCTGACTAAATCAACAGTTAGTCAGACTGCATCATGCTGATGCCTGCAGGACTTGACCTACCGCAGCTGCCAGAGGTTGTCGTAAATTGGCACGAGAATATCACCTTGGAAATCCTCCCAGTGCATGTTTCCCAAGTTCCTCAGGCATGGGACCCTACACAGGTTGGGAATTTTTCCTGACTACTAACAGCCTTCATTGCATCTCACTCATGCAGTAAGATGTCAGCTGCCATTTGCCCTGCAGTCCCCTTAGCATGCTGAAGCTTGTTTCCTCACAGCCAAACTGCTGAATGTATCATACTTTATTGCAAAATGCGCCTGAGTGCACAGCCCTTGGCGTGCGCCCATGGTGCCTACTGGGCAATGCATTCTTGACCCATACCCGAAGGGCTATCATGTCTGCAGTACGAGGTGGTCAGAAAGGCAACAATCACCTATAGACCCTACCACAGGAACTATTACCACAGCTTGGCTGAAGCCATCTTTGCAGTGCACCTGCTGGCCTGCACCTACTTCCAGTACTGTCACCATGGAGATGGCTCAGACCTCACCGCTGTCTTCATTGACACCATTGATGATCCTGTTGACTGGGACACCACACTACAAAGCGCAATTGAGGCTCTGCAGTGCCTCACCCCCAGACCTGCTTATACCATTAAGGATCCCAAATTGCATGACAGGGTGGGCATACCCCTGCTGTCAACCCCCCTGACCCCTTGCCTGGTCCCACTTGGCAGTGCCATATCCTGCACTGAAGCACACACTGCCACACTGCTACATTTGCATTACAAAGCACCTCTCCAGCACAGCTGATGATCAGTTGTCACGTCAGCATTGAGATACAGTCCAGTCAGTGCCATCATGACAGCTGCCTTCTCACTGCCTTGCACACAGTCACTTTCGCCCTGTGGCTAGTCATGACAGCCTGACATGAGGCATGAGGGCTGTTGATTTATGTGTTAAATGCGCGTATGGGCTGTGCAGTTCTCAGGATGGCAATGGCCCTACCCTTATGCTACAATTGAATTTGGCTGTTTCTTACAAAGTTTCTTGTGTGCAGGTCATACTGCTGGAGAGCGCTGTTGCTGGCATTGGGAACACCAGCCGCGTGTACAGTGGCACCTCAAAAAGGTGAGCCAGAGAAGCAGACAGTGAACTCGTCGATGGCACCAGTGGACAGCATCACAGCTCCAGAACTTGGTGGCCATTTTAATGTTGCTGATGCACAGGTATCCAAGACCTTAAACATGGCTGCTTGTGCTTGATAAGATACTGGCAGTGACGCCACAGTCACGACACAGCTAGCTGACTTGTTGCAGCATGTTGACATATCGCATGGTGCTTCACGCCCTACTTCACACCTCCTGGTAGCAAAGATATTGACCACTTCCATTTTAGGTTTAGGGAATTGTATTCCAGTCCTGACATCCAAATCTCCAACCAGTTCCGGCAGAGAATGGCAGAGTGCTTGGGGCTCACATTTCAGTCTCCAAAGGTGTGAACCTGCCTGCCTCAATCAAGTGTGTATTGTTGCATCCCCATAGCGCTACATATGCCAGATGAGCACACTTCAGTCAACACCCCATCTAGGTGCCTACCCTGTTGTGTCATGTCCATGATTGCTTGATTTAAACCTGTGCCAGCCTTTGCTCTCACATTAGCCAGGTAGGTATTAGGTATGCCTCACCCCAATTCAGAAGGCCATACAGCAGTTCTTGTCTACAGTCTGTTCATGGCTAGCTTGCTATATTGCACTTGAGTTTCTGAGAATAAGCACCGTCTTTTCCAAATGGGCATTAGCTCCCTAGACTTATGCTTCTTGTTGAGTGCAGCCGCACGGGCCGTACAAAGTCACTATTGTCAACAGGAGATATGCATCTGGTCGGCATATGATCAACTCAGTCACTGTTGCTAAGAACATCAGGCGCATGGAGCATGTTGCTTCCGTCAGGTACATCCACACCTGCAGTAGAGCTCAAACATGTGTACAGTCACTATGTAGCACTGATCTTTGACAAGCACAACCTTGCAGCTTCAAACATGCCTACAAACGGCACTCAAGCAGTCAGTATGTCAATGCTGAGGCTCTCAGCATGCTCATGTTTCCTGCAACCTTTCATCATTGACTGCTACATGGACTGACTACTTGCATCCTGTCCTTGTTGACTGCTACATGGAATGCCAACACTTGGGTCCTGTCATTGCTGACTGCTATGTGTATTGCCAACATCTGCGCCTGGCAGTAAGCACTGCAGACACCTGCAAGCGCATGTGTGCTAGTTTGTTGCTTGACATGGCAGGGTGATATACCTGGAGGACATGAGCCTGAAGCAGCAGGCACAGGTGTACATGCACTCTCACATTATCATCTTCACCCATGGAGCAGCCTGCGGCAATGTCATCTTCATGTCTCCGGTATGCTGCCCAAACTTGCTCACTTCTTCATCATTTGAATGCACACCCTGGCTTTTGATCTGCATGCAACATTTGCTGGCTGCTGAGGTGCTATAATGCACTGAGCTGGCTAGGACCATGCATGTCATGGCAGCTGGTGCTTGGTCACTACTGTTTGGTGGTCAGATGCATACACCCCAGCAGCTGTGCTTACAAAACCCAACATTGATCCTGTGAGACAACAGCATGTGTTGCTGGCTCAATGCTCAGTTTGCTGGCAAGTTGAGATGCAATGCACTTTCCATGGTTGTCATTGAGGCTTTGTGTGTGCCTTGGCAACATGCATGATATGGCATGCAGGGTACAGCAGCAATTGAGTACAGCTGGCTTCCCAGAGACGCTACTCCACATAATTGGACAACTGAAATCATTTCAGACTTGTCGCTACCAATCACCTTTGTGGGACTCTGCACCATTGACAGACGCAACATATATCCACAAAAAGAGGTATCAACCAATCCTGTACGCCTGCAGATTGTTATGCCATCATTCACGCATTGTTTGCTCGGGGATTTGGGACATGCCAACTAGTATGTGTCAAACCTTGCATCCAAGTACATTTTCTTGCATTGCTGACATCATTGCAACCCGCTTATGTGCGGACGTCTCTGCAAGCAGTGACAAGATAGGACCCAAGTTTGCCCTTTTGATACTTTGACACTGCTGCTTGCAAATGTGCTTATGTGTCCAGACAAGTACAGTTGCACACCCTGATGTGTGTGTGTTTGCAAACTTTGCAGAGGTACATCTATCAATCAGACTACAACGCATTGACCAGCGAAGAAAAATTAGCGCTTTTGGAGAAAGGAGTTTGTCCTCAAACTCCCTTGCATGGCTGCACAGACATGGTCATGAATTATGCAGTAGACTGGAGCCTTCTTCAGCCAGCAGTCCGCCTTGCAATGGCACAAATGCATCATCAGCAGTATGGCATCCACATCCTAGATGCTGACTGGTGATTATGCAAGCCTAGTTGCTGAGGACTGTTGTGTAGCATATTTGATTTCAAGAGCTGTGTAGCACACTTAGGATTGGATAGCTATGTATAAACCTGCACAGCATGAAACATGTACATGTTACCTTGAAAAAAAAAAATGGTACCGAACCCTGTGCATCATCACAAATGTGCAAAATGTATTGATCGTTATTTATCATCGGTTACAAAATATATCCTATATTTGCGTGAAAATGGTTGAAATCCTACGGGATGATTGTAAGCAGATCACGGCCTACAAAGACATTGCGCATGAGATGATTTCACCTAGCATGAACTGTACACATAGAGTCTATCTGCAGATTCAAAAATCACACTGAATGTACAGCTCTTGAAGCGAAATGACAAACACCTGGAGCAAATGATTGAACCAGTAATTCTGCCAAGTCATTAGGGATCACAGCAAGAGGAATTCATAGTTTGTTAGCAGAGTTTGCGCGATGGCAGCAAAATTGTGCAGACAACCTGGACCGAGCAGCAGGTCACTACCCTCCGAGAGCATGTGCACAGGTCTGGGAATGCAGCAGCTATATGAACAGCATCTGCACAGAATGT
>JAABUK010013813.1_pt1 | contig 10014 bp, 16 predicted proteins | sample 5559141 | NCBI WGS metagenome assembly JAABUK01 (sample SAMN10711869, study PRJNA513367) | rock metagenome | isolation source: Antarctica rocks | place: Antarctica: Victoria Land, Pudding Butte nord | collected 2016-01-03 | reverse complement strand
AGGCAGCCGATGGATTCCAGTGCTGTGTCGGCTGCGCAAGTGAGCACATTATGAGCGGAATCAGATAGGGACATCATCACCGCGAAAACTGAATCAGACTGGACAGGCACCATGCCGGTGCTTGCACTTTTTGCCCCTGGGTCAGGGCCTTCAGTGGTTGCCTACCCCGTTGCCGTCTGCCCCCGCTGACGCTTAAACCCGCAATCATTCCAGCCCGCTCACGGTGGCCACCGCTCATCCGGGCTGTGGCGCTGTATGCAACTGCCTATCTTGGCAAGAGCAAAGCTCTGAGACAGGTCTCAGCGTCTGAGTCGCACCACTCCGGACCCGACTTTCATCAGCATTCCCCACACTCGCGGCTGCCACTCGACGCACAGAGCGCCTGACATGCTGTCACTGCGTAAATGTTACTATTTTAGATAGATCAAGCATATGAGACGCTCGAATTGGCACGAGGGCAGCCAGATGCAAAGCGACTTTCAGGCTGCCCTGTAGCACATGGCCCTGTGCTGATGAAAGGCATACCAGCTCTCCCTTTCAGTATGGAAAAGCAATTGTGCTGCCCGATTGGAGAAACTGCACTGGTTAGACGATAGACATCGAGACTTGGCCCAGGGGCAACTTTCGGTTTCGACTGCCCCTTGTCGGGGGCAGTGAAACAGTGTTTCACCACTGTTTCACAAGTGTTTCACCATGCAGGACTACTTGCAACCTCTGCAGCTTCCCTATCCGGCTGTCAGCGCCGTTTCACCGCTGTTTCAGCGATGAAAGGACTGATCCCCCATGTGCAAGAGGATCTATTTCTGTGGAGCCTCCACAGGATGCAGTGCACGAGCGGGGTTCGGCCTCCTGAACTGTAAATTTGATAGAGGTTTTAGTTTTCACTCGTGTCCCTTGCCTGAACAGGATGCCCAGGCGGTCGACGAGCGTAAGGATGGCTTCCCGCTGCTCGCCGGACTGCGGCTGCAGCGCCGCCGCCAGCAGCCCGTGCAGAGGCTGCACGACGGGCGAGAACAGGCGCAGCAGGCCGCCAGGCCGTTGCTCCGCTGGCAGCGCATTCACCACCAGCGCCGCGCCCTCTATCACCTGTTGTGCAAACATCTCATTGTGATGAAGGTTCAATGCGGCATTGAATTACTTCCTCAAGGCTGCATCGAATCGTATTCTTCATGCAGCTCATCATGTGCGACTGCTGGCTCTCCCCTAGCGCCGGCCGAGCACAGCTGCTGACTGGCTGCTGGCCGGCTGCCAGCCGGCGCAGTAGCATTGCACAGGCCCAGTGCAGGTGGCACCGCAAGGTGACACAGCAGGAGATAGGCGCCCACATCAGAGCAAGGATGTTATGATTTCAAACAGATTCGCACGTTGTGCACATCCACCTCCAGCAGCGCCGACGCCGCGGCGCCGTTGGCGGCGTGCGGCGCGGCGCCGCCGACGGCCTGCACGCGGTCGTACAGCGCCGCGACCAGGTCCCAGTGGGCAGCCAGGTGGCGAGCGCACGCGTCGCACAGGTGGCGCACCGCCGTAGAGGCCGCGCTCGCTGAGCCCTGCTGCCCCAGCGCTGTGGGCGCATGTCACCACAGCCTCAGACAGCGCGCGTTTCATTGCATGTCAGCAGTGGCAGCGCCCAGAATGACGTCGTCTTCTTGGGCTGTCAGCTATCAATACAAACTATGAAATTGTAAAGAGGTCTGCAAGGGAGCAAAAGCCGGGAGGCAGCATCCACCTGGGACACAACGTGGCGAAGAGCACAGATGGTAGAGAGTCGGGGTGAGACAGCTTGGCTAGACACAAGCTGTAGCGGCTGGGTGAGAGAGCCCGTCCAGGCACAAGCTGCAACACAGTATGTGGACTCGGTGTGCAAAAGCAATGTGTGCAACAAAAGCAACGTATGGAATCACCTTGGCCCAGCAGTTGCAGCAGCAGCGGCGGCAGCTCCTGCCCCATGTTGAGGCGCAGCGACGCCGCCAGCCAGTCTGCATACACCGAGACGGCCATCGCCAGCGTGTGCTGCAGCACCGGCTGCTGCGGCAGGCGCAGCCAGGAGGCGATGAGCGCCGCCATGCCCACGTCGCCGGCGTCTGGCGCGCTCCTGTGCACCGCCCTGTACCCGAGACACATGGCACTATCTAAGTCGTAATTAGGAGCGCAAACCCCAGTGTGCTGCCCAGCAATCTGACGCAATACACCTTCTTCCCGCAATCGAAAGGACATTACTGTGCCGGGGCACTGCCAGCACAGATTGCCAAGCAGGCGCTGACCTGATGCAAAAGAGGGCTGCCTCGGCATTGCGCCAGTCGATGCCGCTGCCGTCTGCTGCCATGCGGGATAGCTCCTGCTGCAGCGGCGTCGCTAGCAGTGTCAGCGTCCGCTGTCCCTTTAGCACCACTGCGAGGCAAAGTCGGCCAGTGAGTGGTAAGCCTGCTGGTCAGGATAAGATGACGATGATGTGGCGCCTCACGGCGTTTGCTTCTGCCAAAATCGGGTAGTTTGTCCAATGGCGTACTGGAAAACTTCTCTCTGGTCGATGCTCTCTTCACTCCCACTGACGAGACCCTTTACAGTGACTGCTACTCAAGGCGGGCACCGTTGACAGCCAACCCTCCCAGGTACGAGGCAAATCACGCACCTGCGGCGTCGAGGAGGGTGTCGCCAATGGCGTAGCGCGAGCGCTTGAACTCGTCCTGGTCGTCGCGGTGCCACGTGTCGAAGTCCTCGGGGTAGCGCACCCGCCCCCGCACCACCGCCACCAGCTGCTCGAAGGCCTGCGGGTAGGGTTTCCCGAAGTTTGAACGCTTGAGTGCACAGGTCACGGCGCTATGTGCATGCACGAGCAGCAATCGGCTGCAGATGGGGTTTTCATAGCATATTGTTTCCACATCACGTTGTGTTCTTTGGTCGGCACATCATGGTTCCAGGCATGCGACAGCAACAGGGAGGCAATCGGGAGCAGCTGCACAGCGGCTGGATATCTGTGCAGTGGTGGCAGGCGGCTGCGACGCTGCAGATGCAATGAGCCCCACCTGCAGGAAAGGCTCCGGCGTCGGCGGCGGTGGCTTCGGCTGGCCGTTGGCGTAGTTGTCCTGTCCCGCACCTGGCGGGAACAACCCTTAACTAAGTGACGGCAGCAATCATTGGTGTCGGACAGCACGCGTTGCTGTGATAATCTCATCGATGCGGTGCACAACCTCGTCGTTGCAGCGCGCACTATGCTGGCACGGGGTGGCCTGTGCCCACAGGAGGTAACATTGGCGGCTGCGACCAGCAAAAGCGTTCACGGTTCCATCTGCAGAGGCGCACCAGCTGCCGGCGAGAAGTCGCTGGTGAGCAGGCGGGAGACGCGGTGCCAGAAGTTGAAGCTGATGGCGCAGATGCTGTCGTCTGGAAACGCCGCCACGTCCAGCATCGCCTGTACCAGGCCCCAGCCCTGCTGGCCTGTGCAGCACAGGCCGACATATCGCTGCACGTGGAGCCATACCCCATGAACACGCGCCTGACCCTTTGGGATTCCTCGTTGGAGCCTGGCTGCTCAGTAAACAGATTCTGGCTGTGCACGCTGATCCATCTTGCATTGCATTGCCTGTGACGGAGTTCATGACGCAGGCCATGCGTTGTTTGCTCACCTGCCACAACCGCCGGGGCGTGCGCCTCGCCGGCCTCGGCAAACAGGCGCGCCATGCCCTTTGCCGTCTCCTCGTCGTCGTCAAAGCTGTTGCCCGCCGCCTCGCGCCCCTCGTTGGCCTCCCTGACCGCGTGCGCAACTTGCACAAAGCGCGGCTGCAGCCCCATGACCTGCGCGCATTGGCGTGCGCGTGTCAACAACAGCTTCTGTGACTGCTGTGGCAGGGGGCAGCAGGAGGGGTTCCATGTGGCTCTCTGCATTCGAAATTTGCTCTAATCCTGCAATGCGGTGTTTGTACCTGACATGGAGGCAGTGTGATTGACACCAGCCGGTTCAAGACGACCAAGCCATCCAGTGCGATGTTGGGCGCTGGGAGGGGCATTGGATTGGATGATGCAGCAGGTGCCGCCAGTCCTCAAGCCCAGACCGAACATGAGATGACAGACCCTACCACTTGGAGCACTGCCTGCACAATGCGGCATGACTTGGGCTTTTGCGGCATGACTTGAGGTATCACCAACGGCGAAACCAAGCGCGAACCACAGATGTTTGGACCTCACCACTCGGATCACCGCCTGCACGATGGTGTGCCACTCGCCGGTCAGCTGCCGCCGCTCCAGCCACATCAATCGCCAGCGAGCAAGGGTCGTAAATAATATAGGATGACGAGCCTCACCACTTGGAGCACCGCCTGCACAATGGCGTGCCACTCGGGCGACAGCTGCCGCCGCTCCAGCCACATCGCGGTGCGATAGATGACCTCCACCACCGCGTCCACCGCCGAGTCGAAGGTGTCCTTGGAGGCTAAACCCTCCAGCACCATGTGCACCAGGTGCTGCGCGGCTTCCGCGGGGAACGGGTCCACCGTCAGGCGCAGCCAGGAGGCGAAAGCGCGGCACACGCTCGGCTTCACATTGCCACCTGCGCAGTGAAGTGCACATGCTTTGCCATCAGGTGGTTTGACATGGTGACATTATGACATGGCATCGGGCAATGTCAGCTACTGGCCAGATGGTGGAGACAGCTCGTCTCATCGCCACATCAGATGCGGCGTTGACACATGTACCTGGCTGTTGCAGGGCGGCCGTCAGGATCTGGAACGCCGCCGCCGAGGTGCTGGACAGCTCCTGCGGGATGCGGTGGCGGCGCTCCGGCCGCACTGATGGCTGGTAGCTGCTGGCCTCCTGCGTTTCCACAATGTTCGCAAATGAACACAAGCTGTTGCAATATATTTGGAGGTTTTAGCTCGAAACCCTGACATGACACGATGTGCCAAATCTTATCAGCACGCCAGGTGTGGGTTGAGCCGCAGCAGGCGCAGCATGTTTCTGCCCAGGCAGAACGCCATCCTTTGCATTTCGGCGCAGTGAGAACCACCGCTGCCAATCTGCCAAACATAGCCAAGAATTCGCACCTCGGGCAGCACGGTCAGCAGCTCCAGCATGCAGGGCAGTGCGATGTCGGGCGGCTGGCTGCCAAAGCGGGACCACAGCCAGTAGACGACGCCGACGTTGCCGCCGGCGCCGCCGTCCGCCGCCCATTCGCCCGCGGGCAGGTGCAGCGCGAGCGCCGCGAGCGCCAGGCACAGCTGCGTGCGCACCGCCGGGGAGCTGCGCGCGTGCTGCAATGTCAGGCCCACCAGCTTGTCGCGCAGCGCGTGCACCGCCGGCGGCGGCAGCTCCTCAAAGTCCCGCTGCACCTGCACATTCATGCGGGGTGCTCATCGGCGACATCTGTGTCACCGATGTTCTCTGTGGCTTGCGGCATGCTGAAGGAAGCGTTGCGCAAACTTTGTCCAGCGCACTGTTTGTGGAACATCTCTCTTGCTTTGTGACGTATTAGCCCGGGCGAACCAATGCAAGCATGGAGTCCAGGCGGCCGCAAAAGTCCGCACCTTGGTGCGCAGCGTCTGCGCCGCAAAGTACTGCGCATCGATGCTCTGGCTGTTCTGCAGCACATCTGTGGCGACGTTCCACGCCTCGGACGTCTGCTGCCACGCCTCCAGCCAGTTGTTGGCCTGCGCCCTGCTGGCCGGATCGGCGTGCTGCAGCAGCGCGCTGACTGCCTGGTTGAATGCCTCGGCCATGCTGAGTACAGGACCCAAACCTGTGTGGGACCTCAGCGACTTAACAATCGGCGGAGCTTGCCTCTCCAATACAATCAGAGCCCGAAGCACTGCAGACGGTGTGGCTGTCACCGGCGATGCATATCAAACACAGACTCCAATCGCTGACCGGTCTCGAGAGATCGGATCAATGCAAGTTATATGCTGTGCTGCAATCGATTGGAAATGATGCGCGTACGGTATGGCAGGATACACAGCGTTCGGGTGTCGCCTGTTATCAGCTTGCTCGGGAAGACAAAATGTGCCACGACCAGCCGCGGATCAATATAAGCCTGAAGTGATCCTACTCCGCCTCGATGGCATCCTTGCAAACTGTCTATTGCACGGCAGAAAGCTTCGGGCTGGTGGTTGGGAAGACGAAAGGCACCCCGATCGACACTTATGGAAGGTTCTCAAAAGGCAGTCTTCCCAGTGATGTGATCAACTTCTTTGCTACTCTTGCTCAGGGCCTCTGCAGCTCGACTTACTGTACATATCAGCCAGACACTCCTCAGCCCTGCGCTCTTCCCTCGACCTCCGCGTTGACAGGCACATGAACACCGCGCCGGCTTTTTGCGGCGGCAAAGGAGCTCGCCGAATAATGGCATCAGACAATAAACTCGACCCTCTCCAAACCCTACCAAGTTCCTGGAACAACTGCTTAAGCCCACGTGTACTTGCGAACCCAGAGCCTACATCGTGTTGCAAATGGCGGCACAAATCAGCACAAATCTCGCGTCTTTCCAGTTCACCTGGACCGCCACACTGCTTTGCGCCCAGCATGTCTGTTCGTCGAATGAGATGTGCACCGCTCGGCGTCCAATCTCACATAGCCCATTCTCCTGAACACCCTTCTGCTGTGTTGCTGACGCGTTTGCTGCCGGTGCGCCAGCCACCGTGCCGGCGTCAAGGCCTTGCATCACTGCGAGTCACAGTCAGCAGAATCGTCTGACGCCCCAGGGCTTGGGTAGCATGAGCTGCATTGCTTGTGACTGCATGCTCCTTCCGGACCAGCAAGCGCACACAGACTGGGCATCCACAGGCATGAATCGGCTATCAGAAGGCGCATGAGCATAAGAGGACTCACGACGTAAAACATTGTGTTATTGAGGTTGGCGTGCACCTGCATTGACAGCGACCATCAGTCAGGCGCCCGTGCGCACATCAGACCGAGCCACTCCAGGGCTAACATGCCAGGATGCGATGGCTATGCAAAGGTGCCATTCAAAAAGCACACGTGCAGCATCAATACAGCGGTTCGTTGAATGTGGCATGAGCTCAAAAGTAGATGCGTACGCTAATGAGCTCCACCGGAGCGCGGGCGCCAGCACCGGCTGCATCAACAAGCGTCAAATTAGACAGCCCATTGAGCACAAAATCTCCGGCTTGATTTGCGTGATGGCGATCGGCACCTGCTGTCCTGTTGCGCAATGAAAGGCAGCAGCCAGCTCTAGTGAAACCGGAAACCGTCATATGATGACCGTAAATGTAGTCTGGCGGCGCACCCGTGCCGGTGCTGCTGGCGGTGTCGCTCTCGTCGGAGTGCAGGCACATGAGCTTGCCGCGCAGCGCCGCCAGGTGGGCGTAGTAGGCCGGCGGGCACACGCTCACCGCGCGCGTGCAGCGGCAGAACAGGTAGCACAGCCTGCATTGCAGACATGATCGAGTTTATTACCGTGTTTTGGCGCGTGTGACTCGAGTACGACAGGTAGCACAGCCTGCGCCGCCACAGACATGCTCAAGCATTTTGTGCTGCGCCAGACATTTATTTGCCCTGGATAGTGCGCTGATCCAGCCAAGAAGCATGGCGCGATCACCATGTTCGAGCCACTGCACAGATTACAGGCTGCCTTAGGAAGGATAAGATTGGATCACTTTTCGAGGATTGAAACGGCTTGCCTGTAGGTCAGCGAGGACAGCGCGTTGGACGGGAACTTGTTCTCGTCGGCCAGCACGTGGTAGTGCGAGGGGCGGCTGCAAAGGGTGCGCACATAATGGAGTTCACACAGAAATCATGGCGCATGACGCATTAGGTGCTGCAGAAATAACAGTGCTGCTATGCCAGTTCACCAGAGTATCGATTACCGCATAAAATGCATAGGACACGGGGAAGCAATACCTGGTGCCCTGGATGCCCGCATGGCTGTTGAGGTAGAACGCGTACTCGAATGGGTGCTGCATGCCGCACCACACACCGTGTAGCATCAGCAGTCAGGCACTGAGCAGCGGCCGCAGGCCTGCTGCATTTCGTGGACAGGTCAAGGCAGAACAGGCAACGGTGAAAATGCAAGGCAGTGATAGTCTGGCCTTGAACACTAGGCTGTTCCGACCGCACCGTGATGTCCTGGTCCACCACCGTGCCTGCAGCGGGGAGGATGTGCTCGTGAAATTGCAGCGTGGACACGGAGCGTAGCACAGTGCGTGCCCCCTTCAGTCAGTCGCTCGCTTCCTTTCGCAAGGCTTGTGCAAGGCTTGTTCAGCTATTGAACGGAGCCGCGGTGGGCCTGCATAGGGGAGACTGGGCTGCACTGTACAATTGGTGTGTTGTTGCACACGCACCTGGCTGGATGTTGCCGCTCTGGTCTGTCTGCCTGCTGTCCAGCGGGAAGATGCGCGTGTGGTGACTGCAAAGCAGCTGGACCCTCAGGAGGGGGTGCTTCTGGCCAGAGGCGCACTCAGGCGGTCATGAAGTTTGAGGACGGCATGGAGAAGCCCTCTGCTCCTCCAGGCAAGGCTGGCAGGCGATTGGTCAAGACTCTCAGGCCAGCCATCGGCGGGCAGAAATACAGTCAGAATGTGCAGAGCTTGGTTAGAACAGTTGACTGCATTTGAAACGATGGCAGCTCCAGCTCACCGCTTCTGCACGACCACGAAGGTGATGGGCGGACGGTAATCGGCCTTGATGTCGGTGCAGGCAGCGCGGATCTGCAGCCAGGAAAGCAATCACGACGAGTAGGCGGCTGCAAACACGATCAGATTGATCTAGGGCTTCGGGCGTTGGTTGTGACTCTTGGTAGGTGCTTTCTGCATCTCTCGCACTTGAAGACAGGAGCATCAACACACAGTGATGCGCCCGTCACCTGCGGGATCTCCTTCTGCTGCACCTGCAGGCAGCAGCGAAGATGGTCACTTGAGCGTCGACCTCTTTCGTATATTGATGGCTACAAAGCTCTGCAGCGAATCACCAGTGCAGGGAGCCGCCCCGGCAAAGAAGCACAGCAGATGCGGGGGTCGAGCAGGTGCGCGATGTCGAAGTCGCGATCTTCGCAGGGCGCACCTCATCGAACTGGCCCTCCGACACGCCGTCGCGGTACATGATGAGCACCTCCGGCAGCCGCTTGTTCTTCTTGTAGAATTCCCCCAGCAGCTCCTTGACCGCCCCGCGCAGTCCCTGCAGTCGCAACAGGATTGTTGAGGTTGTGCAGTCATCATGCGGCATGCTGTGACAGCCGCACCTGTAAGAAAGATCATGGCAAAAGGTTGCGGCGACGCCTTTCGCCACCTTGCAACCTTTAGCGGAGTAACTTGCTTACAGGCGCGCAACTCAACGATTTTACAGCAATCATGCCTGCTCCAGCACGCATCTGCTTGTAAGTAAGGTCGGGGCAAGTGGTGCCCCGACGCAACCCTGTCGTTGATGTCTTCTTACAATGTGCACCATGATCATTTGTGATCGAGACTGCGAGCAGGATTGCCGCAATCCTGCTCGCCCCTCCTTGTAAATAACTGAGCGGTTCCTCGTTGTCCCATCCATGCATGTCAGGAGTCAGGGTGAGGGCGGTGTTTGTACACTGTTGCACCCTTCTCTGTCTGTCTGCCTGAAGTGCTCCTTAGCAGGGCCTGAATATATGACTGAATATATGGAGGTGCATTGCATGAAAGGCCGTTCTTTTGAGCAGCGCTTTTTTACAAGGGCAACTCTGCAGTGATCGCGCTTTGTAAGAAAGCGTCAGATAAAGGTGGCCGCGCCGGCTCTCACAACGATATCCCGGTAAGAAGGTGCAAAGCTGGCAGGCATGTCTCGTCACCGGAACCCTTCCCTTTTTAGCTAGACCTTTCTTACAGGTGCGGCTGTCACAGCATGCCGCGATGGAGGTGCATTGCATGGAAGGCCACTTGGGCAGCGCTGTCTTACAAGAGCAACTCTGCGGAGATTGCGCTTTGTAAGTATCCACTCCCGATTTTGCACTTATAACAACCTGTTAACACCGGCCGTACTATTTCTCGGCCGGAACGCCATTCCGGCGCATGCCATACTCAAACAGGAAGTCACATAGATGCGAAAGGG
>JAABUK010013811.1_pt1 | contig 10016 bp, 7 predicted proteins | sample 5559141 | NCBI WGS metagenome assembly JAABUK01 (sample SAMN10711869, study PRJNA513367) | rock metagenome | isolation source: Antarctica rocks | place: Antarctica: Victoria Land, Pudding Butte nord | collected 2016-01-03 | reverse complement strand
AACGCACCAAAGGCGGAGCCGCGGTGGGTGCCGGCGTTGAGCTCGTTGCCGGTGTCCCTGATCTCGTGCAGCAGCACCAGCCACGCGACGCTGCCGCGCAGCTGCCCACACGCCGCGTGCAGCTGCTGCAGCTGGCCCCGCGCCTGCACATCAGGGGGAGAGGCACTTCTTCAACACTGGTTACGGACTCTTGAGACGTTGCTATGGTGTGCAGCGTTTTGCGCAGGCCGGGAACCTTCGACCTCGGACTCGCCTGTGCCAGTGCCAGCAGTCTGCACAGTACATGCCGGCACACGTGTGGAGCACAGCTGTTCTGTCATGCAGCGCAAGGCAGACAAGTTGATGCTTACGATAGTCCATGACTGCAAAAACGAAGAAAGGACTTGCCCGCTCGGCGGCGGCGGCGAAGGTGCGGGAGAATATGCAGCAGGAGATGCGCTCGCGCAGGCGCGGGATGTCTCGCACCGCCAGGAAGTACTGCTCCACCGCGCCTAGCAGCTGCGGGTCTGAGACGCCCTTGTGCTGCGGGTGCTGGCCCTGTCGTTTCAAATTGAGTATCAGTCAGGCAGCAGGCAGGCGGCAGTGGCGCAGCCGGAGGTCTTATGCCCTTGTGCAGCGAGTGCTCGCCCTTCGCAGTTGGGTTCGAACCACTTGGTATTTGGCGCCGTGCAGGTATTGCCTTGAGGCCGCACCCTGCTGCAGAGGCAGGCTGCCGGGCAGGCTCGGCTGGCGGGCGCAGGCGGCTGACAGAGCTGCTCAGATGCATATCAGCCTCCCCGTACTTCTAGCAGGCAAAGCGCACAGATGGCCGAGACACACTTGTAGCGAGACACACTATGTCATTGCTGTCGTTTCTGACTATGACAAGAACCATAAATACCTGCAGGTAGATCGCCGAGCCCTTGAGTTCCTGGTCTTCGGGCACAGCATGCCCCGGAGATCAAGAGAAAGCCGTAGATTTTGAAGCTGAGTCCCTTATCATGCACTTGGTAATCAGTATGCTACCTGCAGGTACAGCGCCAGGTCCTTGAGCTCCTGGTCCTCGGGCACTGCGTGGCCCAGCGCCGCCAGCTGCTCCACGCTCAGTACGCCGTCGTCCATCGCCAGCAGCGCCTCCTGCGCGGCACGAGTGACATCTATGTGAGAGGCATGAGCAAAAGCGCAAACTGCGTGGCCCAAAGCCGCCAGCTGCTCCACGCTCAGCATGCTGTCGTCCATCGCCAGCAGCGCCTCCTGCGGAAGGAAAAAGAAAGGATATCTCACCTCACCAGCATTCCACAACGATGAACGGGAAGTGCTGGAGGTTGTGCCCTTGCACACAATCTGACGCCGAGAAGGGTTTATTGCCCATCAACAAGCTGCGAAAAGCAGAGGCGGACCCGGATGGCGGCGTCGTTGCGGTCCTTCCGGATGGAGCCCAGCTCGATGTTGAGGTTGTGCGCGCGGCGCTGCTCGATGAGCGTGATCCTGGCCGCCTTGGCCGCCGCCAGCTTGCGCCCGACAGGCAGCTCCAGCTGCTGAAAGTCCAGCTCCAGGTCCTCCTTCCGCACCGCCCGCTTGCCGGGGCGCGCCTGCAGAGTTACCGTCACGCAATTTGGAAAAAACATGAAGGAAAGTTGCTGCTGGAAGTCCACTCCAGGTCCTCTTTGCGCACCGCCCGCTTCCCGGCCGCGCCTGCAGAAACACAGTCGCAAAGTGAAAACTTGACCCAAAACATATGTTCAATGTCTTGTCGCCTTGGCCGCCGCCAGCTTGCGCCCGACGGGCAGCTCCAGCTGCTCATAGTCCAGCTCCAGGTCCTCCTTGTGCACCGCCCGCTTCCCCGGCCGCGCCTGCAAACGAGAAACTGAAGTTGCGCCGAGTCAGATTTCCCGAAACTGACGAGATGGAAGCGGCAGTTCCAGCTGCTGGAAGTCCAGATCCGGGTCCTCCTTGCGCACCGCGCGCTTGCCAGGGCGCGCCTGTATGAAATTGTACGGGATTAGGTGTGCAAGCTAGGATGGGCAGCTCCAGCTGCTGGAAGCTTAGCTCCAGATCTGCTTTGCGCACTGCGCGCTTGCCCGGCTGCGCCTTTTGTCAATCAACGAGTGCACGGTCCAGCAATGAAACGATTGAACAATGCTGAAAGGTCAGCTCCAGGACCTTCTTTCACCGCGTGCTACTTCGGTCGCACCTTGACAATAGAGCAAGTAAACAGAACTATGATCAACTGCTGGAAGTGTCATCTCCAGGGTTTTCCGGGTCCTCGTTGCGCACGGTCAGCTCGGATCATGCCTGATACATGCCAAGAACCAATTGTCGTGGCAAAGACGAACGTTCACGTTTGTGTGTGGAGCTGCACACCTTGGCCCACACGCTGTTGGGATCCACCGCCGACTCCGGGATCTTCTCCCAGTGCAGGTTCTTTAGCTTCTTGCGCTGCGTCGTGGTCACCTGCACCGCCTGCAGTCAGACAGCGGACACCATTCATCGCCAAGTGCTTTGCGACTCACTGAAGCTGCCTCAGTATGGCATGGCATGACAGAGAGCATGACAGAACTGGATCGCTAGTGCAATCACATAGTGTGCAGAGAGCACATGAGCGCACCTGCGTGCCCGCCGGTGGCGTGGCCTTGCCGGGCGTGCCCTTCTTGCCTGCGACACGGCACAGCAGCCACGGTCGCCAATCGAAAGTAATTCGTGCAGTAGCTGCTGCACTTTCGCAGATGTTGGCCACTTTGGCAGCGATGATGTAAGCCCGGAGACGTTGCTCAGAGGTGCTGCGGCTACAGGAGCAAGGACGCGACAAAAGCGCATGCCACAGCATTTAGATGTCCCTACTGACGCACCCAGCTTGCCCTTGGGCGGTGGTGGGGGCGGCGGCGGCGGCCCGCTACCCGGCTTCCTGGGGGGCGGCGGCGGCGGCGGCGGCGCCTTTGCGCCTCCCGGCTTAGGCGGCGGAGGCGGGGGCGGCGGTGGCGCCTTCGCCCCCGGCTTCGGCGGCGGGGGAGGCGGCGGCAGCGGCGCCTTTGTGGCCGACTTCGGCTTGGGTGGCGGAGGGGGCGGCGGCGGGGGCGCCTTTGGCGCCGGCTTGGCAGGTGCCGCCGGCGCGCCTGCGGGCTTGGGCGGCGGTGGTGGTGGCGGCGGCGGCGGTGCCATCTTTGGCTTGGGCACGGTCGGCTGCTTCGCCGCTTCTGCCACCGCCGTCGCCTTCTGCAGCAGCGATGGGTCGGACTGCGCCGCGCGGACCTCCTCTGCGCTCGGCGCGACCGACGCCAGGAAGCGCGCTAATCGCAGCGGAGCGTCCGCGTCCAGCGAGGGCCGCCGCTCCGCACTGTGCTTTGCATCGCCGGCAGCGCCGGCAGTCGCCGGCACGATCGCCTCACCGAGCGCAAGCAGCCGGTCCAAGGCGATGCCCTGGGGCAGCAGGAACATACCATCGGCGAATACGCCGTCCTCGCCGGACGGCAGCGGCGTCAGCGCCGCAGGCGACGGCGCCGCTGAGCCGCCCTGGCAGCGGCGCGACGGCGGGCCCGCTGCCGATGCCGGGCTGGCCCGCGGGCCAGGTGGCGTCGTGGGCCCCTGCCGTGGCCGGCGACGTGGGCTGCCGCTGCTGAGGGTGCTGCTCAGCGGTCGCCGCCGCATCCGGCACGGGGCTGTGCTGCTGCAGTGACGCAGAGGCTGCGGCGGCGGGCGCCACGGCGACCTCGCCTGCGTGTGCGTCCAAGGCAGCTGGGACCTCCGGCGCCGGGCCTACAGCTGATTGCTCAGCCGCGGAGGCGGCTGCCTGTCGCTGCGCTGCTTTGGCTGCGGCAGCGCGCGCCGCCGACGCAGCTATGCCGCTGGCTGCGGCGCCCGGCCTTGCAGCCGCTGTGCTGCCGCCGGTGTTGCCCCCGCCGGAAGCTTCGGCAGCGGTCTTAGCGCTGGCGGCCGCCAGGGCAGAGCCCAGCGCTGCGGTGGTCGACCCAAAGACGTCACCGCTGCCGCCGCCGCTGCCACCCTCTGTGGCATCTGTGCCTCCAGCCGCGGTTCCTCCCGAGGTGGTCCCGGGCGCCGACGAGGTGTCCACAGCGCCGGTGGCCTGCCTCAATCGCTCCAGCAGAGCAGCGGCGTCGGCAGACGGGGCTGGCGCGCCGTGCGCCGCGAGCGCCGCCGCCAGCTTCTCGCCAAAGCCGGGCGGCAGGTGCGCGGCAACTGGTGGCGCGCAGCCCTTGCTGCTGCCGCCGCCGCCGCCGCCGCCGCTGCCGCGGTGGCCATGCCGCTGACCGCCACGCGGCCGCTGCGCTGAGGCGCCACTGCCTGCAAGGTGATAATCTGGTCGTAGACAGGTACAGTCACTAAGTGGGTATTGAAGAGAATCCTGCGGAAACGTGGTGGCTCCAGTTCGTCGTTGATTCTGGGTACAGCAATCAACGGACCGAGACATGCCAAAGGAGAGACATACCGGGAGCGCCGGCAGTAGAGGGGCTGCTGGCGGCGGTGCCATTGTGGCCCCGCCGCCCGGGGCTGACGCCGGTGGACACATGCGAGCGGCTGCTGATGCTGCTGGCGGCGCCAGTAGATCGCTGCGGCGACGCTCCCGCCGGGGCCAAGGCGGCGGACTTGCCGTGCAGCGGGCCCCGCTGCCGCGCCGGCGCCTGCTGTGCAGCACCTGCGGCCTTGCTGGGTGAGTTGCTTGGCGTGCCTCTGTGAGGCGCTGCCAGACTGCCACTGCCGCTGTGCCCTGCAGCTGCGGATGCGGCTGGCTGGTAGGGAGGCAAGCCGAGCCCTGGCAGGACAGGCCCTGCAGCGGTTATTGCTGTGACGCCGGCGCTGCCGCCTGCGGCGTCCGCCGGTGCTGCCTGGGTACTGCGGGCGGCTCCGGCAGTGGCGGACGCCCCACTGGGGGGTCGGTCTGCCTGTGCTGCGGCGCCGGCTGCGCCAGCCCCCGGGCCCGGGCTGGCACCGACCACGCCTGTGGCGCCGTCGCCGCCGCCGCCGTGGCGGGCACTGCCCGGAAGCTGTGCCCCGACCGCTGCGCCGCCAGCGCCGCCGGCGCCGTCTGCGCCGCCGCTGCCAGGACCGACTCTGCCGGCCAGCAGCGAGGCCACGGCTGCGGCTTGCGCCGCCGACATGGCCGGGCCGGCGGCCGCGCCGCCCGATTCCGAGAGGGACCGCGTGCTGGCGGCGTCGGTAGCGGCTTGCGAGACCGCAGAGGCCCAGGAGCCGTCGTCGCTGCCGGCCTGCATGCAAGTCGAGGGCGGCTGACGGATTGACAGACGCCGCTTGAGAAGAAGATCGACCTTCATGACTGCGTCACAGCAGCGTCTGTGTGGCCGTTCTATAAGAGAAGCTCCCCCACAGCTGCTCCTGAATGTGTAGGTCGAGATGTGCAGGCTGCTGTAGTTGCATTCTCCCGGCCTGATGACTTGAGGCAAAGCAGGCAGTCGGGATTGAGGGAAAACCCTCGCCTCGGATCCATCGATGTGGATGCGGTGCGCTGACAGGCCGGCCGGGCTGCTGAGGCCCAGCGCCGCGTGCGTCGGCGGCTGCCGCTGGTGCCCTGCAGGGTCGTTGACTGCGGCAAAGCCGACGGCGCCGCCAATCGCCGCGCTGCCCGCGGCGCCAGGCGCCGTGCCGCGGGCGGGCGAGGGGGCGGCGCTGTGCCGGCCCGCCAAGCTCAACGCGCCGCGGCTAAGGCTGCTTTCAGCGCCGGCACCGCTGCCAGCGACGCTACCGCTGTTGGTCGCGCCGCTGTGGGCAAACGACGGGTGACGTGATGACTGAGGCGAGCCGATGCCGTGCAGCCACGACTCGACGTGGCTGCGGGCGTCGCGGCTGGAGGGTTGGCCGCCGGTGGAGACGTCAGTGGAAACGTCGCCATCGCCGCCGTCGGACGCCGAGCTGCTGCTTTCGCGCTGCGGCGCAAAGCTGCCGAGGCCGCCGGCGCGCCTGCCGCCGCAGCCGGCGCGGATTCTGCGGCGCGGCAGGCTGCCCGCTTCAACGGAGGCTGCTGCCGCTGCATCACCGGCTGCGACGCTGCCTGTGGTGCGGCCTGGGAGGACCGCTGCCGGGTTCCACTTCAGACCTCGCTTGCCGCGCGGCGCGCTGGCAGCAGCCGTGGCGTCACCAGCATTGCCGCTCCTTCCGCTGCTGTCATGCGTGCTGCCGCTGCCCGGCCGGGAGCCGCCTGCCGCGCTGCCGCTGCCGCCGACGACGGGGATCTTTTCCGGCGAACCGCGAGTACTGCGCGGATTCCAGGAGGCGCCCAAAGACGACCTGCGCCGGCCGCCAGCAGCTGGCAGCTGGTACCGCATGTCATCACTGCCGGCTTCTGTGTCAGAGCCGTCGAGCCGGCTGCCAAGACCGCCGCCGGCGCCTCCGCCACCGTCATTGCTGCCAGGCATGACGCCGGCCGCGGTAGCTGCCTCGGCATTGCCGGGCCGCCAGCCCGAGCCAGGCCGAAGAGTGCTGCTGCGGCGGCCGTAGAAAGCAGCACTGGCCGCTGCTTCCTCATTAGACTGCAAGCCTGCGTCCTGCTCACCGTCCGGCTCTGACGTGGGTTCTGCGCTGTCAGCGGCGCGCCAGGCGTCGCTAAAGGACAGCAGGCCGGCAGTGCCGCCGGCAAGGTTGGCGCCGCCAGTGGCCCCTGTGCCGTGCTGCCGCTGCCCGCCGGAACGCTGGCGGTGTGGCGCCTGAATGCCGTGTCGAGCTGTGACAGCAGCAGCAGCTCCGGCGGCGACGTCGCCGATGCCGCCTGAAGTAGCGGCACCGCCCTGCCGACCGCCGCCTGCTGCAAACTCCGACCCAAAAGCGGGACCACTTGCGCCAGACGTGGTCATTGCATCGCCGCTGATGCTGCTGGCGCGGCTGCTAGTAGTGCCGCTGGCTGAGCTGCTGCCACCGCCGTGCTCGCTGCTGCCGGCAGAGCAGTTCGTTACGGCATCGGCCAGCGCGGCGGCGGCGGCGCCGCCGTGTGACGCCGGCTGCCCGCTGGCCGCCCGCTGCAGCGAGCCCGCCGCCAGCAGCGACGCGTCCTCGTCTCCCAAAGCAAAGGTGCCCGCTGCGCCACTGGTTGACCTGCCAGCTGTGGCGCCGCCGGCAGAGCCGTGTGCGGTGCCGGCAGAGCCATGCGCGGTCGCGTCGGCAGTGTGGCGGCGACTGGTTGCGGCGGGCAGCCCGAGATCCGCTTCCGCCAGTGCCGCATCGAAGATGTCGCCTGCAGCAGGTCGCAACAGCAACTGGGCTCGCAACCCACATGGGGAATCTGAGGTGCATGTAGTGCAGAATATTCTGGCTACATGCTGTGGGGGATTTTCCCCTCTACATTTGCACCGGTCAAGTGCAATGATGTGAAGGTTGTGCCGTGCTGGGTTGGATGCGGCACAGCAACTGACAAGGCCAGGCATGGTTGTCAGCAACCACGATGCACAGTGCAGTTTTAATGCGCCATGTTTTGGGGAAACTGCAGACCTGAGCTGCGGACGCTGTCCTGGTAGCGGCCACTGTGCCGTGCACCGAGCCGCGGAGAATGGCCCGCAGCGGCGTCCGCTGCTGCACGCCGGTCCCTGCAATTGATGCGATGATGAGCAGTCAGCATCCACCTTGCACTGCGGACGACTGCACTGCGGACGATTGCACTGCGGACGATTGTATTAGCAAACCTGGCAGAAGGGTCGGCTTGTGTTTGCCATGGTCCCAGGTCTTGCACAGTCAAGGAAGTCATAAACATTGCATGAACCGCTGCATTGAGCTAAGGCAGAGGTGGCAGCATATCCTCACCCGCTCTGAAGGTGGGACGCCAGCAAGGCCGCGACCGCGGCAGACTGCATGCCCACGTCGCGACGGAGCGGCACCGCAGCCGTTGACGCCGTGTCAACGGAGCTGTACAGCTCGGATCCCGGCGCCAGGTCCGCAGAATCCCAACTGGGCTGCCGGATGGGGCCGTCGCCAGAGCCGGCGGCGGCGCTGCGCCTGCCGCAGACGCCTCCAGGGAAGCCGCCGGCCGCCGCGTCGAGCCGCGCAAAGTCGAGCGGCGACCGCGGCAGCTCCAGGGTGGTGCCTCCGTAGCCGCCGCCGCCACCAGAGCCGCCGTCATGGCCAGTGCCCATCCCGGAGCCGCTGTAGCCGCCGCCGTGGCCGCCGCCACCGCCAGGGTCAGCGGTGTTGCGGGCGCCACCATAGCTGCCGGAGCCGCAGCGGCCATTGGCCAGGCCGCTGCCGAGACTGCCGCTGGCGCCAGCGTCACGGCCGGCGTCGGCAGTCTCGTCCCAGTCGGCAAAGCCCGAGTACTGCCGGCTGGCTGTGCGCCTGGCGGTGTAGCTCTGCCCGCTGCCGCCGCCGCCGCCGCCGCCGTAAGATGTCTCCAGCTCCTCGGCGGGAATCTCGGCTGCGCGCTTGTTGGAGCGTGGCGCACGCGGCGAGCCGCCATATCGAGAGGTGACCTGCTGGCAACGGAAGGCGTCCAAGCTCAGCTGTGCTGGATGGACCAAGAGGTGGCGGGCAGGGTCGAGACTGCAAGGCAAGCTTGCTGGTACATCAGGATTGCATCGTGACTGATGTGCCAGACATTCGTATTCGCCCAAACAAGGGCACCTGGTGCCTTGGAGTGGTGGCTCCAGAGCGCGTGCCGCCGCCGCCGCTGTCGCGCACGCGCCACCGCGTGGGCTGCCACTCCGGTCGCTGCGGCAGGTCCTTGGCCGGGTACATCGACGAGGCGCCAGTGCCTGTATGACGTGACACAGGCAGCGACATCGAGATAACACACAACCTTGATACCCCCAACTTGATACAGGCATCCAGCTCGCGGACAGATGTCAAACCACCATTGTGGCCAGCATGCGAAACACATAATCCTGGAAACGGAAAGATGAAATGACATTGTTGCTTCAGGCGCGGGCTTGCCTGGCGGCCGCCACGGCGGCAGGCTCTCGCTGGGCGTGCCGGCGGCGCCGGCCCGCCGCGCTGCGTCTGCCCGCAGGATCGTCGGCGTCGTGTTCTTCTCCGGCTCGCCTGGGGACAGGATGGTGGGCAGCCCGCCGGCGGTGGCGCGCCGCGGCCGCCGAGCAGCAGACACCGGGGACGCCTGAAAAGATATACAATCACATAGTATCAACACCATATCAACTCAATCATATCTAATAGATGATTCGTAGAAAATCCACTGCAATTAATGCTTGCCAAACAAGGTTGTGCCCGAGTTGCTGTATTATATGCTAGTGGATGGTGTGGTGCTGCGCCTACCGGCTCTGAATTGCACTGCGGGCGGCCCGGCATGGCATCCACGGTCCAGCGGCGTCCGGCAACGCGCGCGTCCGGGATGCTGTCCATGTCGACTGCGGGTGTGAGGAAAGCAAGTGAATCAGTGCATAGCAGCACGGGTAACACGAGATGGGGACTGTTGCCAGCGTCCGGGTGGCGTCACGTTCAGCGGCAGCTGTGCTTACATTTCACAAGCAGCGCGTCTGGAAACCCTGCCTGAACATTTCGCGGACACACACACATCCTAAGGAACACCACAGCTAAACGTTTTGCTCTATTCACGTGCGAGCTGCAAACGATGTGGTTGGGAAAACGCGCCGCAGGGCAGCATGTGCGCGGTGCATCCCAAAACACCCGGAGGTTTTGCAGCATTGCTGGCACTCGGCCGGCAAGGGCAGACAGTGCCAGGGGCTTGGCGCCGGCACTTGCTTGCAGTCGCCTCTGCCGAAGCGCAGATGCTGCAAAAGCACAGCCCCCAGCTCGGCCGCGCCAGGGCAGGTCGACTCTGCCGCTGCCGCTTCATGAGGAACCCAGCATGCGAGTCAGGCTGGCGGATGGCGGCTCACCCGAGGAGCCAGAGCGGCGGAGGCGCGGCGTTGCGCCCGGCGGCGCCCCCACGCCGGTGCGGCTGCGTCGCAGCGCACTGCCCGCGCCGCTGGCGCTGAGCCGGGCCGCTCCCGAGTCAGAGGCACGTGGCTTCACCCCCACCTGCAACTGTCACATAAAACCTCAGAGTACAGGATGCTATAGACAGATCGGCTTCTCCTTCCCCAGATGCTTCAAAGAGGCCGGCCCCT
>JAABUK010013810.1_pt1 | contig 10016 bp, 12 predicted proteins | sample 5559141 | NCBI WGS metagenome assembly JAABUK01 (sample SAMN10711869, study PRJNA513367) | rock metagenome | isolation source: Antarctica rocks | place: Antarctica: Victoria Land, Pudding Butte nord | collected 2016-01-03 | reverse complement strand
GCCCCCTCATCCCCTCGGGGTCACTGATCAGGATCTCAGGGGTCCACAGGGCACATGCCAGATGCAGGTAGGGCTTCTTGTTGGGGTAGCCCTGGGCCGCTTTGACCGGCCCTAATGATGGCACCTGGCAAGTTCGCCTGAGGAGTTCAAAATTGCCAACAGAGGCAAAGCAAGAGAGGCAAAAGACTGCAACAATCTGTTGTTGTGAAAGTCACCGAGCTCTGAGCCAATGCTCATTGATTCATACATCTCTGCTGACAATCCTCAAACTTAGCATTGGATTTGCACAAGAAAAGCTCACTCCTGCTGTGTAAGCCATTCACACATTAAAATCTGAAGGTCATAACTGCACAATACAATGAGCTAATGTTGAGCAAAGCGATGCAAATCACCCTCTGCCAGCTGATGCATCACATGGCACGTGCTGAAAGTGCGTACAGCTGTTGCATACCTTGCGTAGAGCCCCACCCACAACAGGGCAGCACACACAGTTTGGCTTGGCCAGGTCCAGCTTGTCTTTGCATGCATCGCAATACCATTTGCCCCGGGGCACCCGAGCCACTGCATAGCAGGCCTGATGCACCGCCACGTCACACCCCTCCCCATCACACAGCAGGATCTCATTCCTGCATGAGGCAAACACAATCTACAAACACAGTTTGCGTACACGCATGCATGCATAGTTGCAGCTGCATGTGTATGCATTGGTCACCGGCGGAAGCATGGCTTGTTGTTGCAATGTGTGTAATAAGAAGACAAGGCATGGGACGCCTGGCATGAGCTGAACAGGTAATCAGGTCAGAGTTCAGCCAATGCAGACCCTGCACCATTCGATCGGCTATAAACCTGTCCTGAATGAGCGTTCACAATTGAAGCAGGCTTGCAATTGTGCTGGCACTGCTGTGCAAATAGACACGTAGTCTACAGCCTGGCAAATGATGTGAGCAACCCCACGCTAAAAGATGTTTGTCAAGATATGTTCATGCAGTAGTGATGAAGATGTGACATTGTTGGCAGAAGCCAACATTATTATGCACTAACGCATACATTGTAAGTGATAGAGATTGGTATGTACTCATCACATGTGTTACTATCAGGCTTACCCTTCTGCTTGCTCATCATCGCCGCAGACATTGCATGCCTCATCATCAGAATCCCAATCCAGCTTCACCTGCACAAACAGACAGATGTAGTACACCTAAGCGCAGGCTCATCATCAACCTCACAACATGCGTGTGAGCTACAATGAGCTACACATACCAGCATTTGAACCTCAGCCAAACTGTGTCAGTCAATGATGCTACAAGACTTGGCAGTTGTACAGCCAAGCAGATGACGGTACCACAACACAGGCGTGCATAGATTCATGACAAGCACCACAACTTGCTGCAGCTTGCTGCAAAGACAAGAGAATAAACTGCCATATATGCATTTGCCATCAACGCAATGCATGCTGAACAATTCAATCAACTGATCAATCAACTAAGGATGTCGTACACTTATAGGGGCAAGCCAGGACCTATTGATTCGTTTGGCAAAATGCATGATGAAACATCAAAACTCTGAAATCAACCACTTACCGGTAACATGGTCATCAGCTGAGCTGGTTCGTCTCCCTCCACCTCAACAAAGCCCTCAGCACTACTCGCGCTATTGCTGCTCTGCCTCTTTCTCTTGCTCTTCTTCTTCTTCTTGCCCTTGTTAGATTCCCCAGAGCCATCAGACTGTCCGCTGCTGTCGCCGCCTTGACCATCATCCACATCCTGCAATCCAGTAGTACCATTCAGGAGTTGCAATACTAACATGGTTACAGTCCAGTAGCCAACAGTGTTAGACAGCCAAATGGCCAGCCGGGCTGCTGAGAGGCTGTGGTGCAAACATGGTTGATGACAGCAGGGGAAAACACCAATTGAAGGCTTGCAGGATGCTCACAGTGTGCGTAACATATGCTTTGCTTGACCACAGATGGCAAGTGACTGTTGCAGAGTGCCTACCTGAAAGGCATTGTCAGCAGAAGGTGCATCATCCAACTTGAAATTCACTCGCTTGCGCGGTCTGAGCTTGATGTCTCGAGCTGGGTTGCCATCCCCATCTGACTCGCTCTCAGCTGCTGTGTCCTCCTCCTGTTCTTCTACATCAGACTTCTTGCCCAGCAGGCTAGACTGCCTGTGCACACGGAGGCAGCAAGATCTGTTTCTAAATGCTGCAGACTCTCGGTGACATGTTTTGCACACTCTTGATAAACTTGCAATCTGTTTCTAAATGCTGCAGACTCAAGGTGACAGGCTTTGCATAGTCTTGATAGAGTTGCGTTTGAAGCAGGCTCTATGCAATTGTCATGCCCAATTGCGTTCAAAGCGGGCTCTATGCAATTGTCGTGCCCAATGCGGGTGACATGCAGTACAGGTCTTGAGCGCCAACACATTACACAGGCAATGTGATATGTTGCGCAACCAACAGCAATCTGGGCTCATCAGATCATGAGGCGTGTTGTCAAGGCGGCCGCATGAGTAGCAGTGACAGCAATCCAAAGTACAACACCTTGCTCGCTTTGCTGGTGGCTTGATCTTTGGGGTTCGGGGTGCCTTCTTGCTAGGCTGCTTGATCTGCTTTGCGGCGCTGTCTTGTGCTTTGCTGGCTCCCTCAAAGATGTTGCCACGGTTCAAATCAACGCCCCAGGGAGCAGATGCAGCACTGGGCCGGAAGGAGCCCTGCTTGTTTTGCATGGCTTTGCGCTGCTCCCGAATGCGCCTGAGGGTCTTGATTTGGCCAGCGAGCTGATGAAGCTGAGGAATGGACATCACCTGGGGAAGCGCGTAGCATATGCTGACAGAAGAGCAACATGCAGGCAGTACTGAGATGAAGTTGTAATGCTTTCAGAACGCAAAGCCTGCAGCAAAAGAACGCATCTAGAGCCCTGAAGTTTAGTTACCTGGTGCTCACGCAGGTATTCGCGTTGCTCGGCCGTGAGCAAGCTTTGGCGAGTCGTGTCACCTTGTTTGGAAGACATCTCACGGCGGCTTTGCCGCAAGTTTGTGGGCTCCACCGCAGATCCGCGTTCGCTTCAACAGACTTTCCAAAGCCAAAGTTGCACAACGGGTTGACGAGACGTCGTTAAACCGGGACCTGTGACCTGTACTGACCCTAGAGAGAGTGATCTCGTGAGAGCCTGCCGGCCTGCGTCTTGTTAGGCAGTGTTTCGCGTTGCGGCGTCTACCAGATCTGACGAACGCAAGCTTGGCAAGAGCTAGCCGCCATCCGTCGCAAATGCAAGCACTTTTGCAGATTTGATGTACCTTGTTCGTGTAGCGCTGGCCTGTTGCTGGTTTTCCTCTTGAAGGCCAGCCTTGCCCCGGTGAGTCGCGCGGGCGTTACGGCGTAACGCTCACGCTCAGCGGCATTCAACAATTGAAGCAAATGCAATGCACCTTGATCAAGACAGGCGTGACAAAATCCAGATTCGTTCCGACGGCTGTAGCCAAAAAACTTTCTTCTTCAGCAGGCAACCCTTTATTGTAGTGATTTTGCTTCAATCAGCCAGGCCAGTCAGAAAGTCGCTGACGAGTGATCACCATGGCCGAACAGGCGCTGAGGGTAGCACAAGCTGCAAAGTCGGCTGTCGAGTTGCAGCAGTATCGTCAGGAACTGCATGGTGAAGCAAAAGGTCGTGTCAATGTCACACACAGAAAGCAGCCAATTTTAGAGTCAGTATTGCCTGCTAGATATTTTGCGGCTTCACCCTCATTGTTTGCGTGTTGCTGGCGGCGTGGGGCCTGCGTCAGAGCGACACTTACATGACAGTCGGCACTTCTTTAGCCTACTTTTTGCATCAATATGGGCAGCAAGAACAAATTACCGAACAAATGGTTGAAGACCTGCTAGAAAGCCTGAAGGCTGACCTTGCCAGAACAGCACAACCTGCTGATGGCACAGAGCCTGATGTCTCTGCTGAACTCAGTGATGATGACTACTTCATTGATATCACAATTGGATCCCGCCCTTATCCAGATCCTGAGCAAGGTGAGCAATGCAGCCGCACCGGTGGCATACTATTAGCTCACAGAAATTCTACAACAAAATGTTATGCAAGCAGGTCAGCTGGGTAGACTGATTGCTTGTCTGGACTGCAGACGACGGCAGTCCTGCCAATGATGCATGCTATCAAGCTGGTCCACACTCCAAGGATGTCCTGTATTATGAAGATGATCTGTGTTACGAAGATGACCTGTGTTACGAAGATGACCTGTGTTACGAAGATGACACATACTGTGAAGATGACTTGTATTATGGAGATGACCTATACTGTACAGATGACAATTGTCGTGAGAAACATCCGTGCACAGAAGGTGTTGACTGTTGTGAAGGCGACCTACATGATACAGACCCCATTTCTGAGCTACTTGCAGAAATGATCAAGCCACCAGCAGCCGACACTAAGCAAGCAACGCCAGCAGGTGAAGGTCTGGACAGTTATGAACTCTCCTTCATCACAAAAGCCCTTTTGAGGCTCTTGATCCCTGTGGGTGAGTCATCACTCCCACTGTTATACTGCACATGCTGACCCATCTCTTAGCTTTCCCAAAGAACAATGCCCAAGCTGAATTGCTGCTTGCATGCTGCAGGTTGCATCATGACAATGTGTCATCTTGTGTTTCTGGTCCTGGAGTCTGTCGGTTGCAGTCACAGGTAAATCACGTGTCACGCCAGCCAGCGAAATGGAAAGATGCCTTCCAGTATTTCTAGGAAGGCTAGCTGATTTGTTCACTAGTCCGTCCGTTTGCTCATTTGTTTGTTCTTCGTTCGTTCATTCGTTCATTGGTTCATTGGTTCATTGAGCATGTGTTTTGCCCTGGGATCAGGTATATCTGGTCATGCGCAGCTCTGCTGAGTAGTTCTTGTCTTGGCAATCAACAAGACAGGACCTGATCAGCATACCTCATCATGCTCCAGGCTGGCAACACGCCACAGGTTTGCACCAAGTCTTGCTGTCAAGGTGGTGTGGATAGCAGTGCATAGTTTCAGGAGCATGTTGCCATGCCAGACAAGTGACATGCCAACAGTCCTGACCATCATGTGCTTGCTGACATGCAGTGAGCCACACTCCTACCTAGGTTTCCTAGGCTGGTGCCGTGACTTCCTGGAACTTATGAAGGAAAAACATGTCAATGATGCGACGTTATGGCTGTACATTATTATAGATGAGGGACCCACGGTGCCTGTCATCATTATGGGTTTAATTGCAATAGCCACAAATCTGCCTCCATCTCGCATAGGTCGTCGGCTTGGGGTCAGCTTTGCCTACAACGCTGCAAACCATTATATAGGTGCGCCGCTTCATAGTATGTTGTTATGATGTGTCCACAGACTACTTGCAAAAACCAGGCAACCTTGCAAAGGCCTGCAACATGGCCAGGCAAACAAGCTCAGCACAACACACAACAAGCATGCCGGCTCAGTTGCAGAAAGTAACCTGGCCGAAGCCAGCTTCTCATCTGAGTCTGCCTGACGTTTGAGACTAACAACATGCATCTGCAGCATTCCATCAGCAACCTGTGCAGTTCACCCTGAACGTGTATACCCTGCCTACTTCAAAGCAAGCTCAGAGGTTTGCGTGGTCCCAAACTGCATTGCTATGCAGGTGTGAAGCATTTGCTGATGATGTGTGGCCTGCCCCGCCATTATGCTGTCAGCCCAGCCATCTTTGCAGCACTGGTTGCCTTCCAGCATGCATGCTGCTGCCTGCCCATTCAGCCAAGACACACAAGGGGCTATCTGCGCTTTGTAGAAATTGCCCATCTGGGGTTGCTTCTCAAGCTTGCCAACGACATCAGCAATGGGTGTGGGCTGCACTTCTGGGCAATCACGCTTGGTACGCTGTTGCTACCGTCATGTGCAGTTGTGTTTCTTATGCAGATGGGCACCTCTCATGATGTGAATACGGTGAACTGCACTGCTTGGGTAGATTTGCACTGTTAAAGGGATGCTTGTGTGCAGCAAGGGGAAGATGTCTTGGTGTAGCAACACAGCACGGGGAAAGGAGTCGCTGATGACCACCTGCTCAAGTGCAATTCCCTGCATACCAGCATACGCTGAGCAGGTTACTGTATCACGACATCTGTCCCCTTGATGCAGTGTTTTGGTCCTGCATGCTGATTGACAGCTTGTTCTCTTCAAAGCGTGCTGTGTGAGATACCATGTAGGTGCTACACAGGAAACATGGTCCGGCCACTGACTGAAACCTCATGTTGGTCTTTTTGTATCATGCAGGCTTTCAGCATAACAGCATAAGCAGCACTTTCTGGTCTGCCGCCTCTTTTGCTGTGTCTCCGGGTGCCTGGTGGGCATGCACCAAGCACTGCACAGCATTCTGTTGCTTTGAGGCAGGACGAGCTGTGCTGCGTTTGTGGCAGTCAGATGCCATCTGGGCATACAACTACCTTCTGTCAGGTAAGCAATCAGTTGAATGCTCAACCAGATACCCATCGATTCAATCAGTTCATTTTGCAATGCCCAGTTCCCAGTGCCAGACCAATCAATCAATTGGTTAACCAAGTGCCCCATGAACAAATCAATTGGTCAACCAGTCACAATTCTCATGAAAGGACTCACATCATGATGTCATTACATCATGACAACATGACATCATCACGACATGACACACAAGATGTCAATCTACACAGGATCATGGTACAAGACCTTGTTACATGGTGCTGTCGGCAACATGCATCTGCTCATGCTTGCAATCAGTACAATGGGCGATCACCCTTGGCTGCCATTGCTTCAATATTTTGCCTGTAGCTTTTACGGCAGAGCCCTGCTGCTTGTGCATGCTTTTGATGCTGATGGCTTCTGTTTCTGATTGCATGAGCAATCCACCCCAGAAGAGTGAACGTCTTACAGGTCATTCCATGTCATTATTGCAATGGGTTTCAGGCGTGCTGCCAGACTTCACAGAGATCAGGCTACTGACGCACAATGCATCTTTTGCTTGCTGGTGCCTCAAGCACTTTTGAACCTTGCAGAACATTTGTTCAGACAGCCGCGGTAATGTATGTATGTGATGATGCACTGCAGTGATGGGAGGACTCATGACTCGCACAGTGATCTCAGCCCAACTCAGCGACCCCCTCATGCCAATCCGACTCAGAGCCAATTTCGGTCACAGATTTGAGGAGGGTGAGGTCGCCAGGTCTGTGGCCCTTCAGCAGCACTGGCTGCTGCGGCGACTGTACATGTACCTCTGGAGATCTGGTGTAATGCGGAAATACAATATCCTACTGGAACAAGCAGAATTTCGGGTAAGACTCAAATGCCCGCACAAGTGTATGACCTCAGATGCTGCTGTGATATGATTGATATGCTTGTCATGATTGTCTGTGCTCTGCTGACAGAACAATAGTTCTTCTTGCTCTTTGCTATGGGGAGTGGGGTTGGGGGGGAAGACATACACAGTACACCTTTGCGGAAGTCACATCATACCATAAACTGCGCCAGACAGATCAACAAGACAATGGAAACATGATGGAACTCTTGCTGCATCCTTCCTGTCAAGCATAGGGTGACACAGTTCTAGGTCTGTCTGTTACAATGTATGTGCTTGCCTGTGCACTCAACAACCACTGTCCACCATTTAGTGTACACCCAGTGCTGCTTACCGATTTACTGTCTACTGTCTGCCAACCATTGTGTTCAAATGCCAAGCAGTTTGTGCAACCTGTAGGCTGCTGCAGCTGTTCTGGAAGAGCTGAACAGCAACAAGGTAGCAGGATGTGGTGCAGAGTACGGAGGTTTCTCTAGTCTGTCTATAGGTGCGTCACAGAACGCTTAACATAATTATACTCAATGCATGTCATCCACAAGATTATTTCGAGGGATGTCTCATGCTGCGCAACCTTCTTATGGTGTTGCAAATACATGTTTGCTATCAGTTGTATGCAATGCACTTGTGTGCAGATACATGTCTGCAAACGTATGGTTGCAGTCACATGTTTGCAGTCACATGCATGCAATCACATGCATGCAATCACAAGTATGCAGTCACAGGGTTGTAGTCACATGTGTGCAATCACATGCGTGCAATCACATGCGTGTGAACATTTGTGTGCACACATGTGAGTGTGACCACATGTCTGCCACGCCTTGTGCCTGAAAGCACCAAAGCTATTATCAGGCTTATTCAAGGACTATACCTCCTGCACATTGATCTCAACGTGCATTTGAAGCCATCAATGACTCACCTGGTATGAGCCATTAGCATTACAATCACTGGAGTTCATCAGCTTTGTCACCATTGCATGGCTTTGATTGCATTTTGGTGAAAGTTGCATATATTCTTTTGTATTATCTTTTCCCTATCTTAAACAGTTTTTTCATTTATTTGCAGTTAGACGCATTGAGCAATCACATCAATGCATGCTGGCTGCAGGCAAACTGTCAGAATACTTTTTCATGGGCATGCTGGGACCTTGGCTACAAATGCTGCGCTTGAAACCACATGCAGTCAAGGCCTGGTGCTTCCTTCCGCTGAATCTGGCTGTGGATGTTGCCGTCCTTGCAGCTATGCTTGCAATAAAAGCCTATTATGAATGGAAGGGAAGCCGCGCAGCAGGTGTATCCCTTTTATACATCTCTTTGGCTGTCATTGTCATAGCGTTTAAACTGGTGTGGAAGCTGATCTCGTGGTCGGTGTCATGTGTTGGTGGCTGGGTTAGTCTTGGGTTTGAACACGTGGCCGTTGTGCTCGTTGCTGCTTCAGAATCACGCCCGCTGCGGCGTGTCTGGCAGCTGCTGCAGCCGCTGCTGGCCTGAGTCACAGCATGCATGTCATGGGCTCTCAAGTTGATCTGGCAAGCGCTGCGACGCTGTACAGCATTGCTTGGTCAGTGGCTACGGTCTTGGGCTTGCATTCTTGCCCCTAGTCAGTCACGAATGCGTAAGGCATGGGAGGAGGAGGTAGCAGAGGTCTTTGCACAGAGCAAAGGGCAGAAGGGCAAAGGCAAAGGCAGGGCAAAGCAGCAGCCAAAAGGCAAAGCTGCAGCCCCCACCAAGCGTCAGAAGCACAAGGGCAATACCCAGCCGCAGGTAGACCCTTCTGATGATGAAGACACATCAGCAAGACAAGAAGCAACTGCCCAAATGCAGAAACTCCATGTCAGTACAAATGCACGTGAATCAGCCTCAGAGATAGCCGCAAATTCCCCAACTGGTATGTCTGACAAAGCTACTGCCAATCCACCTGTGCAAGCCTCAGAGTCAGTCAGCAAGCAGGCCGGTGCTGACAAGGACTCTGCTGATACGCACAAGCGGCGCCGCAAACAGCTGAGGACCAAAGCTGCTGCGAAGCCTGCCACCAATTCACAGATGCCAAAGCAAGCTGCCAGCCAACAGACCGCAGAGGAAACCACCTCTGTTGTTCACTCATCCAAAACCATCCTCCCTCCAGCTAATGGCGTTGTTAAAGAGGCTGTCACTGCTGCTCCTGGACCAAGTGAAAAGCCACAGGCTGCACAGTCACTGCCACAGCTGCAGAAGCCATCACCAGAGCTGCAGAAGCCTTCCCCACAGCTGCAGACACCTTCAACACAGCTGCAGCAGCCAGCTGCTGGCGCCTCTCAGGATTCAGCCAGCTTGAAACCTTCCTCAGCTGACGCTCCCTCTCCCATCCCCTCAGATCCCTCAACACCCCTACCTCCAGCCCTATCACAGCTCCAGTCTGCACTGTCCCCGTCAACCCCCTCCACCCCTAAGGCAAGCAATCTGGCATCTGACCCCCTGGCCTTCCTGCTGGGTCAAGCCCCTTTCAGCCCCAGTGGTCATCACGCCAACCAACCCATCACAAAACCAGCTGCTACCATTACCACAAGCAGTGCCCCTAATGTCACTCAGGCAGCTGTTCAGACTACAGCTGCAGGAGTGGTCAAGGCAGCTCAAGGGGTGGCCAAGGCAGCTCCAGGGGTGGCCAAGGCAGCTTCAGGGGTGGCCAAGGCAACACCTGTAAGAGTATACAGCCCTCCGCC
>JAABUK010013809.1_pt1 | contig 10017 bp, 5 predicted proteins | sample 5559141 | NCBI WGS metagenome assembly JAABUK01 (sample SAMN10711869, study PRJNA513367) | rock metagenome | isolation source: Antarctica rocks | place: Antarctica: Victoria Land, Pudding Butte nord | collected 2016-01-03 | reverse complement strand
AACTCACTATTTTATCAATGATCTCGTCTATCAGCAATAAAGAATATCTATTTCTTTTGAAAATGACATTTAGCTTTTGATAGTTCACGCAGAATCAAAGATCTTTATTTGCTTTGAGAATGAATAGAACAGAAGAGAAATAAAAAGTCTGACTAGAAGTGATGAATTTCTTTGATAGATTCTTGTTCAGATACTTCTTTACTTTCAGAAGTTTGACAAAAAACATTTGATAAACTCGACAGCAAGAAGACATTGAATCATTGATGAGTTCAATTTTATGATCGTAGAAGTGATGAGAAGATAGTTTATTCAATTGAACTCAATCAAAAACATCTAGAAACTCATAATATTTTGATGACAGCTTCGCTTTAATATCTTCTAAATTCTGAGTCGTTTCATTGATTAAAGAGATGTTTAGAGCGTTCAAATTGCACTGAGTATTGTACGCGATTTTTCTATTGATGTTCATCATGAATAGAGCAAAGACTTCGATCTTGTTCTTTTTTGAATGATTCAACAATGTTTTAAACAAAGTGATATTTATGCTTTGAATTGAGAATGACTCTTTTTGAGCAGTGATTGAAATGAGTCATTTAAGCATCATAGAGATTTTAGTCTGAGTGATTGAAGAAAGCAAAGATGATTGCAATCAACTTGAATGCTTTGAATTGAAAAGAATTGAAAAAACAGAAATAGAAGTATTCAATTGATTCAAAAAAACAATGACATTGTTCTGCATATTCAGTAATATTTCGTTTTTATTCATTCAGAGTTTACTCAATATGACTTCATAATGATTGATATCAGCTATCAACATGAGTACAGTCAATTTCTTATAACTTTTGATGATGAGATTAAATAGAATTTTATGAGTGATGATCTTCTTAGATATCTTCTCATCATAATTTCTTATTAGCTTCTCTTTTGTCAGTGATATAAATTAAATTTTCAGTTTCTCACATACTTTATTGACTAGATTAAAATGTGTCATGATTCTAGTCTTGTCAGACTCAATCTTTTAATCTTGTCAGATTTATTCTCGCTTTGTCATCTTGACTAGTCTTTATTGAGTTTAGCGTTGACTGAGAAACACACATATGTAGTCAGCTTCTTTTCTATAGCTATCTTTCTTTCTTAGCATTTATTTTCTAGTTAAATGACATTTTTATCTGACTCGCTTTAAACAGACTTCTAACATTAGATAAATGCTCATCATTTACTATTTTGCTATTGATGAATAAATGATACAAAACAATCTATTCAGTAAGAAAAATTTGCAAGAAATTTTTCAAATTTGCATCATCATTTTAAATTGCAAGAAATTCTTCAATTTTACATTTATTTTCATCATTCTATTTGCAAGAAATTCTTTGAATAAAGCACTCAATTATTATCTGAAATTCACAAGAAATTCTTTGAATTTTCACTCATCAAAAAACATTAATTCAAAACATCAATCTTTCATTTACTTTTATCTCAACAACTTCTATTTTCTTTCATCATAACATGTAATGTCAAGTCAGTTGAGTCTTGAACAACTTGTCTGTTTAAAAGCATTGTCAGTAGAAGAGTTTCACTTCTACTCATTAATGCTTCAGTTGAAGTTGAGAAAGCTGTCATTTCATGAAATATAAACATTAAAAAACAACTGTTTCATTGAGTCAGCAATCAATTCAACAAAGTCATTAATATGCTGAACAAGCTTCAAAGTCAGCAAGACTTAACTTTACAACTCAATGAAACTTCTTATACAAGATGATCACAAAAAGAGAGTGAAACAACTAAAAGTTGCTTTTGATAAAAATGATGAGCTAGAGAAAAAGATCAATCAGCTACAAGACGAGTGATTGAACTTCAGAGCAAAACAACGTCAAGCTGATCAATCTATGTCTCGTCAAGATACTCAGTCAGCTGAGCAACAAGTCAATCAGAAAGAAACTCACTTTCAACGAGAATTTTCTACTTTATTTGATAATGATAATAAAAACGAAAATGATCATCATAAGTTTATCAAGCTTTTGAACTCACTCATCTTCATTAAAACAGATGATTCTATCTGAGAGACATGAAACATCAAAATAGCTGACAAGTGTTAGAATCATGTTTAGAGCAAGTCATAGAAATACAGGTAAACGAAGGATAAATCAGGTAAACGAGAATTCAAAGCTAAAGAGCGAGGTCTATGAGATGCAAAGACTATATGTACAGAGAAAAGATGAGCGCTAGGCTCGATAGAGTCTAGACTCGCTCAAAGAACATGCATCTCAGTAGAAGACTGAGCACGCTCGTAACAACAAGCTCAATGTCAACGTGAATCATTATTCTACTGAAAAGATTTGTATTGTCTATGTGATTTTCAGACTAAAAGATGATGCTGATCAGCAAATCTATGCAAAGTGTTATCTTGATGCTTTCTCATTTTATCAATTATTATTAAAGTTACTGAAACATCTGAAAGAAATTTACGAAGATCAGAATTTGATTCAAAAGTGTCATTGTGAATACATCATTCTGAAGCAGCTCAACAAGCTCTTCAGCTCTTTCTATTCAAAATTCACTAGAATATTCAGCTTTTTGAACTACAATGATATTACTCTGATGAACGACATTCAGAATAAAATCAATAATCATCTTCAGAATGCATTGTCAGTTTGCCTCATAAAGTTTAGCTCACTTGATAAGCTCAAGATCTTTCTTCAAGATGTGAATAACAAACAACAAGTCAATTATCAGCTATGTGATGAGCAATGAACAGTCAAATTGATAGCAGCTTTGAAAAAACGTTTTGTTTCTTTGTTGACATCAGCTTCAGTCTTGACTACTAGCTATGTTCAACTTACTACTTTTTTCATTCTTGAATCTGAATGATCAAGAATGTCAATCATCTGCTTCAACTGCAAAGTATTGAATTATCTTTCAAAGAACTGTTCTCAGCTGAAGACTAGTACTTCAACATCTTATGCATTCATCTCTTGTCTCAATGAGATTGTCACGTTGAAAAAAGAGAAGAAATTATTTACAAAGAAATTGAAGAATGAGGTAAAAAACTAGTGACTTTCATTAAAGACGTGATGAAAGATGTGTTAATTTCTTCAACAATGAGCAGCTTAAATGATCTTTTTGCTTCAAAATCTTTAACTACTGAATGTGTATTATTTAGCAATGAAATTAGTTACTCATTAAAGTCATTGATTGACATTGAAGCAGCTGACTATTCATTCATTGATGAATTAATCGCGTAAAATGTTTTTGATCATTTGCAAATTGAATCTTTATCTTTAATCAAGCTCAAATCAATAAGAGAATTCAATGATCATTATGCAAAAAAGTGTTACAAGTGTATCAAGACTGATAAGACTGAACAAGACTGAAGCTTTAATCAATTCGTAATGCACGCTAGCGAGTACTCTGTGTAATGATTAGAACTAGTCAATGATCTGATCGAGATCTGACTCAGGTTTGACTCAGATATGACTCAACATCTTTTTTCTTTCTCAACACTCTTTTCTTTCACCAACATTTTGTTCATCTACATCATTTTCTTTTCATGTCACAAACACATTTCTTTTGAATCTAGCGCAGTCTCTGAACATTACATAAATAGAAGCTTTTGTATCAATCTTCTTCTGTATTCTTAATATTCAGTTATAGCTATTTCTAAAGATCAAACATTATCAATTCTGACCTTCATTGATTGTATCATTTAGACATGATTCTGACATTATATTAAGAATTCATTAATCACATGATACTGATTTCATTATTCATTCAACCAACTTGTACAGACGAATCGAGTCTAAAGAAATTTGTTTACCTGATGATTCAACCTTGAAAGACAAGAACAACATCAGGAAATTCATAGAATCAACGAGAACATATGATCATTGAATTGCTAGAAGATTTATCACTCATTCAGTATGCATTCGTTCAAAATCGATTAATAGAATCTACGATAAAGAATCTTCGTGAATTGCTAGAAAATCAAATCGATCAAGAGAATTACAATAAAGAATCTTCGTGAATTGCTTCAAAATCAATTACTCTCACAAACATTTTCTTTGTTGAACAAACATTCGTCTTTCTTCATAAAATCATTGAGCTTCGTTCTTCGTTCAGTTCAAATCAATTCTCATCTTCTTCATTATGACATTTAAGAACACATCTGATAAAGATCAAGCTTTCGTTGATCTCTTGCAACAAACACGTTCACAAGCTTTCTCTTTTATCGTTGACTCACAACACACTTCTTTATTCATTGCTTTTGACAAATCAAATGCTGAAATCATCATACTTGATGATATAAAAGTATGAAAGAAATGTATCTATGATCTTAATAAAGAAACAGATCATCTCGTCAAGATGAAACAATGAGACAAGAGCAAAATTCAACAGTTGAAAGCAAAACTACAAGCTTTCACTGCTATCACAGTCAATGTAGTTATCACTGCTTTCTCAGTTGTCATTTACTTCAAATGATCTAGATATCACAAAATACTCAACTCTTCAATGTTCACTGATGAAAAGAACTTTACTTAAAAGAACTGATCTCTTGACATACAAGAGAAGTTAGCAATGAACGTTGACATCTTTTCAAATGAACTCTACAAGCTGAGCTACATTAACTCTCGACTAGCAGATGACGTCGTCGAAGTCACTCAAGTCAGACGTGATTTCAACTGTGACAATCTTTATCTGACTGTCAATGAACTTCTAGAAGAACTAACTCAATCGTTTCATGACTCTGATAAGAAAGATAACTATTGTAGAAAATATATTAATCTGATTCAAGAATCAAAGAAATTCAGCAATTTCTTTAATTAGTTTCAACAACTATACATTTATCTAAAGTATCAGAAGAACATACTAGTCATTGATCTAAAGAATAAAATAAACTCTTGTTTTCAAATCTTTTGAACAGCTCAGATGAAGTCACTCATCAAGTTATCAGATATTCAAAACTATCTGATTCGCTTGAACAATGAACATAGAGCAGTTCAAGAGATCAAGAACAAACTTCTCAAATGTGATGATTCAAAAATCATTATTTCTAAAGCAATTATTGCTGTTCAGTCTTCTGCTTTGAAGTCTGACTGATCAAAGTCGCGTAACGCAGTTTTGACTAGCATCAAGAATGCAGACGTTCTAGTTGAAACCTGTTTTGTATGTCACAAATCAGATCATAGTTTCAGAGAATGCTTGAATCAATCTATCAAAGTCAATGCAATTGATGAGAACTACGATTGTTTTGAACTCAATACTGAATCAGAGTTCAAGTTAAAAAACTAGTCATTTCTTCAACAGTCACTGAAGTGAAGATTATATCTTTGTGCAATCTAAACGAAATTCTATCGAAAGAGAATTACTTTGATAAGTCGTTTCTAGTCAATGCTCTTCTCATTTCGCAGAACGAATCATTCAGTCTTCGCTCTTTGATAAACAGTGATTCAGCCGTCTATATGATCATACATATCAATCTAGTCAATAAAGTATGTAAAGAGCTGAAAATTCAACCTATATCACTGACAAAAGAGAAGTTAATAAAAGAATATGATGAAAAGATATTTAAGAAGACTATCACTCATAAAATTCTATCAAATCTCATCATTGAAAGTCATAAGAAATTGACTGTTTCTATGTTGATAGCTGACATCAATCATCACGAAGTCATATTAGAAAAATCATGAATGAACAAAAATGAAATATTACTGAATATGCAAATCAACGTCATCGTTTTTTCAAACCAATTAAATACTCTCATTTCGATTTTTTCAATCTCTTTCAATTCAAAGCATTCAAGTTGATCATGATCAACTTCATCTACTTTTACTTCTCAGTCAAAGATTTCTAGAATGCTCAAATGATCTGTTTCAACTACAATTCAGAAAGAGTCATTCTCAATTTGAAGCATAAACGTTGCTTCGTTCAAAACACTGTTGAATCGCTCAAAGAAGAATCAGACTGAAGTATTCGCTCTATTCATGAAGAATATCGATAGAAAAATCACGTACAACACTCAGTGCAATTTGAACGCTCTGAACGTTTCTTTCGTCAAGAAAACTACTCAGAATTTGAAAGTTATTAAAGTCAAGCTGTCTTCAGAATATCATGATTTTCTAGATGTTTTTGATTGAGCTCAATTGAATAAACTACTCTCTCATCGCTTCTACGATCATAAAATCAAGCTCATCAGTGATTCAACGCTTTCTCGCTGTTGAGTCTATCAAATGTTCTCTGTCAAACTTCTGAAAGTAAAGAAGTATCTGAACGAGAATCTGTCAAAGAAATTCATCATTCTCAGTCAGACTCTCTATTTCTTTCCTGTTTTATTCACTTTTAAAGCAAATAAAGATCTTTGATTCTGCATGAACTATCAAAAGTTAAATGTTATTTTCAAAAGAAATAGATATTTTCTATTGTTGATAGACGAGATCATTGATAAAATAGTGAGTTGTCAGCATCTGACTAGATTGAACATCATATCAATGTTCAACAAACTTTGAATGCACTTCAATAATAAGAATTACATCACTTTTATCACTGCTTTAGAAGCATATAAATATAAAATGCTATCATTCAAACTGACTAATGAATCAATCTTCTTTCAGCAATATATGAATGACGTTCTATGAGATTTTCTGAACGACTTTTGTCAAGTCTATCTAGATGACATTCTCATTTATAGCAAAATGAGAAAGAAACATAAAGATCACGTCAAACTAGTATTGAGTCAACTACGTGAAGCTGAACTGCAGATGAATATTTGAAAGTGTGAATTCAATGTAGAAGAGACTGTTTTTCTAAAAGTCATTGTATCAGAACTTGATCTTCGTATGAATCTCAGCAAAGTGACAGTCATAGTCAGCTGAATCACTTTGATCAATCTAAAAGAAATTCAGAGCTTCGTGAGATTTGTTAACTTCTATCATCGTTTCATTAAGAACTTCTCGAAGCTAGTTAAATCATTTACTCAGCTGACTAGAAAGAACACGTCTTTTGTTTGAAATGAGATTTGTGTTCAAGCTTTTGACAATCTAAAGAAACAAGTCAGCTCAGTCTCTGTACTTCGTCACTTCAATCTCAAACAACAAGCTATTCTGAAGATTGATGCTTTGAACTATGTAAAAGATGAAATACTATCTCAGTATGATGACGAGAAAATTCTTCATTCAATGACTTTCTACAGCAAAAGCATGATCTTCGCTGAAATCAATTATCACATTTATGACAAGAAATTGCTAGTCATTATTCAATGCTTTAAACATTGATGACTCAAGCTGAAATGCATTGAACTACTCATTCAGATGTTCATCAATCATCAAACTTTGAAGATCTTCATGAAAAACAAACAGTTGAGTCAATGACAAGTCAACTATTTGAACATTCTATTGAAGTTCAACTTTCAGATCATCTTTAAATCAGGCAAAATAAACACTAAAGTTGATGCTTTAATCAAAATGTCTCTAATGAACGTCTCTGAATCAACTCAGCGTCTTGAAGATCATTTTCAGACTATTCTGATCTTTGATAGAGTTAATGTTCTATCTGTTGAATTGAAAGCAAATTTCTATCAACAAGTATGTATGATCAATTAAACAGATGAATTCTGCAGCAAATATAGACAAGCTATGAATGACAACAAACTTAAATTTCATATCACTAAACTGAAGAACTGCAAAATCATTGATGATGTTCTATTTAGAAAAGATTTACTGTGAATCTTTGAAAACATGCATACGAAATTACTACAAGAAGTGCATGATCAATCTTCAATTTCTCACTTCGACAATAAATGAATCATCAATCTAGTTCAGCGTTTCTACTATTAATCAGATCATTGAGCTACTATTCAATGATACATTTGAAACTATCATGCTTGTCAGCGAAGCAAAGTCTTTAGAGATAACATCAATGAACTTCATCATTCTCTTTTGATTTCACAGAAACGCTGAAAAAATATAGCTATGAACTTCATCATTGAATTATTTCTGTCAGAAGACTACAACGTCATTTGCATAATCATATGTTATTTCATCAAAGAACGTCACTATGTTTTCTGTCATTGAAAAGACGATGACATCTCAGTTGAAGAAACAGTTTGAATCATGCTATGAAACGTCTATTGACTGCACAATTTACTCAATGTCAGAATCGTGTCTAAATGAGTCAATCAGCGAAAGTCAAGGTTGAATAGTGCTTGATCTTTAAAGATAGCTATAACTGAATATTAAAAATACAGAAGAAAATGAGTACAAAAGCTTCTATTTAAGTAATATTCAGAGACTGTGCTAAGCTTGAAGAAGATGTGTTTGTGACATAGGTAGAATATGATGTAGAAAGAAAGATGATGTTGAACAAAGAGATGTTGATGAAAGAAAATAGAGACTGAGTCAGATCTGAACTAAAGATGCTGACTAGCTTTATTCAGTCTTGATACGCTCGTAACATTACTCTCTTCTTTGAAAATTCATGTTTGCATGAATGTTGCTTGTTTGCTTGCTTTCTTATTGAGTTATTTCGATACTGTTAGAAATCAGCATAGAGTGAGTCATATGAGTGTCATTTAACTAATAGATAAATGCTAAGAAAGAAAAGTATCTACAGAAAAGAACTCGATTCTTATATGTGTGTTTCTCAGCCCTGTGCTAGGCTCGATTGGGTTGACGCCTTACACATATGATGCAGAGTCTCAATGATATCATCTCTAGGTCAGGTTTTTGCTAGGCTCGATTAGAATGAAACCAGGCGAAGACTAGGCGAAGAATAGACGAAGGCTAGAATCATAACATTACCTCTCTCTCTTGACTATTCATGTTTGCATGAATGTTGTTTCTTAGTGCGCTTTTCTTGAATATCTGGTATGAAATTCATCAACCATCTCTTGAGCGTTCATAAACTCGTCGTCGTCAGCGTTATATCAGTTGAGATCGTTGTCATAGTTCTTTCATTTGACTCAATATTGAAGTCGTCTTTGATATCATCGAAAGTTCAATATATCGTCGATTTTTCATTCATCTTCATTGTTTATCACTATTGACTTCGAAGGTTCATTCTTTTGATCAGACAGAGAGTCATCGACGACAGAACGAAGAAGCTCTGAATGAAATACATCGTGTATACGCATAGTCTCTGATAGTTTCAACTTATAGAATGAGTCAACAGAGTCTGTGATCTGAAAAGAATCAAGCATCTTGTCATTCAATTTCTTGAAGAGTCTCGCTGTAATGATGTTTCGTTTGTTCAGAAACATCTTTGATTCAATCTCATAATTGATCTTCTTTCTATGCTTATTAGCTTGATTCATCATTTGTTTTCGTGTTTTGATCAGAGCTTCGCGAGCGAAGATCAGTGTCTTATTCATGTGATCAAATATATCTTCGACTCAAGTGATCTGCAGACGTTCGCGAGTGCTTTCATACTCGATGATGTCGAGGTCGAAGCTCATACGAGGGTGAAAGCTCTTGTTCATGAAGAAGAAGATCAAGAAGATGACTGAAGACAAGACATTATTGTTGACAAACTCGATCATGAGTAGTCACTTGAATCAGTCGTTCTGCATGTATGAACAGAAGAAACGAAGATATCGCTTGACATTCTGATTGACTCGTTCGCTTTGATCGTCGATCTGAGAATGATAAACGATGAACAATCGAAGAGAAATGCTCAGTCATTTGCAAAGAAACTTTCAAAGAATGAAGGTGAACTGAGAATCTCGATCGAATACAATGAAGCTTGATAGATCATGAGTTCAATATATTCATTGAAGCAACATTTCAGCTGTCTTTTCGACTGTGATATCTTCATCATCAGTGATGCAAGAGATATAATGCCTTTCTTTCAACAATCTGCAAATGACAGTCAGAATAGCGTTGTAGTCGTATGAATCAGATAGATTGATAATGAAGTTCATGACTATGTTCTGTCATCGCTGTTCAGATATAGATAGAGATTGAAGCAAGTCGTTTGATTTATTTCTTGATGTCTTTGAACGTTGACATACGTAGCAGTTTCGAATATATC
>JAABUK010013806.1_pt1 | contig 10021 bp, 13 predicted proteins | sample 5559141 | NCBI WGS metagenome assembly JAABUK01 (sample SAMN10711869, study PRJNA513367) | rock metagenome | isolation source: Antarctica rocks | place: Antarctica: Victoria Land, Pudding Butte nord | collected 2016-01-03 | reverse complement strand
ACCGACGAGGTGGAGCACAGCTACGAATGGATGCGCACAGAGCAGGCTGACCTCTGGCTGGGGTTCACCGAGCCCGACGTCGCAGGCTTCTTCCAGGCGGCGCGAATGGTCGACTACGGGTACGCCTCGCTGGGGATGCAATGAAGCATCGCGTCGAAGACCTCGGTCGGGGTCACCGCAAACATCGGCATCTTCGCCGCCTGGGGCCGCGTCTCCGCCAGCCTTCCGCCGGACTCACCCGCTCAGCCCGCACGCAGCCCTGGACCCCTTCGACCCGGTCTGCCGCGTGCGACTGAACACCGCGCAGCAGGTGGCGGGCAGGCTGCTCGGGATTAGTCCGTTAGGCTGCGCGTTATACCCCCCCGGGTAGGGAGGCGAGGAACCGGACATGGATGTGGACACCACACAGCTCGGTGATGTGCTGCGGCGGTTGCGGCGGGTGCAGGGCCAGGTCGGTGGAATCGTGAAGATGATCGAGGAGGGTCGGGACTGCTCGGAGGTGGTCACGCAGCTCGCGGCCGCGTCGCGGGCATTGGACCGGGCCGGGTTCAAGATCATCGCTACCGGCATGCGGCAGTGCCTGCTCTACGACGATGCGGGCACCCGCCGGCTGGACGAGGCCGCGCTCGAGCGGCTGTTCCTCTCCCTCGCCTAACACCCGGTGCCGGGTGTGTCCTGCTCGGCGTTGCCACGAACGACAAGACGCGCAAAGTGAAGGAGTCAGTGCAATCGACTACCAACGCGGAATCACCATGACCGTGCCGTATGCCGAGGCGGTCGCCCTCACCCGTGATGCCCTCGCCGAGCAGGGTTTCGGGGTGCTGAGCGAGATCGACGTGCAGGCCACCCTGCGCCAAAAGCGGGGGGTGGAGATAGAGCCATACCTCATCCTCGGCGCCTGCAACCCGGATCTTGCCCACCAGGCACTCGAGGTCGACCGCAGTATCGGGGTGTTGTTGCCGTGCAACGTCGTCGTCAGCGGCCATGGTCACGGCTCGACGGTGCAAATCCTGGACCCGCAGATCATGGCCTCGCTCACCGGTCTGGCCGGGCTCCAACCGATCGCCGACGAGGCGTCGACGCGACTGCAGGCCGTCCTGGAGAAGCTGCAGAGCCGCTGACGGTCACCCCCACTCTCGACAAGCCATCAACGACAGGAGCACATCCATATGGAACCCAAGACCGTGCTCGAGCGCCGCGACCAGGTGCAGGTCCTCGATGTCCGCAAGAACGACGAGTGGGCCGAGCCGGCGAAACAGATGATGCAGCGCCGCAAAAGCCGGCCGCGACAGCGGGATGGAAACCCTCCGTGCGTTGAACGACGGCTGTCCGACGTCGTCTACGCCGCGCTACGAGCCGACCGCAGCATCACCGCCTATTTGCTGCCCGCCTGACCGAGGAGCTTGGGACACCCCCGAGGGTTGGGGCGCGGTTAGGTGGTTCGGCTAGTGCTTCGTCTCTGAATTGACTTGTGAGAGGGTCCTTTCGTCCGTTGTACCGCACGCCGGCGAGATGATCCACGAGCTCGAGCGGGACGTGCACGCCGGACCCAAGTGGTACGAGCGGCGGCGCAGCCCCGGTGCCCATCCGGGAGAGCCGCTGGCCACCAGCGCTGGCGCGTTAGCCGAGGACTACCAGCGTCTGGCCGAGCAGGTCCTAGCGCGTATCACTGCCGTTGAAAGCGCCGACAACAGTGTGGAGGTCCCGGCGTGAGCACGACCGAGCTGGGGCGGCAGCCGAGCCGGCTTCCAGCCGCCAACCTGGCTAGCGCCTTCGGTACCCCTGACCGCAGCGCCGCTCTGACCGGTCTGCTAGCACCTGTCTGGCGCGCCGACACATCGGCGATAAGAACGGGTCCTGAGGTGCCGAAGGATGTAGCGCCGACGGCAGGATCGTCGGTCCCAGCCGCGGCCGATCGTGACGGCTCCCGGCCCGTGACAGTCATCGCGTACCTTCCGGCTTCGCTTCGAGACCGACTCCGGGAAGTGAGCGCTGGCGAAGGCTCCACCTACACCGAGCTGACGCTCGAGGCGATCGACTTCACTTATGTCCGCCTCGGCGAGCTCCTAGAAACCTCGAGCGCCGCTCGGCGCCCGGGCAGCCTGTTTGCGAGTTCGACAGCACCGCGCCGGCGACGGCACAGCGAACCCCAAGTGCAGGTGAGCCTGCGGCTCATCCCTAGCCAATTGCGCGTCATTGATCGGCTGGTTGATGAGCATGCAGCGCCAAGCAGAAGCGCCCTGGTTGCCGCAGCGCTGCAAGCCCACGTGCCTGTGAAGCCGTGAATGAGTGAGTGCCTCGTCCTGACTAGGGCTGTCGCGTCGAAGCGGCGAAACACGCGCGGCGTTGTTGCGGCCGGCGCATGCAGGATCCGATCGCAGTGCCAAGTCCGATGCCTGGGAAGTGAGTGACGCGCCCGAGCGGCGACGGCGATGCTGGCGTTGCGCGGCTTCGAGCTGATGCGGGCTCGGAGTTCGGCGGTGAGCTGGAGCAGGCGGTCCAGACGACGGCCGCGGAGGACTTCTGCCGCGGCTGCGGTCCGGGCGCGGTGGTTCCTCTACCGGGGCGCGCGAGCGTGAGCAGGGCGGTTTGACCTTGCTTGACCTGAAGTGAGGCCAGCTGGGCCTCTGGGATGCTCGCTGCCCCGGTCAGGGAGGCGTGTCCGTCCGGGGTCGGTGCCCAAGTGGCGGCGACGCTGCGTGTCCCGTCAAGAGCGGTGACCCACGCCGTGAACCTGTCTCCTTGGGGTAGCCCGTTTAGCTGCAGGGTGAGCGCGGTGCCCCACGGTTTTGCCTGCAGGGAGGCGGACCCTGACGCCGAGACCCCGGCCGCCGCGACCAGCGGTACGCCGCTGGGTGGGGACTGGGCGCTGCTACGCATCACGGTGGCGCCCAGCAGTACCCCGACGATGATGGCCGCGGCGGCCGCGAGCACCGTAGCAGCGCGCCAGCGGCGTAGCTGGTTCAGGCTGCCGTCACGTTCGGCCGCGATTGCGTCGAGTGCCCGCCTCAGCACCGCAGGCGGAACCGCGGGCGGGGGCCGGCGCACCTCGGCCAGGGTCAGCCGAGACATCAGTGCAGGTAGGGACGCGTAGCTGGCGAGCTCCTCGCGGCACGCTGAGCACTCCGCCAGGTGGGCATCCACGGCGGCCCTGTCGACCGGTTCCAGGGAGCCCAGGACGTAGGAGCCCAGCGAGAGCCGCAAGCGGGTGTGATCTAGCTCGGCCATGTGCCCAGACCCCTCTCTTCGAGCGCGAGGCGCATTGCCCGCACCGCGTAGTACGTACGGGACTTCACGGTCCCGCACGGGATGGCCAGGACTTCGGCGATTTCCCCCACTGAGCGACCCATCCAGTGGGCCTGGACGAGCACCTCCCGGTGCTCCGCGGAGAGCGTCCCCAGCGCCTCAGCGATGGTCCAGGACTCCACCGCGCGACCAATGTCATCGCGGCCGGGCCGTCGTTCGACGGCGGTCTCGTCGGACACCAACGCCGGACGGGCCTGCGCGGCGCGGTGGGCGTCGGTGAGCAGGTTCCGAGCGACGGTGAACAGCCACGGCCGGACCGGGCGTTCGCCGTGCCGCAGCACGGCAGCGTTACGCCAGGCCCGGATGAGGACCTCCTGAACGATGTCCTCGGCGCGCTGGGGGTCGCCGGTGAAACTCAGACAGAAGGAATACAGGGCTTCGCCGTGGGCGTCATGGAGGGCCTGCACCAGGGCAGCATCCGTCCCGACATCGACTCGCTCGATGTCGATGTCGATGTCAAGCCCCACCGGGATCGCGCCGCGCTCGATGTCGGCGAAGGTCCGTGAGCAGGAGCGCCAGCGCTGCCAGAGTTGCGATCGCTTCGGCGACGAGGAACGCCACCAGCAGACCCGGCCGGCCGCGCGTGATGAGGACAAGAAGTGCTGCGGCCACCGCCGCGGCGGCTTTCACTCGGATCAGCGCCCCCTGGCTGATCGCGGCGGTATTTGCGTCGTACGCGCCGGCGAGATGGAGATGAACGCAGGCGTCCACGGCGAACCCGGCGACGACAAGAGTCCCCGGGGGGACTGCGGCCAGCCGCCCCGGGGACTCTCGGGCTGCGGTTGCGCGCGCGACCTCATCAGTCTCCCTCCCTGTCACGACACGGCCGGCATACCCTCCCGCCGGCCTCATCGGGCCTTCAGCTCACAGCGTTCCGCGGTCCCCTGAAACACCGAGACCAGGGCGGAGGACCGCGGGTCCAGCGACGAAAGTTACTTAACGGTGACGGTGATCTTCTTCATGACAACCATGCCGTTGGATTTGGCTGGCAGGTCGGCGCCGGCGACCTTGGGGAACTCGTAGGTCCCGACCGCGTGGTCATCGACGTGCAGCATCGGCCAGTAGTCGCCGGTGGGGATGCCTTTCGGGGTGGGAATGACGACCTTGCTGGAGGCGCCGGCAGGGACGGCGACGAAGTACTTGACCGGGCCAGGCTTGCCGCTGACGTCGGTGTGCAGGGCGATCCACCCGCCCTTTCCGCCGGCGTCGAGGCTGACCGAGGCGACGGTGACGGACTTGCCGTCGCTGCTCTGGTTGGCGGCGTCCATGGTGCCGGACGCGGCAGCGGGGGCGCTGCTCGAAGCGGAGCCCGACGTCGCTGCGGAGGTCGCCGCTGCGGAGGAGCTCGGCGCGGCGCTGCTGCCACCGGAGCCGCACGCGCTGAGCGCGGCGACTGCGGCGGCGAACGAGGCGAGGGTGATGGTGGCGCGGAGGGTTCTCATCAGGAGCTCCTTGTAGGTGGGTGCGAACCGGTACGACGTGGGTCAGCGAACAGTGAGCGTGCCGTGCATCGAGGGGTGAATCGTGCAGTGGACCGGGTAGACCCCAGGCTTCTTGGGAGCAAGTAGGGTTCCCGGCGCAGCGGAGTCGAAGCTGCCAGAGTCGAAGCTGCCGTCATCGGCGGTGACGGTGTGCGGCTCGTCGTCACCGTCGGCAATGGTGATGTTTTGACCCGCTGTCGCGGTGAAAGCTGGGAACTTGTAGCCCTGAATGATGAAACCGGCCAGGGATGCCGGGGAGGCCGGCGCCGCAGATGACGCGGACCCTGGCGCCGACGGCGTTTGGGCCGTAGCAACAGGTCCCGAGCTGCAGCCGCCGACGGCAAGCACGGCGGCAGCCAGCAGCGGCAGAACCTGGACCACAGTAGGACGGCGTGCCTGCATACCACCAGACACGGATCCGGGCCGCGATCGGTTCACGCCGACTTCGAAGTTCCGCCGGACTGGCGCGCGGGCGCCCACACCGAGGTCAAGGGCGCGTGCGGTGTGGAGCCGGAGATGGAGTGGACCTCGTCGTTCCGGTTCTCCGGTCTCTGCCCCACACGTAGCAGATCCGTCGGGGCTGCCGCCGGCTAGATCCCGGTGCCGGCTCTACCGCGAGATCAGGCGCCGCAGCGACGTCCGTGGACATCCTCGCCGACCGCAACTCGATCATCCGCCTTGCCGGCGCCGTGCTCGTGCAGCAGAACAACAAATGGACCGAGGGCCGCCGCTACCTCGGACTTTGAAGTCCTCGCCCGCCCGCATGACCCTCCTCACCGGCCATGGCGTTGCGGATCGCGCGCTCGATGTCATCGTCGGCTATGCCGTAGTTGCGGGCTTGCCGATCCTCATCTAGACAAGACAGCTTGTCTGTCTGCCCAGAGTGCCAAGCGGTGTTGAAGATACCCGGTCATGGATCGTTTGCGACCGACTCCAGGAAGCGCTGGGCCAGTCCTGTGAGATGTCCGGGCAGCGCCGAAGGTCGGACCGTACCGGCGCTGAGGGACGCTTGCGCTTTCGCTTTCGCGGTGGAACCGCTACGGCGCCCGCCGCATCGTAACGCCATGAAGGGGGCCACCGCCGCCGTCGCGGTCAGTGCTGCACTGTTGACCGGCTGCTCCACCTTCTCGCCCGGCGGGTCCGACAGGTCTCACCCGTCATCGGTCGCCGGCTACTTCTCACCGCCACAGGCCTTCCCTGGCCCCACGTGGACGCGGGAGCAGAAGGCGGTGGACACCAACCAGGTCAACAGCATCGCCGGTCCCGAGCACTGCCAGTGGCAGCAAGCCGTGATGATGAACCTTCAGTGGCCCCCGGGCAGCGACGCCAGAACCTCAACGCTGCGTGAGTACATCCGCGACCCGCAAGGCGTCATCGACAGCAAGTTCCGTGCCGCCCTGCAACGGCCGCGTTCGCTACCCGCCGACGCCCAGGACACCGGCTACCGCCTCGGCGACCTACAGCTGTGGCTTTCGCCCTCGCATCCGGACGGCGCCTACCTGAGCGTCGGGAAGGACATCGAGCGGTGGCCGCGCTCCGACCCGACCACGGAGTGCGCCTAAAAGCCGGAGCAGGTCAACTCTTGAACAGCGACTGTCACCGTTGGCACCATGCGGGCCGCTACCGGGCGCCGCACTCGCCGACAGGGTCACACCGCAGCGAACCGGGTAGCCGCCCGGGCCCACGCCGAAGACTGAGCACAAGCCCACGGTGTGGTCGGTGCTACCAGGGTTGTTCGGGGGTCAGGGGGTGGCAGCGGACACGGTGCGCTGCCCAGGGTCATACATCGCCCTGCCCTGCTTGGCGCGGGTGGGGGTCATCTTGAACCGCGGGCCGCCCTCGCGGCCGTGGCTCGGGCGGCAGCTAGCCCGTCGCGAGTGCGTTCGACGATCAGGTCCTGCTCGAACTCCGCGATCGCGGCAAGCAGGTGGAAGAACAGCCGGCCGCCGGGGGGGGTCAATCCGCGGGGACAGCGCGCGCAGCCCGACTACGCGGTCTGCAGATAGTCGGCCAGCGCCTTGCGGTTACGCACCGAGCGGCCGAGTCGATCCAACGTGGTGACCACAAGCGTGTCACCGGGTCGCAAATAGTCCCGGTCCTGCTCGAGGTCACCACGACATACGGTGCGCAGACGATCCCAGCAGCGGCCGGTAGCCCTCCCCCGCCGATCAGCGCCGCACCGATTGACAAGCAGGGTTCTGTCGAACGCGACCGTGAGGCTCGGGGATGCTCACGTACCCTGTTCCCTAGTCGATGTGCTCCCAGCACCGATAGTGCCCCCTGGCGGCGGTTGTCCGCGCATGAACACCTCCAGCGCCTGGAGCCGCGGGCCGTAACGCGCCCCACGCGAGCTACTGGCGCACAGTCGTGCCGCCGACCATCCGACGGTGAACGCCCCTCCCAGCACTGCACGGGCGGGGGTGCTTCGAACACTCGGTGGCAGGTGAAGGATTCGAACCTTCGAAGCTCTCGCAACGGATTTACAGACCGCACCACCCAACCCGCTGACCAGCACAAACCAAGATCTCAGGCGCAGATCCGCACGTATTCCGCACGGCCCAGCCCAGCACATCCGGCCAGAACCGGGCACGGCCGGACACACCTCGACGCGCGCCGTACGGTTGGGATGTCCGCCTCCAGCCGATCACCGGAGCGCTGCGCGCCCCCACGGACAGCCGCACCCCCGTTCCGTGGCACCATCGGGGAGCAAACCCCCGCCGGCGGTAGACGGCCGCCAGCCAACCGAAGGAGGCTCAGTCTGTGGCCCTATCTGTCGACCTAGCCAAGGTGCTCGACAAGCAGTGGGAGGACAAGCCACTCCAGGACATCCTCGCCGCCCCGGTGACCGCGCTGGCCGGGGTCAGCGACACCGACGCAGAGCACCTCGCCGCCGCGTTCAACATCCGCACCGTCCAAGACCTCGGCAGCAACAAGTACTTCGCCGCCGCTGGCGTGCTGGTCGCGCTGTCCCGGCACACCAACTGAAACCCCTTCAGAGCCGGAACGGGCCGACGCAACGTCACACTGTCGGCAACCGCTCGACAGAGCGGACGGCTCATTGCCTCATCAACCTCAGGACTTGTTACTTCTCCTCCGTGGAAGCAGTCACCAGAAAATCACCATGGTTCACGACCCGTTCTCAGCGTACGACCTCGTTCACGACGAGGTGGCCCAGCGGCGAGAGAGCGGATATGAGGTAGACCGAGTCATTGATCGGCTGGCTTCGATCGAACCAAGTGACGGCCTCGCTTTGCGCCGTCTCTATCAGCAGGTCTGCGAGACAGAGCGGCGTGTTGACTGGGCCTACTCCGAGCCGGACGGGCTCGGTGAGATCGTGGCGGTCTTGCCGTCGGCCGAGCCGGCTGGGATATCCATCGACTCAGAGCTAGACGATCGGGTCCTGGGTGGCTGGCTGGGTCGGATTGCCGGCTGCAACTTGGGGAAGCCGGTCGAAGATGGTGACCACTGGACCGCCGCGCACCTCAGAAACTACTTGCAGCGCGCCGGTGCGTATCCGTTGCGTGACTACGTTCCGGTTCTGGACCCGATGCCGGAGGGCTTCGTCCTTCGAGAGAACTGGCCGAGAACCACACTGGGACGGGTGCACGGCTCTGACCGCGACGACGACATCGACTTCGCAATCCTTGCGCTGCACCTGCTGGAGCGGCACGGTACTGCGCTGGCTCCCCAGCACGTCGCCTCGGCGTGGCTGAGCTTGCTTCCCATTCTGCAGGTATTCACCGCTGAACGCGCCGCATACCGCAACCTGGTTGAGCAGGTGCCCGTTCACGACGTGGCCAAGGCACGCAATCCCTACCGCGAGTGGATTGGTGCACAGATTCGTGGAGACGCATTCGGTTGGGTGAATCCCGGCAAGCCGCGGGCAGCAGCAACGCTGGCCTACCAGGACGCGTCACTGTCTCACGTGGGCAACGGCATCTACGGGGAGATGTGGGTCGCTGCCCTCGTTGCCTGCGCGTTCACCGCTGATGGACCTCGCCAAGCGCTCGAGGCATCGCTTGCGCATATACCGCCCGGCTGTCGGCTTGCTGAGGCGCTAAGAGACGTGCTCGCTCTGCATGCGGGCAACGTGACGTGGGAGCAGGCACTGGCACAGATCCAGAGCCGCTACGGTCACTACAGCTGGGTTCACACCGTGAACAATGCGTCGGTGGTCGCCGCTGGGCTGCTGTGGGGCGACGGGGACTACTCCTCTACCGTTGGACTGACCGTCCAAGCGGGCTGGGACACCGACTCCAACGGTGCCACCGCCGGCTCAGTTGCCGGCGTCCTTTTGGGAGCCGCAGCCCTGCCCGATCACTTCATTCGTCCCCTGGCCGACCGAACTCGCTCCGGCCTGTTCGGGTTCGATAACTCCCGCATCTCCGAGCTGGCGAGCAGGACCACGCAGCTAGCGCGCCACACATTCCGCTGAGCCGCAACGTCTTCGCTCAACCACGGTACCGGACCAGCGATGGCGCGATGATCCTTAACAGGGCGGATCTGACGAGCCGTGATGGACGCGGTTCCCCACCTGGGCAGGGGCGACGATGGAGCTAGTCCTGGAAGGTCAGCACCACCTGCATCGCCTCGGTGGGCCGTAGGTCCAGCAGCTGGAAGGCCTGGGCCGCATGCTCGACCGGCAGCCGGTGGCTGACCAAGTTCAACAGGTCGATGCGACCGGAGGCAGCCAACTGCATGACAGTGCGTTGAAGGCGGATCTGGTCCCAGCGGTGTGAGAGCTCGGGGCTCACGCCCGATATCTGGGAGCAGACGATGGCGATCCGGTTGTGGTGGAACTCCTCGCCAAGGAGCAGCGCGGAGCCGCCGCCTTGGAAAAAGCCGGAACAGACGACCCGACTGTTGTATGCGGTAGCCCGGATGGCCTCCTGCAGGGCTGCGTACACACCGCTGATTTCGATGGAGACGTCCGCGCCGCGGCCGCCGGTGATGTGTTTGACCCGCGCGGCGACGGACTGGGGATCAGTGGCGTCGAGAACGTGCTGGGCGCCAAGTTTCCTTGCCAGCTCCAGGCGTGAAGTCATCGGGTCCACGGCGATGACCTCGCCGCCGTTGAGGCGCGCCAGCTGGGCCACGATCTGCCCCGGGACACCCTGGCCGAAGACGGCCACGGTCTCGCCTACATGGATGTCGGCATCCAACACGGCGTTGAGAGCGATCGCTCCGATGTGAGCGAAGATGCCGATGATGGGATCGGTCCCCGGCGGCAAGAC
>JAABUK010013803.1_pt1 | contig 10022 bp, 9 predicted proteins | sample 5559141 | NCBI WGS metagenome assembly JAABUK01 (sample SAMN10711869, study PRJNA513367) | rock metagenome | isolation source: Antarctica rocks | place: Antarctica: Victoria Land, Pudding Butte nord | collected 2016-01-03 | reverse complement strand
GTTTCACTTTTCTTCCAACGCTTAATTCTACCTCCCGGAATAACTACACATTTCTCTTTTGCCATTTGCCCTCCTGTAGGATTACCTACAGAAAGGGCGACTCCTGTTTAAGTTTCATCGTCATGTCTCCACATCAAAATATTTAATAAACGAACTCCGGCACCTCAAGAACTTGGAAGCGTCAGGATAGTAAAAATTTTATCGTAAGATGGCAGAAGAATTGAGTCTTCTTTAACTAACATATCAAGGAGCGCGTCATAGTTGTCGAGCCAAGCGGAGGCTTGGATAACTCCGCTATCACTGCTGTTGTCGCCCCCTTCTAAGAGATGAAATGCCTTTGTGTCGGAGCGAATCGTTCTGCCAAGCGTAACTTGGTACTTGAAGCTATTGTTCGGCTTAAATTGAGAAATTCTACCGCCAGAACTGATCACGAGAGCGCAAGGTTCCAAAGACATCTCGATACATTTTAGCGCCGCCGCAGTGAGCGATGTTACATAGCGATCACATATTCGACGCACCGTGCTAATAAATAGTCCTTCGCGTTTAAGGAAGGACTCGATTTGTATTGCAGGCATTAGTAATTCGGCAGCGAAGCGGTTTGCTGCCAATTCCTGCTTAGATGCCTCTTGAATCCATTCAACATCGCTGCTCGTGCAAATAGGCTGCGCTGTTCCATGCCCCGGAAGTACAAAGTGCCCTATTTCATGTGCAATAGTAAATCGTTTGCGACCCGGCTCGCGAAAATCTCTTCGGACGGCAATAATTCCCCGTAGACGGTTAGGAACGCGCACCAGAGCGCCCTCAAAACCTTGCACAGTTACTTCGCGGATGCTCAACCCGATTGTGTCAGCTAGAGCATAAAGGTTCAAAGGATAGCTGTATAAATACTCGCGTTGAGATTCGAGGCGAGCCAGCAACGCGCGCGCGTAATCTTCAGGCAGCGCCGCCCCGCTCACGTTACCAGTCCTCCTCTTTAGCCAGTTCAGCAGCAAGAGCATTCAAAATATCTTGATCCATTGGCGAAAGGTTTGCCAGAACTCGTTCGCGAAAGGAGTGAAGATAAGAATTCGTGGTCGCGCTGGCAGAGCCGCTGTGATGTACATTGCTCAGTAGAGAGTCAATCCAAGCATTAGCTTCATCCTCAGCTTCGGTTGGTTGTGTGGGAGAAGAGTCACATAAACTGAATAGCGGTTGCGAAGCGACCTGAACTTGCGACTTCTGCATTTTTCTGACTTCCCACTCAATCCTCTCCCGAAACCCGGCGAGTAGCGTGCGCGGGTCTATGCCATGCTCCTGTAAAATTTTGGCGGAGGTGGCCTCGTCAATCTCTTCATCGGAGGCGACCAATCGTTCGTACAAACTCTCAATATCGCTCCGGGACGGTGGTGAATTTTGTTCAGCCATGATGCTCTCCTCCGGTTCGCGATTTTACCAGTATCCGTGCGTAAGGTTTTAACTTGTAAATTAATCTACGTTTTCTGTTTGTGATTTCTTGCTCACTGACTCCTAAGTAGTAGGCAATGTCAGCACGCTTATCCAAGCCATTTAGCAGCCAAGCGGAGACATAATCTTGTAGTTCAACGTCATCGCCAAGTATCAAGTGCAGTTTTTTAACTAAAACCATTGTATCTACTTGATAAAAGGGTTCCTGCTTTCGAGAATCAGGTTTGGCTACAAATTGTTCGTGATGATCCTTCTTACCGTCGGTGGTAACGGTTCTACTGTACTCACGGCCATGCTTAACCAAATCGAGGAAGTCATGCCGAAGCACCGTTAACATATAAGGAAATGGGTCTCCGTTTTCAGCAACTAAATTGGTGCTGTTTTTGTCGGACAAAATACGAAATACTGCATCGTAGACCAAATCAACAGCGGAAGTGCCTGTTCCCGGTAGAACTGAATCAGCTTCATAACATCCTTCCATACGAAACCAGCGTAAAGCGCACGCCGTTAGCTTAGACAGAAGTGCCTGCCAATTTACTCGCTGCCAATTAACTTGTGAGGAACAAGGTTCACCCATAACAGTCTTCTCTTATATACAAGAGCGAATAAGTGGCAGGAAAATTACTAAAGCATTATATCGTAATTTTTTCTAAGGTGAATCGCTTTTATGTTGTAAGGGTAGAATCTGCACGTAAACGAATAGGCGATTGTGACAACGGCATCAAATCAGGAACATCGGTATGAGCGCATCACCCCTCCCCGACTTACTCTCACTCCGTCAAAACTCCGTGATTACCTGATATGCCCTCTGGCTTACAAATTGAAGATTGGAGCGCGTTGCAATGCCCAAGGTGAGTCACCATCGCTCGCTTTCGGCAATTCTCTGCATCGTGCGCTGGAAGAAGTATATAAGCCATCTTCCGCAATTCAGCCCACCCAAGCCGATGCCGTCCTACGCCGCTGCTGGGAAGCGAACGGATACGCGGATGAGCGGGAGGCTGCGACCTATTTCGAGCGTGGCGCTCGCGCCCTACGACGCTATATCGAAACAAACATCAACGAGGTTGGTGAAACGCTTGGCACAGAGCTATATCTGTCGCGCTTTGTGCAGATAAACGGGACGCCGGTTCGCTTAGGGTGCAAGATTGATAGGCTGAAGCATTTACCAAATGGCGTACTTGAGGCACTCGACTACAAAACAACTCTCTCCGGCAGAGTACCAACCGAAGAATGGTTCGCTGCCGACTTGCCAACATTCATCTACTACACGCTCGTGCGCTTCGCCTATCCAGATTGCCCTCAAGTCGTCGTTTCGCAACTGAACTTATTGACGCTAGCTAAGGTTACGGTTGCCTACCAAGAGGAAGATATTGAAGCTAACAAGCAGGCTTTGAGAAGAGTCGTGAGCGAAATGGCTGCCGGTAATTTTGAGCCGCGTCCGTCCGCTGACTGCGCGTGGTGTTCGGTGAAGGAGCAGTGCCCCTTATTAGGCGGGGAAGCCGATCTTAACGATCTAACATAGAAGTAATGAAAGAGGATAAAAAATGAGCACACAATCATCACATGGCGATCCTATGTTCCTATCAGCTAGTGATGAACACCTCCAGTGCGTTCCAGATATATGCGATCTGCTCGACACGGGCAAAGGCGAGCATGTAGGGCAGAGCAATGGCAATCATCAAGAGCTACCAAGGGCCGATGAGATTGATGACGCAACGCTCGAGCAGTTTGGCTTAAAGTATCAACTCGTATGTCTAATCGGGGCCGGACATTCGCCGCTTGAGGCTTTGAAACATCTTGGCATTAAGGGTTCTGAAAGCTGGGCGCGAAAACTCTATGGCCGCTTTAAGAAATTTGGCGCTGGGGCACTGATGGACGGACGGCTACGAAACAAATCGAATCGAAAACTTCTCACACAGGACATTATTAACATCACGCTCGGCTGGTGGTACTCGCGTCCTGCTGCTGGGCCAAAGGCTATTTGGGAAGAAGTTAGTAAGGAATGTGACGAGCGAAAGATCGTGTGTCCAAAGTACGACGTAATTAAAAAATTTCTCAAGGATCAGCCACTACACGACAAACTTGTGCGACAAGGCAAGATTCGTATCTGGGACAAAGAAGGTCGTCCCGTGGTGCGATTCAACATGACTTCGCGGTCAAATGAGAGATGGATGGTAGACCATACGCGACTCGACATTTGGATTCGCGAGAAGATAGATGGTTGTTGGCAGCCGGTCGAAGTTTACCTCTCGATTGCGATGGATGCTCACTCCCGCGCTATTGCCGGATATTGGCTGTCAACGAGAAATCCCGATTCATGGACTGTTGCTTTGCTGCTGAGACAAGCGATTCTGCCCAAGCTGAATGAAGGATGGATTGTTCATGGGATTCCTGCTGTTTATCAACCAGACCGAGGCAAAGACTTTATGGCAAACTCCATTGCGCTCGCACTCGGCTATCTCGGCATTTCCCGCGATCCCGACCCACCACATTATCCTAACCGCAAAGGGAAAATTGAAAGGTGGTTTTTAACCTTAGACAGAGGATGTGTGCGTATGCTGCCCGGGCACATGGCGGCAATCGGTACCAGCCGAGGCGCAGCCGAAAAGCGGCTCGCTACACTACTGGAATTGTCAGACCTTAAACGTGAAATCGTTGCATATATTGTAGACAATTATCATCAGCGTACACATTCCGAAACTGGACGTAAACCTGCGGAGTTTTGGCAGGAAACTGTTCACCTACGGCTGCCAGAAAGTGAAGATGCCTTGAACGCATTCTTGCTCAAAGGCGATAAAATCCGCAAAGTTGGCAATACAGGTGTAACTTTTACTATCAACGGTTTCAAAAGGCACTACTGGTCACCCCTTATTACTAATTTTTGGCGACAGGAAGTGCAGATTCGTTACAATCCTGAAGACCTCAACAGCATACTCATCTACAGCGCAGACAATAACGAATTTATATGTGAAGCCCATCTCATGGGCCAACCGGATTCCCGCTACAATATTGGAGACCTCAAGCGCGAGCGCAATCAGTACCGACGCGGACTGCTTGAACGTATGACCACTTACGCTAAGAAGGTCGAAGAATTTGATCGCCCGCGTAAGCAAGCAGAACAGCGCGAGAAAGCTCTTCAACTCCTTGAGCGAGAAGCATCGAAGCAAAAGAAGGCCACCAACCAAGAGAATGATAAGTTACGCGGCGCACATTTGTTACTCGCCCGTCTGGAACGCCGCGAACGCGGCGAAGAATAGCTTTATGACAACTAGAACAAAAGCATTGGAAAGAGACTAAAAGCATGAGTTCAGGTTTTAAGTTTCCAGAGTCACGTAAAACACTCATCGTCCAAACAGGAATGATGAATTTGGCGCTAAATCGCACGATGCGCGTGCATCAAGATGGAAGTTTGTCTGCATGGTCTGGTCGAGCCGGGATCGGCAAAACCACGACGGCAGAATATATCGTTAAGATAGTAAATGAAAACTACGATCCAGATAATCCATGTGCGTTTAAGGCAGTGCATTATGAAGCAGGTGCAGTGGCGGAGTGGTCAAAGCATGAAATGAAACGCGGCATCCGCAGTTTGTACTGCGGCGTTGATTGCAGAATTGACGAAGGCATTTACAAGTCGTATTTGCCCGAAGAACTTGCCGCAGATTTGGTTCACTATTTGAAGAAGATGAACATTCAACTCATCTTCGTGGACGAAGCAGGTTGCTTGTCAGTAAATGCCATTCGTGGCCTTGTGCTCGTGTCGGACACTGCGCGGATTATGCAGTGGAATATGACTATTGTTCTTATCGGCATGGACGATTTACCTGTGAAACTCACTAAGTTGCCGCAGGTAGAGCGGCGCGTGACTGACTGGTGCTACTTCAAACCATACGCTCTTAAGGATACACACAAACTATTAGCTGCGCTTCATCCTCACTTTATGCAACTTGATCTGACAAACATTAAACATCGTGAACAAGTCGAGTACATCCATGATGCATATCAAGGTCTTCCAGGCTCTATCGTGCCGTTCGCACATCGCTTCAGCAGCATGTATGCAGAAGTTCCCGAAGAAGACCCGATGGTGCATATTCAGGCGTCGCATCTACAGCCATTACTAGATAAGCAACGCGCAATCAACGACTACAACGGTGAATACAAGCGGAGCATTAAAGAGTTGGATAATGAAACTTCGCCGATGAGCAATCAAGCTGCTTAACGTGACGGCTGAAATTAGAAGATGAGCGATAGCTCAAAGCGATGTGAATCTCAGTAATTACGCGGTAGCTATGTATAAGGCAGGTTCTTCAATGGAGCAAAAGAATCGAATTGCGACAACAAGAGCGATAAAACGGCAACTCAAACCTGAGCACGCCATCGTACTCAAAACTGTAAAAGTTGCCAATCTCGCGTGCAGGCGTGTTGTCAATAATCCTGAAATAGTTAAGGTGCTTTCATCTAATGATGTTGCCGCTCTTAAAAGAGCATATCACCAACCGCTCTACACAATAGTTAGTAAAGTTTTGACGCTGTTACAAGCACGCGGACTCATTTTCACACCGGGTAAAATCGGCAGCAACCGTTATTATGGCGCAGTCGCAATCCTTGATCCTGCGACCGTCACTTTGCCTAATAAGCAATCGCGTCGCCGCCGTGCGTTAGAATTAGTGCGCGGCGCTGTAGCGGGACTTGGACGTGCAGTACGCGTTGATGACGTATGTGAATTTGCGGCGAAACGACCGGATGCGGATGACCTATCCCAAGCTGACCTAGTGCATGATGTACTCAGTCTCGCGCAAACAGGAGAACTAAGTGTTGTTGGTACCGTTCGTGGTGAGAGCAACGGGTTGAACTTGTATTTGCCTTCAGATTTAGAGCCAAGTCGGTATGTCCCGACCGAACCACTCACATGGATTGAAGAAGTCGCGCGTGCCTTTAACGAAGTATGGTTTGAGCATCAAGAGCAAGCAACCGCAGCAGGTAAGCATCCACGCCCAGTTTCGACTGGTGAAGTTCGTGCTCGTTGGGTTGCTTCACCACAAGCTAATCCGAAAGCGCACGAACCGCAACCAGTTGTTAATGCAATGAGCATGTTGTCGCAGCGGTCTCGCCGTCAAGCACCTCTTCTGCGTAAAATCAGGCGGAAAGGTGAGAAGGCGATATTGTGGGCACCCGTAGGGATTTCAGAGGAATTACTTGACATCGGTGATGCTTACGCAAGCGATGCAGAGCGCATCGGTACTGCGGTGCAACGTGCCATCGAACAACTTGGCAGACCCGTCACAATCCGCGATGTTGCTGATGAGGTGGAATTAGACCCGACCTTACGACCTGCTGGTTCCTCGTCTTTGTACAAGGTGCTTGCTGACACTTCAAAAAAAACAATCGACATTGGGAACGGTGTGCGGAAAGAACGTAGCACTAGGCGTGTGTACCGAGTTGGCACTCTCGGTAATGAAACCTATTACTTTCACCGTGCTGAAGGACTCGAAAAAGCTAAATCTTACGTCGAATTGCAACGGATTGATTCCATATGGTCAGCGACGCGCGCAGAAGAGCGCCTTGGCAGAATTGACACCCGCAAACTCTTATCAGTAGCAATCGGCGGAGCTATGTTGATTGAAGTGGAAGCCGGAGATATAGTCAATATGCTCAATAGTTTTTTATTCCGACAGATGGACGGAGCAACTCGAAACGAAGCAGAAATTTTGCGAAAGATTGTCTCAGAGGTTATTAGTAAGGCTCGTGGCTGGCTGGTTTCGCGCAATGTAGCTCAACAAAATCTACCACAGAACATAAGAACGCAGATACCGGGCTGGATTGCCGAAGAGTTGCTTCCGATCCTTTATCCTTTTTACCCAAATATACGAAAGGACAAAGATGGAAATGATCTTACTAGGCTTCTGTTCCACGAAATTCGCCGTATTCCCAACCCGAAATTTGAGAGTCGCTTCTCTAAAGACCCGCATACCGCAGCAGAATTTCTGTTCGACCGCACAGACGCACTTTTTTATGCAGCAAAGAAGTGGGGCGGCTTAGAGTGCAACTTTCAAGCTAGGCTTGCTAGTAGCGAACTCGGCTGGCTAAGAGATGTACGTTTCGTGTTCCCTGCTCTTTGTGCGAAAGAGGTCGAAACACGTTTAGCCGCCGTTGCTTGTCTTGCCTTCCTGTGGTCGGAAGAGGGTAATAAGTATTTGCGCCGAATGGCTGTTGAAGACGCTGAACCGGGCGTTCGCCAATCCGCTTTATGGGCTTACGGATTTGCCAATGGGATAGACGCGGCAGAGCTAGTATCATGGCGAAAAAGGGATGATACTAATGTTCACGTTCGCACAATTGCTGAAAAGGCGTCTATGCTTTGCGACAAAGGCTGGTGGGCGTTATAGCATCAAGCTTTAACCGTCGCGCAGGTAATGTATGTACTGTTTAATTTTGTTGGCAGGAGGGTCTGTTTGTGCTATTCTTCTTAAGATGTGAGTGCTCAAACCATTCACTTCTAATCCGCCTTTTTGAAAAACTTCAGAATCTTCTACTACAGGTCGGTAACACTATTCTATATTTTTTCAAATCAGGGCTACTCTCAACACGTATGGGACGATTTAAATCCCCAATAACCCCCAAAACCAGCACGAATCACGTCCCCGCCCTGTGACAAATCAAATCCCTGTCAGGACTAAATTTTTACGAGGGACTACTATTTTGCGCGGGAGGAAAATACCTTACGCGGCTAAAATTAAAGCGGCCAGCATTGAGAATGCTGGCCGCTTTCCATCTTGCGCTAACTTTCCGGTTGAGCTGCGCTTGCGCTCTTTCAAATGCGGCGCTGTAAAGTAATTTTCCTGCTTCGGCCAAACGATTCCTGTTCGCTCTGTTGTAGACTATCCTTCGTCGAAGTATTTTCGCGTGTAAGGACAGAGGATGAAGCTTGCGAACAAAGCGTTGAAAGTCGGATGCTGCGGATTTCGCGCGGCGCGTGCCGACTACATGCAATTGTTTCCGGTGGTCGAAGTACAGCAGACGTTTTATCAGCCACCGCAAATCTCGACGCTCAAAAAGTGGCGTGAGGACGCGCCAAAGGATTTCGAGTTCACGATCAAAGCATGGCAACTCATTACACACCAAGCGCGCAGCCCGACATATAAACGCCTCAAGCGCGAGTTGACCGAAAAAGAGCGTGAAGAGTGCGGTGCATTTCGTTTGACCGCGATTGTCAAAGAAGCGTGGACGATGACTGCCGCGTGTGCCGAAGCGCTCGGAGCAACACGCATCCTGTTTCAGTGTCCTGCGAGTTTTACGCCGACTCCCGGAAACGTCCGAAACATGCGCCGGTTTTTTGCCACAATCGAACGCGCAAAGGATCAATTATTCTTCTGGGAACCGCGCGGGAGTTGGCCGCCGGAATTAATTCTCAAGCTGTGCCGCGAACTCGAATTGTGGCACGTCGTCGATCCTTTTGCGGCGCGCACGGTGACGCCGGAGCGAGTTTATTATCGCCTGCACGGGCGCAATGGCTGGCGTTATGTTTACGAGAACGAAGAGTTGGAGGAGTTGCTGGAGATGCTGCCGCCGCAAGATTCACCTTCGCAAAATTCAACTTCATATATCTTTTTCAATAACGTGCGTATGAGCGAAGATGCCGCGAGATTTCAGCAACTCGCCGAAGATAAAAATTGAATGCAACCTTGAACAAAGCAACGCAGGCGGATTGCGCGCTTCGCGCGGCGGAATCGTCAGCGTTCGGTTGCGGCTTTTTCATTCACGAATTCTATTATCAAGCGAGTGAGTTCTTTCGGCGAATTGTAATTAACGGCGTGCGCGGCGTGCGGCAAAACTTCAAACCGCCCGCCCGCAGATAATCGCGCGACTTCCGCTGCCCAATCTTGCGGCACAATCGGATCGCGTCCGCCGCGCACGACGAGCACGGGCGCATGTATATGCGGCAATTTCTCTTCGATGCAATCGGCGATGGCATAGCGAAGCGTGCGCGTGCCGCGTTTCAAACCGGCTCTAAGATAATCGCCGACGGCAATCGGCATCAGTGAGAGCGGCTCGCGCGTTGCGTCGAGCAGCAGGCGCGCGAGTTGGCGCGAGAACACGCGCGCGCGGGCGTCAATTGTCGGCGCAATCAGCACTGCCTTTTCGACGCGCGCCGGAAAACGCATTGCCAGCTCAACGATGATTTGTGTCCCGAAGGAATTGCCGACGAACACGGCGCGTGTGATGTTCATGGCATCCATCCACCACGCCAGATAATCGGCAAGCTCCGCAATAGTCAAAGCCTGCGGCGGCTTATCGCTTCGACCGAAGCCGGGCAGATCGGGCACAAGGACAGTGGCGAAGTCTGTTAGTCGCTCCGCTGTCGGCATCATGTAACGACCCGACATGCCGAGGCCGTGAACGAGCACGACGTGGTGGCGCGCGGGAGTTTGCTTCGTGTGTTCGCTCGTGCGCGCGTGCATCACCAAATCTTTCACCTGTGTAAAAATGCTCTGCATCATTTGACCGCGTGCCGCTCGATCTTTACTTTAGACCTCTTGCGAAAGTGATTAGCGGCTGAGTTCATAATTGTACAGTCCAGCAAT
>JAABUK010013802.1_pt1 | contig 10022 bp, 7 predicted proteins | sample 5559141 | NCBI WGS metagenome assembly JAABUK01 (sample SAMN10711869, study PRJNA513367) | rock metagenome | isolation source: Antarctica rocks | place: Antarctica: Victoria Land, Pudding Butte nord | collected 2016-01-03 | reverse complement strand
GCCATCTGGGCTAGATTTGCGGCCAATTCACCGAATTTGTCCGGTAAAATGGACCTTCCGGTCAGAGCCGATTCGAAGCCTAAATCCTGCCCTACATCAATCATTGACCACACCCATTACCACCAGGCGGGCGTCCCGCTCTACGTCATCGTCGACGCCAGGCCGAGCCCCCGGGGGCGCCGGGTGAAGCTCCACGGATTCTCCCGAGGCCCGGAGGGGTACGAGCCCCTGCCGCTCGATGACGAGGGCCGGCTCCGGATCGAGGCGCTGAACCTCTGGATGGCCATCGCCGAGGACCGGGTCGTCTGCATCGACGGCCGGACGGGGGAGCCGATCGCCGGCTTCGCCGAGCAGATCCAGGCACGAGCCGAGGCCCAGGCCTACGCCGCCGAGGCCCAGGCCCAGGCCGCCGAGGCCGAGGCGCGCAATCGCGAGATGGAGGCCCGGAACCTCGAGTTGATGGACGAGATTCGAAGGCTCCGCGGCGAGGCCTGATCGGGTGCCCCTCGCCCCTTCCGCCCGGCCCTCTCCCGTCCTAGGATGGGGCCTTCCCGGCGATCCTTCTCGACCGACGAACCTCCGACCGAGGCCCCACGCGCGATGGCCAGCAAGACGACGGATTACCTGGCCCTGGACCTCGGGGCCGAGAGCGGACGCGGGCTCCTCGGCCGGTTCGATGGCGAGCGGCTCGCCCTGGAGGAAGTCCACCGCTTCCCCAACGGCCCGGTGCGGATGCTCGACTCGCTCCACTGGGACGTCCCCCGGCTCTTCGACGAGATGAAGACGGCCTTGCGCAAGGCGAGCGTCGACCACCCGGGGCTCGACGGCGTCGGCGTCGACACCTGGGGCGTCGACTTCGGCCTGGTCGGCCGGGGCGACACCCTGCTCGGCAACCCGGTCCACTACCGCGACCCCCGGACCGACGGCATGATGGACGCCGCCTTCGGCCTCGTCCCCCGCGAGCGGATCTACGAGATCACCGGGCTCCAGTTCCTGCCGATCAACACCCTCTATCAGCTCATGGCCCTGAAGACGTCCGGCTCCCCGCTGCTGGAAGTCGCCGAGACCTTGCTGATGATCCCCGACCTCTTCGGCTGGCTGTTGACCGGCCGACGCGCCGGCGAGCGGACCGACGCCTCGACCACGCAACTGCTCGACCCGCGCTCCGGCACCTGGTCCGACGAGCTTTGCCGGGGGCTCGGCCTGCCCCGGTCGATCTTGCCGGACCTGATCGAGCCGGGGACGGAGCTGGGGCCGCTCCGCAAGTCGGTCGCGGACGAGCTGGGGATCGGCCACCCCTTGACGGTCCTCGTCCCCGCCACGCACGACACCGCCAGCGCCGTGGCCGCCGTGCCGACCAGAGGGACCGGCACCAACCCGCCCGACTGGTGCTACCTCAGCTCGGGGACGTGGTCGCTCCTGGGGGTCGAGGTCCCCCGGCCGGTCATCAACGAGGCGACCCTCCGGGGCAACTTCACCAACGAGGGCGGGGTCGTCGGCACGACTCGCCTGCTCAAGAACATCATGGGGCTCTGGCTCGTCCAGGAGTGCCGACGGACCTGGGCGAGGCTCGGCCGCGAGTACTCGTATGACGAGCTGATCGCGCGAGCCCGATCCGTCCCGCCCTTCGCCACCCTGGTCGAGCCCGACGACCCGAGCTTCCTCGCCCCCGGCGACATGCCCGCCCGCCTCGCCGCCTTCGCGGCGAGGACCGGCCAGCCCTCTCCGGTCGACGAAGGGGGCTTCGTCCGCTGCGCCCTGGAGAGCCTGGCCCTCAAGTATCGCTGGACAATCCGCCGGGTCGAGTCGATCCTGGGGACGACGATCCGCGCGGTCCACGTCGTCGGCGGCGGCTCGCGGAATGCCCTGCTCTGCCAGTTCACCGCCGACGCCTGCGGGATCCCCGTCCACGCCGGGCCGGTCGAGGCCACGGCCGCCGGCAACGTCCTGCTCCAGGCGATGGCCCGAGGCAAGATCGGCTCGCTCGCCGACGCGCGAGCCATCGTGGCCGCCTCGTTCCCGGTCCGGACCTACGAGCCCCGGGACGGCGCGGCCTGGGAAGACGCCGCCGGGCGGTTCGAAGCCTTCGCGGGTTGAGTCGAGCCCCAGGCCGGGCGGTCCTGCCCGATGGCGCCGGTCTTCCGTAGGGCAGGACTTGTCCCGCCGTTCACGCTGGATCGGCAGGACGAGTCCCGCCCTACGAAGGAAGGCCGCAAACGCTCAGTTAGACCGGGCGAGTTGCGAGGTCCGCCGGGCGTACTCGGTCTTGTGCTCGCGGAAGATCGCCAGGGCCTCGTCGAAGCCACCGGCCTCCCAGAGGGATTCGATCGCGCGGTGGAAGACCAGGCCGAGCCGGGTTGCCCTTCGTTTGGCCCGGCGCGAGAGCAGGCTGGAAGCCTCGCCGGGCAGGGCCCGGTCGTTTTCCCGGCTCCGACGGGCGACGGATTCAGCGATCAGGCGGCGGCGGGCGAGCCGGCGGGCCTCGGCGGCCAGGGCGGTCCTCCGGCTCGAAGCCTGGAGATCCTGGGGACAGGCCGGGGGGGCGACGTGAGGGCCGGCGGGTCGGGAGATGATCGCGACGTTCGGGAGCATAGGCAGGATCCTTTCGCGTCGGATGTGGGGAAGACGGGCGACGGGACCTTGATCCCGATCTGACCGATTCGTGGCCATCTTAGCGGACCCGGTTCCATTGTGCAGCCCCCATGCCGGACCAATGGGTAAATCAGGCAAGCGACCCTGACGGTCCTCGGGCTTCGGGAGGCGATCCCACGGACGAATCGGAAAAACCGGCCTCCGGGCGTCATGAGGCCGGCCGGGATTCCGAGAGATCGGCCTCCCGGCCCGACCGCTCGATGCCGGGGCGAGCATGGGGCGCGGGGATCACGCCGGGGTTCGAGGCCGGCCGATGCCCGAAAACCCGGCGGGCCAGACCGATTCCGCGTTGGATCGGCGAATTCGCCCCGGGCGCGACCCCGAGCCGCCAGCCGAGGGCGACGAGCAGGAGCAGCCCGGCGAAGAACGAGTTGCCGTAGCCCGCCGCCGTCCTCGACGAGACCAGCGAGAGTCCCAGCGACCCCAGCGAGAGCCCCACCGAGCCGATCAAGACCCGCCGCGCCGCCGTCGCCTTTTCCGCCTCCAGGCCCAGGTGCAAGGCCAAGGTCAGCGGGTAGAGCAGCCAGACGTAGAAGTAATTAAACGAAAGGGGCGAGAACATCAAGATCAACAGGATCAAGAGCGCGTACTCAATTGACGCAGCCTCGCGCGAGCGCCTCGACCGGCTCGGCATCAGGCCGACGTAGAGCCCGCCGAGGAGCAGGGCCGAGCCGAGGATGATCTTGTTGACGGCGGCGAAGTCGAGACTGGCGAGGTTGACCTTCCAGCCGTCGCGGGCCTCGGCGTCGGCGGGGATGTCGCGGAGGAGGCGGTTGGCCAGGGCCATCAGCGACTGGTTCTTGTGGCCAAACCCGCGCTCGGGGCGCTGGGCGATGCTCCCGGCGTCGTAACGGAGGACCATCCCCATCGTCCAGGTCCCGGCGTCCTCGAAGGCCCCGGTGATCCCCCGGAACGGCATCGGCAGGGCGACCACCGCCAGCGTCAGGGCCACGACCATCGCCGCCGTCGCCGCCCAGCACCGGCGATAGGCGAGGTAGCCGATCGCCATGAACGGGAACGCCTTGACCGCCGCCGCCAGCGCGACCAAGGCCCCGGCGACCCTCGGCCGCCTCGCGTCGAGGCAGGCGAACGCCCCGAGCATGCAGGCCAGGAGGCCCAGGTTCGGCTGGCCGAGCAAGTAGGTGTCGTGGATGTAGGCCGCCACGCCCAGCGACGGCACCAGATAGAGGGCCGAACCCTGCCACCCCTTCCTCCCCGTCGCCAGGTAGACCGAGAGGACGATGGCCGCCACCCAGCTCGCCGTGTTCAGGGCGACCAGCAGCGGCACGAAGGCCCGCGCCCCGACCCGGCTGCCGAGCGCCAGCATCGCCCCGGCCGAGGGGGGGTACATGAAGGGGAAGACCCGGCCGTCCTTGGGGTAGACCTCGACGCCTTGCGAGACCGCCCGGCCGACGTAGTACCAGAGGGCGTAATCCTTGTTGCCCCGGTTCATCGCGTCGTTCAGCAGCGGGGCGACCGAGAAGCCGACCACCGTCGCCGCCAGGGCGAAGAGCAGCCAGGTCCGCCGGACCTGCTCGCGGGCCGGGTCGACCGGCGCCCGGTCCTCGGCTTCGGCCCCGATAAGTGACGGGTCGGTCATCGCGTGGTCCCTCGATCTGCGGCCGATGAAGAAGTCTGGATGAATGATGGAGAGCCCCCGGCGCCCTTGCGTTGGGGGCCCCGGAGTCGGTACGAAGGATGGGCCGAGCGTGCCCCTCGACCCGCCCCCGGGAACCCGCCATGCCCGCCCGACGCCCGCCACGACCCTCGCCCCGACGAGACTCCCGGGGCCCGGTCCGGGCGACGATCGGGGCCGAGGACCGACGGCCAGGGCGCCGGGCCCGGCTCGGCGCCGGCTCCGCCCTGACGGTCGTCCTGGCCCTGGCGACCGGGGTCGCCTGGGACCGCGACCGGCCCCGGCGTCTGCTCGACCGGGCCGAGGCGGCGACCCTCGCCGAAGCCCACGCCCCGGCCCTCGACGCCTGGCGGGCCTACCACGCGACCGGCGAGGGCGACGCCCGGACCTGGCTGGCCGAGGCCCGCGAGGCCCTCGCCCTGGGGCGCTCGGCCGAGGCCGATCGCGCCTTCGAGCGGGCCCTCGCGGCCGACCCTTCCGAGCCCGAGGCCTGGCGAGCCCGGCTCGACCGGCTCCGGGTCCTCGACCGACCGCTGGAGGCGCTCCGCCTCGGCCGCCTCGGCGTGGAGGCCGTCGCCCCGGAATCCCGGACGGCGCTCCTGGCGACGACGACCCTCGCGGCGCTCGCCGAACTCCCCGACGACGAGGCCCGCTCGCGGCTCGGTCGCTGGATCTCCGCCGACCCGGTCGACCTCGACGCACGAGTCGCCCGGCTCGCCCGGGTCGCCGCCGGCCCCCACCCCGGCGACCCCGACCGCGCCTCGCGGATCGACGAACTCGTCGCGATCCTCGAAGCCCACCCGGGGCACGTCGCGGCCCGCGAGGCCTTGGTCGTCGCCCTGGGCGATGCCGGCGAGGTCGACCGGGGCCGCGAGGCCCTCGACGCCTGGCCGTCCGACGCCCGCGACGCCCGGTACGACCGGCTCCGGGGGCGCTGGGACCTCGACTACGACCACGACCCGGCCGGGGCCGAGCGGTCGTTCGCCCGCGCGCTGGTCGACCTGCCGCACGACTGGAAGTCGCATTACGGCCTGGCCCGGGCGCTCCGGGCGCTCGGCCGCGAGGCCGAATCCCGCTCGGAGGCCGAGGCCGTGGCACGGGTCCGCGAGCGTCTCGAGCCCGCCGCGCTCGGCCCCCGCCTGGCGGACGACCTCGGGCGGCTCGGCGAGCCCGCAGCCCTGCTCGACCTGGCCGGTCTCTGCGAGGGGGTCGGGCTGGCCGACCTCGCCGCGTCGTGGAGGCGCGAGGCCCTGGCGGCCTCGACGGCCTCCGGTCCCCCGCCGCCCGGTCGTTGATCGTGCGTCCATGCCGCCTCGCCCCGAACCCGGCCATCCTGGCCGTCGTCCCACCCCAAGAGCCGCGACAGACTAGCCGGGAACGCCCGGCCCATCAAGGCCAGCGTCGCGACCGGATGATCTCGTATCTCGACACCCAAGGAGCCCCGACCATGACGGATGACCTCGCCTCGCTGTTCGCCTACGACCGCTGGGCCGAGGCTCGGATGATCGACGCCTGCCGACTCGTCCCCGCCGACCGCTACGGCGCCGAGCCCGCGCCGGGGTGGTCATCGGTCCGGGCCTCGGCCGCCCACGTCGCCGGGGCCTCCGACCTCTGGCTCCGCCGGTTCCTCGGCCGGCCCGCCGCCGGCTTCCTCCCCGAATCCGAGCTGGCCACGCCCGACGCCCTCGCCGCCCGATCGGCCCTGACCCACGACGGCTTCGACGCCCTGATCGCCGGGCTCGCGCCCGGACAACTCGCCGCCCCCTTCGCCTGGACCAACATCCGCGGCGAGGCCCACTCCGCCCCGCTCTGGGCCGCCCTCCGCCACGTCGTCAACCACGCCACCTACCACCGGGGCCAGGTCGCCTCCAAGCTCCGGCTCCTCGGGGTCGAGCCCCCCGTCACCGATTTCGTCTACTGGGCGGTCGAGCGGGCCGAGGGCCCGGTTTGACGTTGGCCTGGGCGGCGGATTCGCGGTAAAATCCGGCCAAAGGAGGCCTGCCGACCATGACCCGATGAGCCTGACGCTGCCCGAGAGCCTGCGGAGATTCGTCGAGGCCCAGGTCGTCGAGGGCGGCCACGCCTCGGCCGACGCCTATCTCCTGGCGCTCCTCGAAGACGCCCGGAAGCGAAGGGGGATGCAAACGTTGGTCGCCAAGCTCGACGAGGCCCTCGAAAGTGGGCCGTCCGAGCTGATGACCCGAGAAAATTGGAAAGCGCTGGAGCGAAAAGTCTGGGAGCGCCATCGCGGCAAATCGATCAATTCATGAATAATTCCACTCTTGACCGTCTCCCACGAAATCCAGCGTAATTGCGTGATTGCATTGCTAAGCCAGCTGTTCGTGAATGTTAAAAGGGGGTGGACATGGATTCAAAACTAGCAAGCCATTCATCCAGAATCATCATTGAAAACGATACTGATAGACCCCGCATCGCATGGGTTGAACCTTGGGGCGAAGATTACACTCTTCTCCCAAAGGAGAAGCTCGAAATCATTGCTAGAAGTGACTTGGAGCCTCCTTGGTTCCATGTTGACGAGTATGCTGAAGGGTCACAGATATACATCGAAGGAATAATCAACGGTTACGATGTCGTTCAGAACGGGATTAAGCTCGAATGTGGTGATCAACGTAAGGCAGCTTTGGACGCTGGTATCGATCTATAGATAGGCATATACAAGAGTTAATTGATTGAATACGCTGGCGGACCAGCGCGTCACAGTAAGGTCTCGATCTCATGAACCGCGATTTCTTCCATTCATGGCAACACAACGGTCAGCGCCTGGGCCAGGCTTCAATCTGCCCTCTTCCCGATGCGGCGGCAGGCCAAGGCCTGCCCTACAGGAAATCCAGAGACTCCGGGACGCCCTGCCGTTCAGGCGAGGACGACCCGGAGGCCGGTTGATCGGCCGGCTCCCGGGATGCCTTGACTCAGGGGCCGCCGGGGGCGGCGTCGATCGGGTCGAGGGTGACGTCGTCGACCCAGACCTCGCCGACCTCGGCCCCGGCGATGCGGAAGTCGAGGGCCAGGGTGGTGGCTTCGGCCTCGGTCCTGATCACCTTCTCGTACTTCACCCAGCGGCCGACGGTCTTCAGGGTGTGTTCGGAGCCGCCGTCGGAGAGGACTTTCCAGGCGTTCGGGCTCTCGCGGTACTGCGCGACCCTGGCCTTGAACTCGCCCTCGGACCCCGGGGCGATCATGTACCAGAATTTCAGCCGCATCCGGCTGGAGTAGCGGACCTTCCGCTCGGGGAAGCGGAAATACTGGTTGCCCGGCACGCCGGCTTCGAGCAGCAGGCTGTCCGGCGCGGACATGAAGTGGCGGGTGTCCTTGTGGTCATCGGCCGGCTCGGGCCAGGTGTCGCGCGGCTGGGCGAGGCACTGCTCGCGGTCGAGCGGCAGGAGATCGCGGACGGTGTCGGCGCCGAGCTTCAGCTCCAGCTCCCGGCGGCCGAGGAGCGGGTCGTAGTCGCCGTAGAGGCAGTGCTGGTGCTCCAGGCGGAGCCGGACCCGGAGCAGGCCGCCGGGCTCGACGGTGACGGTCGACAGGGGCTCGGGGTCGCCCCCGCGCGCCTGGGCGGCGCCGCTGGCCTGGCCGGCCCAGACCTTCATCACGACGCGCTCGCGGCAGCGGAGCGAATCGTCGGCCGAGGCGATCACCTCGGCGACGGCCATCGGCCCGGCCTGGCCGAGGATCGCGCAGGCGGAGCGCCGGGGGGTGGCGTGCACGCCGACCCGCGAGTTGGAGAGCCACCCCTCGACCCGGGCCCCGACCTCGCGAGGGGGCAGGACCAGCGGCGTCGAGCCTTCGAGCTTCAGGCAATAGTCGACCTGCCAGTCGCCCTGATCCTGGGCGAGGACTCTCTCGACGACGGTGAGCCGCCCCGGCGGGTTCGAGCTGGCGCGGGCCGGGTCGACGGCGGGGTGGAATAGCCAGGCGGACGACAGGAGGAGGGCCGCGGCGAGCGGCCGGGCGCGGGACACATCGCACGAGCGTCGGTGAGACATGGGCGACTTCGCCCTCCTTCCTTGGGATGGTGCGCCCGGGCCCGCCACGCCACCCCTCACGCGGGCGGCGCGTACCGACGAGCCGAGCCGACCGAGGGGCGATCATCGCCCCGGGGACGCCCCGCGATCCTCGCGAGACGAAGGCCGACGGCATCGGGTCGAGTCCCGTCGGCAATCGCCCGTCCTTCATACATTCCTTAGTGCGCGGACGACTCAATCACACAATTTCCCGAAAGCGTCAAGATCAGCCCGCGACCGGGAGCCGTCGCGAATCCGGGCCGGCTCGGGAAAAAGTCCGTGTCATCGGCCGCCCGGCCCGCAGTAATGGGAGTCGGGCGGACGTTCGCGGCGGGGGAGGCTCGGGCGATGCGGAGTAGGCTCTTCGGGGCGAGGCCGGGGGACTTCGCCCGGCTGTTCGAGGGCGATTCGGTCGCCGCGCTGGGCGAGGGGGAATTGCTCGACCGGTACGCGACCCGGGGCGACGCGGCGGCGTTCGAGGCGCTGGTGGCCCGGCTCGGGCCGATGGTCCTGGGCGTCTGTCGGCGGAGGCTCGCCGACCCCCACGCCGTCGACGACGCCTTCCAGGCCACCTTCCTGGTGCTGGTCCGGCGGGCCGGCTCGATTCGCGACCCCGACCTCCTCGCCCCCTGGCTCCACGGGGTCGCGCTGAAGGTCGCCCGCCGGGCCCGGTCCGACGAGGCCCGCCGCGCGGACCGCGAGCGGGCCTCGGCCGTGCCCGAATCCGTCGCCGGGGTCGAGCCCGGCTCGGGCGAACTGCTCGCGGTGATCGACGAGGAGATCGGCCGGCTGACCGAGGCGCACCGTCGAGCGGTGGTCCTCTGCGACGTGGAGGGGCTGAGCCGGGAGGAGGCGGCCCGGCGGCTCGGCTGGAGCGCGAACATGGTTCGCGGCCGGCTGGAGCGAGCCCGGGCCCGGCTGCGTGGTCGGCTCGCCCGGCGAGGCGTGGCCCCTTCGGGGACCTGGATGGCGTGGGTGGCCGGCCCGACGCCCGCGCCGGGCCTGCTCGCGGCGACGGCTCGGGCGGCGTCGTCGTATGCGACGGGTCGGATCGGTGCCGGGGCGGCCTCGGCCTCGGCGGTGGCGCTGTCTCAAGGAGTCTTGCGGATGATGATGCTCCCGAAGCTGATGATCGCGGGCATGGCGGGGGTCGTCTCGCTCGTGTCATTCGTCTCGTTCGCCGCCCTCGCCGCCACCCAGGCCCCGAAGGCCGAAGCCGGGGGCCAGGGGCCGCCGCAAGTCGCCGCCAAGGCGGGAGGCCGACGCTTGCCCGACGTCGCCGGGCCCCCGGCGGGCGGCCCGTTCCTGGTGAAGATGGCGAAACGCGACCCGGACGCGCCGAAGCCGGACCTCGACGCCGCGCCCGCCTCGGTCGACGTGCGGATCTCCGGCAAGGTCGTCGACCTGGACGATCGGCCGATCGCCGGGGCGACGGTCCACGCCTTCGGCATCCAGATCCTCGACGAGCCGAAGCTGACGATCGACATGAAGGAAGTCGCCACCGCGACGACCGGCCCGGACGGCTCGTTCGTCTTTCCCGCCGTCAAGATCCCCACCAGCCGCAATCGGCACGTCCCCCAGGCCCTTATACGCATTCCAGAAAATGGCTGCACCCACTGGCGCATCTCATGGCGACTTGGCAGTATGAGGCGAGTGATTCCCAATCCCGGGGGCCTCATCCGTGCTCGTCGCCGAACACCACACCTTGG
>JAABUK010013801.1_pt1 | contig 10022 bp, 12 predicted proteins | sample 5559141 | NCBI WGS metagenome assembly JAABUK01 (sample SAMN10711869, study PRJNA513367) | rock metagenome | isolation source: Antarctica rocks | place: Antarctica: Victoria Land, Pudding Butte nord | collected 2016-01-03 | reverse complement strand
TACTTTCTTTATATTTATATATATTTTCTTCTATAGCTATAATTACTTCTTAAGCTATTAAGCTCTTAAGATCTTTTTTAACGCCTGATATTATTAGAATAGCTTTAGCTAATAAGCTCTATCTATCAGTATTAGTCTCTTTTTAAGAGCTTAGAGAATTTTATATATTATCTTAAGATTTATAATAAAGGCTAGATTTATATAAGTAATAATTTTAGTGATGAATCTCCATAGATTATTAAGTATTACACGCTTCTTCTCGTATTTTATCTATTTAATCTGATATTTATCCCGAAGAAGCTTATACATATCTCGCTAGTCTTAATCTAGATTAATAACTAATAATGCTATTATATTAATATTTTTTAGCTCTAAATCTAAGGATTCTAGGAGAATAGAGAGTTCTTAGATTGAATCTATATTAATATAGAGTAGAATGTCATTTTCTTGAGCTCTGCTTCTCACGAGAAACAGCTATTTATCTTAATCCCTTAGGAATTCGAGGATGACTATCATCTTGAGGATAGAGGGGACGGTGATAGACGCCATAATAAGTATCAAGCGCTATAAATAAGGTAAATTAAGCCGAAAAAGCGGGCACGAATTAGAAAATAAGTGTTATTTTGCAGAAACAACTCCGGGCTCATAACTGTCAGACAAAATGGCTGAAATAGCTCTTTTTGTCTGTGTAGAATTGAATTGAGTATAATCAAAATGATAGAATTGACTGTCTAGAAGATTATGTAGAATGCCCCTGAGAATGGGCCTAAATATGAAGAGAATGGGGCCAAGATAGGCCGGAGATTGGCTCAATTGGGCCGATGGACAGCCTGAGGCGCAGGCTGTCTGACACTTTCTTACGCTATGAAAGGCTCGGCACTATCATGAGATAACAGAGATGGAGCCGATTAGAAAGCTAAGTATATGACACGAGCGATCTGGGCTTGCCCCACTTCTGCAACAAATGAGAGACTTCATTCTCTTCTTTACATGCGCGTCCGTAAGGGATAGAATGCTTTCACCGCGGTTCTACTAGAAGGTCAGAGAATCTCCGGCGGGGCCGCCGTTGTCCTAGGAGAGAACTCATTTATCACAACTTGGAAAGAGCTTCTGAAAGTATATACCGAGATAGGGCCCTCAGTATCTGATGCGGAAAGCGACGAAAAGGAGGTCCAATAACGCCGGCGTTCCTAAGTGGAAGAAGAGAAGAAAACGCTCAAATCGAGGATGGGGGAAGGCGAAGAAACTAGAATCAAGTAACAAGAAGGGAGGAACGGTTCTCACATGTTCTTACGCCTTCACTTATACCAAAAAACAGCATCGAAAGAATGATTGCAATGTTCTTGATATGATCAATAAGGATGGATCTAAGATGTTCACCAGAGAGCAGGCTATGAAGTAGATGAACGACTACCCAGAGTATAAAGTCAAAGAGAGCTTAGTCTTACTCCGTTCTATGCAGACGGGGAATCACGAAGCCGTCCAGTGACAGTCAATCCGAAGGCTCATAGCTATCTAAAGTTCGTGCTTATCAGAATTCGATTGTCTCACTATGATCAGTACTATCTCAAGCGAGGATTGAAGAATAGCTCGCATGGCCAATAGGAAAGCCTTCCCAAGGATTGTCACGCCACGGAGGAGGTCATGCAGCATGCCCAGCTGCCTGTTGATCAGCATTTGCCGTAGGTCCATCTGCGCCCAGCCCTCCTGACGTTTCCTGTTCCTGCTCAGCCCGGACCCATGCCCATCCCCCGACCGGCATACATATGCTCTGGGGCTCCGCCAGCCATACCCTGTTCATGGCTATAATAGGCTTCCTCCGCACCGTGCTGAGGTCGCGGCCTCTTCGATCCCACCTTTCCTCTGCTAGCACTGTATGTAAATTCCCGCCAGAAGGGCCTGTACACTGGCTCCATATGCCCCGTTTGCAGATTGAAATGACCAGCAGGCCGACTCTGCTTCCATTTTCTGAGGTGCCCAAATTTCAAGGGCTCGCAGACTTCAGCATTTGGGACACGGTGATGACTGAGATCCACTTCCTCTAGACCTCGCCTGTTCTTGAAACGCCATTTTGGCTTGGGCTGCCCGTGGTAGCACGGCTGGCCGGGTTTATCTTTGAGCACAGGACGGCCACCAGCTAGGTACCAAAGACCGGCCGGAACGCGTACGGTGTCAGCAGGGCGGCGAGCTGGATCGATGCGGTGGCGAGGTAGTGGATCCCGAGTCCATGAAGTTGGAAGGCAGCCACCGCGAAGGGACAGATGTGTCTCAAGATATTCATCTGGTGAGTGGCTGGCCAGCCGAGGTGGGGGAGATCGCAGCGGTCTTGACGCGTGGTAAGTGTAAGCGGACGAGAGAAACGGCGGCGACGACGGAATGTATACTCGTAGGCGAGGTAACCGGCGTCGTTCAGGCTCGTGGAACTATACGGTTTGGATCGTCGGCCAATTTGACGCAGATGATTTTGAAGCACTTGGAAATGGCTGCCATGAACCGATTGTAGGAGGTAGCGTAACAACACTGGGAGACTGAGGTTTCAAGGTCGCCTCCTGTATGCTTTCGGCTAATGTAGGGCCGAAAGAACCAGTGATTGAGAGCCTCCTAATAGTTGCTGGCCGCGTATTCCTTTCAAGGCGACTAGCTTGGGCATGAAGCAGGGGTGGCTCGTCCAATGGAGGCGATGGGTTGAGAGTATAAGAATCTGCAACGCTGCCCAGAAATTTCCGAGGAGTAAAAGGCTGACGAATCTCAGCGGACTTCTCTTCTTCGCCTGGTCGGGTGGGATGTTTGAAGATTTTTGATTGGAACCAAGACACTGGTCTGACTAGCTTGGCCATAAAATTCCCCGGTGCTTGTTTAGCTTTGCTATCACGTTGAATTGGAGAGTCTTGCAAAATCGTATTCTGGCACGGCTGAAGGCTGTAAAAGCGGCTCTGCGGCCGGTCATACTCAATTGTATCATCATCGAAGACTGCTGTGTCTGCTGGAAGGCTCTCTTGTAGAGTTTCCACACAAGATGGAATGATCCGGCCTGTAGTAGAATTCACGACAAATCCGTCGTTGCTTCCACAAGGCTCGTTGGGGAGCAATGCTAATGCTTCGTTCAAAGTATAGTCTCGTTCCAGATCATAAGAGCCTGCACGATGCCGAAGGCATTGGTGCCCATGCAAGATCTGGCTCGAACCATGAGAACGAGAGGCGAGCTTGGGAGATATCGGTTCCTTATGTAGACAATGTAGGGCTTGAGGCGTGGACGGCAATAGAAGAGAGGCATCTTTGTGAACGGATGTGGTAGCATGAGTGAAATTTTCTATCTCCGGAAGGAAATCAGGCGAACCAGACAGCTCGGTATACTTCTCTGACAGACAGCTCTCTTGATGAGTTACATGGGCTCGAGGGAGACAGCTGCATGTATTCACTATTGAGACTGACGAACTCGAGGATGTTCGAGCACTGTTCGCTTTGCGTTTGCAGGGCAAGAATGGCCAACTGTGGATTCTTTGCTTGCCGAGCATCTCCTTCAAGGCTTTTCCGTCTGTCGTCTGTTCGATCGTATTGAAAGACGTAGAGACTCGAGGCCGAGCCCGAGAGAGTCCCTCCATATCTTGTCAAATATTGAATCTTTTGCTTGCAAAGAGGTACAAAAGGAGCCAGTAGAAGGGAAGAAGGCCAGATTCTAGAAATTTTTACCAATAGCAACTCCTTGACGGCTAGTCTTGTAACTAGTCAAGAGAATTATGTCGAAAGACAGTGCAAGTTGACGAAGAGACTAAGCTGCAGAGGCATTGCGTTGTGAACTTGTGAGTATGACTCTTCTAGTTTCTCATTCATGAGAAAACAGAGCTTGTAAACGGCTTTCTGGGAAAGACCTTGCCCATTTGGTGTGAATCGTGAAGACACTCGGCAAAGGGGCCCTGCTGTGCACGAAATTTTGCCACAAAGCCGATCACAGTCACAACTTTTTGAAGAGAACAGCGTTTGTAGTTTAGACGCTGATAGTCTTGAATATACCAAACCCACCATTACCGGTCACCATGAGTGATCCAGGCATTTGCGGATGCCAATGAATTTCTTTACCATCTTCCGCATGATGGATGAAAAGTAATTGGGGAGGCACTTTCTCATCACCTTCACCGAGACCCAGTCCAGACTCTTTACTGTACTCCTCGTCATCAAGTTCGACAGACAGATCCCATAGCGTAGCAGTATTATCAGCACAAGCCAATGCTACAACAGAATTGTCCGTAGGATGCCATTCAATCGATGTGATGGGCTTTTGATGGAATTTGAAGTCTGCAATTGGGCCGGGGCGTAGTTGTCCACCAATTGGCATACCTTTTTGAGGCTTCCATTGCCGCAAATCCCACACTGCCCATTCGCCATCATCTGCTCCTGTGGCTAATAGGTATGTTTCTGACCTCGACCATGACATGACATTGACATCTACATTGCTAATCTTGACGTCAACGGCTGGTTTGCGAGACTTCGAACGGACATCCCAGACCTTGACACTTCCATCGCTGGATGCAGACGCAAACACATTCTTTTCACTTGGTGACCACTGGATCTCTTCGATCGATCCATCATGACCAGTGAAAGGTCTGTTGTCGGTGACCCAGCCGCCTCCCTCTGTTCGTTGGGTGGAGAATATTGCGCCATCGCAATCACCAGTCAAGAGGCGACCAAGTGGATTTTGAGACGGAGGAGACCAATCGACAGCATAACCTTCGGTTTTGTGCATACGTAGCGTGGAGAGCGGCTTGGAAGCTGCAGGCTGAACCATATTGCCAGGGGTTGAGAGAGATTGCAAGTGTGGTGTCACGTCATGGATTAAGACCTGAGCGTTCTCGACTGATGTCGCTGTTATCGTCGTGGGAAATCGGGAAGGATCGGAAAGTGTCTGAGAAGGCGGTTGGAAAGATCGGACGCGGTTAGTCGCGCTGGCGAGAGGTATTGACCTTGATTCGAGAATTGGTTCTGCTGAGGTCGGTTCGTCGTTGTCGTCGTCAGTCTCGGATTCAGAATCTGTCTGATTTCCTCTTTCGATCCTGGTGAGAGTGCTTAATTTGAGTACTACGAGTTCGTTTTCCCGTGATCTGGCGCTTTGTGCTTGCGTCCCGGCCACAATATAAGCGGTTCGAGGATAATGCTTGCGATTGTCGCCAAGATTGTCTCTCACAATATCGAATGACAGGCAGGGCCATGACATTGAGAACGTATGAAGCATCTCATACGTGGAAGTGTCGGGAGTCAGCGACTGGCCGGGCTGAAGAGCTGATCTGCCAGGTATGAAGGTTTGTCCGGAAGAGTCGATGTCCATGGCATCTGGGCACATCTGTCAGGGCCGTATGATCCAAGAAGTTGAGAGGTTTTGTACCTCAAGCCTTCAACATACCCTTCGCCTCTTCTCTATCTCTTTCTGCGTCCGGTCTACCGTCAACGCCGGCCTCCATGATCTCGTCCTCACTCTCAAACTCATCTTCGAATTCATCCTCAAAATCTAGGGTCTCGTCGCTATTGGTGGATGTGTCCGGACGTTGACCGGCTTTCAGAACAAGCTGCTCTTCGTCTTCAGCTGCTCGCTTCGCCATGATGCTTGGATTTGAATATACATCTCGTGTGACGATAGCTTGCAAACTGATCGCAATCGATTAGGGCTGGCAAGTTTTTTTGGGCGCCAAGGCTCAATCTAGCCTTTTCTGGTTAGAAGAAGCTTGATTCGACTCTTGTTTGCCTTTGCCCGGGTGCGGGACATTTGCAGCATTGTCTCTGAGACCGCGGAGCAGAACATATCAACAATTGAATTGTCCCATCACTCGAGTTTGCTTAAAGTTGTGTCTATCTTGGGGCCACTACTACAACAAGTCTGCCACGTTGAGGCTTTGCGTTCAGAACTACCTTCTTACGCGTCTGGATCTGCGGCGGTTCTGGACGCGCCGATTGGCTTATTTCGTCTGCTCCCAAACTACCGACCTCGACGTCAAGCAGCAAAAGTCAATTCATCCTATCAAAAGCTCATTGTCAAGATACATCTGTTTACGTGTTACTCATACAGTTCTCGTCTTCTAGGGCAGAATACGTTACAACGTTCCCTCGTTTTGCGCCAAAGGAAGCCATCTGCGCCCTCTTTAAGCGCAAACAAAATTAGACTGACCTGACAGCCCCTCTCCTCTCGAAAGATGGATTTTTCCAATTCTCAGGATTCCGTCACCGATTCGACATACAGTCCTCAGATTCTTAACGAGGTAGACACGAATATGGGTGGTGCAGAAGAACCTGCAGGTACAAATCTCAAGGAACCAGCGCTAGGAAACCAGCTTATGTCTCTACAGACTACTCTTTGACCAATCAAGTACTATCACCACCTCTCGATGCCGCACCAGACTCGAAACAAAATTCCCCCCACCCTGCATACCAACCACAACCGTCGTCGAGACCAGGTTCTAGCTCGGCTGGTCAGCAAGGTCATCAGGGTCAATATCAGGATCAGAATCGACAGCCCCAGCAGCAGAACAAAAGCAGCGTCGTGATCAAAGTTGGAATGGTTGGAGATGCACAGATTGGTAAAACAAGTTTGATGGTCAAGTATGTGGAAGGCAGCTGGGATGAAGATTATATTCAGACACTGGGTTGGTACACTCGCCGGATGCTTCTACGACAAGACTGATTCCAGCAGGTGTCAACTTCATGGAGAAGACGATTTCGATTCGGAACACCGAGATCACATTCTCGATTTGGGATCTTGGTGGACAAAGAGAATTTGTCAACATGTTGCCCCTTGTCTGTAATGATGCGGTCGCTATCCTATTCATGTTTGACTTGACGCGGAAGAGTACATTGAACAGTATCAAGGAGTGGTATCGACAGGGGCGAGGCTTCAACAAGACTGCCATTCCCTTCCTTGTTGGCACGAAATACGACCATTTCGTCAGCTTTCCCAAGGAAGATCAGGAGGAGATCAGCACACAGGTTCGTCTTCGAATGTAGGTTGACTGAATATCTCGAGCTTACACTGGCAAGGCACGACGATTTGCTAAAGCTATGAGAGCGAGTCTCATCTTCAGCAGCACTAGTCATAGTATCAATGTCCAGAAGGTGACAGATCAGCATAATTCGACCCCATTCCTTTACCTGCTGACCATTTCAGATCTTCAAGATTGTACTTTCGAAAGCGTTTGACTTGAAGTGCACCATTCCGGAAATCGAAAATGTGGGCGAGCCGCTCCTTCTCTACCAAACTGTTGTGTGATATCGAGGAGTGATGATGATGTACGGCTCATGACTGATATTGTTGTCGAGAGAGGAGCGAGGGCGTGGAAGAGCAGTACAACTGTCTATGGAACTTCACATTTAGCAAGGAGCTTCGGGCATTGATGGCGTGATTGGTCATCTTGGACGGTGTCATTGCGGAAATGGGTGAATTAGCATTGTGAGAGAGTGGTCAGGGGAACGTTCAGGGACGCAGCAGACCTTGCGAGACAACTCAGACATCATAGAGCTCCTTTGAACTTAGCCATTACTCATGATCAATGAGTGACTCTAACTGACGCCGGGATGTCTGTTCATATAGCTGGTTGATCTCCCGGACGGGAAGAGGTCTAACGCTTTGACAGCTGTTGGAAGCTCTCCTCCGATGCTCCCCAATTCAGCCAAACTCAATCAACGGCACTCCGCCCTTTGCCGATGCTCTCTGGACATCCACTTGCATCTACTGGCGATCTCGACCTCGTTGGCTTTCCGCAGCTTCGAACCTTGTGTTTCCCCGCGCGGTCGGCGTCGTTGGCAGTACAGAGGCGCAGCCGCAAAGCACAGCTTCCTCCTCCCAGTTAGACACTAACTCTGGCCCCCATCCTGTGTCTATTGGCATGCCTGTGCGACGGAGCTTAGAGGTCTGGTCATCTCGATCTTAATCCTGCTTTAAATCACTTTCCAATGTGAACTATCCTCTCTCTCGGCAAGATGGCCGAAGATCCCCAACTAATGACGCTTCGGCAGCGAATTGCTGCGTTGAATGCCTCCCACATCAGCCGTGTCCCTGGAGATCCACCTCCAGCTCGAGCGAAGCCTCAAATCCCATTAGATAGACCAACTACACCACATCGCCTGAAATCGGTCCACAACCCTCCAGAACACACAAACGGCTCGGTCGCAGACATCCCAATTGGGAACCTACCAAACGGCACGAAAGCCGAAAAGCTACCGCCACCACCGATCATAAGAAATGGGGCAGACAGATCAAAGCCCGCTCCACCACCGCTACCAAAACGACAGTCGTCTCAACAATGTCCGGTATTACCACCAAGGCGACCGACCGAGCCGGGCTCACGGCGCGATTCTTTGGAATCCAACTCTTCCGTCGTTTCGGGTGTCTCTGGCACATCTGTGGGGCTATCAAGATCCAAATCCCGAGAGTCGTCATCTGGTAGAATAAAGGCACCAGCTTGGGGAAATTGTGAGCTTCCGCCTCTGCCTCCCAAACAGGTTGGCCCACCACAGCGGAAATATTCAGCGGAGAAACCAAAATATCACAACAGAGCTCCATCAGGCCCCCTCAGAGTCTCGCCTGCTCGTCAGAAATCCATGCAAGAGGAGCCAGAAGCGCCACGACCGTCATTACCTCCTCGGCTTCCAGCCCGAAGACAAACAGACCACTCGACTGACCTGACTCTTCAAACCGACCCGCCCCGAAATGTGCCTCCTGTTCCGTCCGCTGCGGCTCTCGACAAGATCCAACGCTCTGCTCTATCATTTGGAAGGGGCAAAGATGAAGCCCCTCCATTACCAGCAGGTCGCCTTGTTACGAATGGTATACATGCTGACGTTGTTTCTGTCTTGTCCAAACCGCCGGCGATTCCTATCGCATCTCGCCCCGACCTTGCTGCCATTCAAGGTTCTAAACCAAGGCCCGCATCAATGAATAACAGTATTCAACCCGTAACTGCTTCAGAGGCAACAACATGCATGGTGTGCCGTGACTTTTCCGCTCCAGATCATCATGCCGCCCTCTTTCCACGTCAAAGCGCTCAGTCCCTGCAGAGCCTCGCACAACAGTTGACCTCCCCCTTTTCTTCTCCAACCGACAAAGCTCGCACAATCTTCACCTGGCTGCATCACAACATCCATTACGACACAAAATCCTTCTTTGCCGGCAATGTTCAAGCATCCACCCCCAACTCTACCCTCCAATCGGGCCTAGCAGTCTGCGAAGGCTACGCCGCTCTCTTCACCACCCTGGCCACCCACGCTAGCCTTGAAAGTGTTGTCATCAGCGGCCACGGCAAGGGCTATGGCTACACCCCCCTCAAACCCGGCGCTGCCCTTCCATCCTACAACGCCGGCCACGCCTGGAACGCCGTCCGTATCGACCACGGCGAATGGAAACTCATCGATACATGCTGGGGTGCTGGCCACGTCCAAGGAGCAGGAATGCCCTACGTGCAACGATTCGAACCAAGATACTTCACCATGAGCAACGAAGAATTCGGCATCAAGCACTTCCCTGGAGATCAGGACATGTTCTTCCACTCTGGTGGCCGCCGAATGGAATGGGAAGAGTATATCCGCATCAACCCCGACTGCTGGCCCAGCACGGTCGAACCACCCACCATCTTCTCGAACGCGAGACCGGATTATGGCGTTGGTGAGAGGACCGTCATGCCGAGGAGTAAAATCCTCAGACCCACCCAGGGAGGCATCATCAGATTCTCCTTCGAACTCGAATGTCCACATTGGACGCTAGATCGACATACCAAAAAGGGATTACCGCCTGTCTTCATCCTCGCCGTCCACGGCGTCGACGGCCGCGAGAAAGACTTTCTCCCCCTAGAGCATGTCCTGGGGAGGAATCCAGGTGGAGGTGGGGATAGCTGGGTGGTGGATGTGGAGGCCAGGCAGCTGGGGGCGCCGGGGCAGACGTTGACGCTGTTTGCGGTGGATACGTTTGGGGAGAGGAGCCATGCGAGGGGGTTGACGGTTGGGGAGTTCAGGGAGGGCAAGGGGAGGGTGGGCATGGGGTTCTGCGG
>JAABUK010013800.1_pt1 | contig 10022 bp, 12 predicted proteins | sample 5559141 | NCBI WGS metagenome assembly JAABUK01 (sample SAMN10711869, study PRJNA513367) | rock metagenome | isolation source: Antarctica rocks | place: Antarctica: Victoria Land, Pudding Butte nord | collected 2016-01-03 | reverse complement strand
ATACCAGCAGGTCTGAATTATAGCAGGCCTGAGTACCAGCAAGCCTGCATGCCCCTCAGGTGATGCATGCAGGCGCAGGACTCAAACCTGTGCAGGCAGTCCTAACATAAGGCACAAATCGGCAGCAACTACACACAGGCAAAACACACACATCCGTTTTGCAGCAGACGTGCAGGAGACGTGCAGGGGATGTGAACTGAGCCAAACCTGAGGTGGGTGAGGTACATTTGGAAGACCTGGACAAAGTGTTCCTGTTGGTGAGTCTGTAAGGCTCCAGGCCGGCCCTGCCTAACCTTAAGCACTGCCCCATATGCATCACAGTCATCCAGGAACACCAAATAGCATGCAATAGCCAGCCTGCAAACCAAAGCTGGCCTTCAGCAACCTCCACAAAGATGCAGTATCAAGTGCATACGACTGCTTAGGTTCTGCCGCTGTGACTGACCACAGTGAGTGTTTCAATTACGACCTGACTGGGTGTGAAGGGTGCTTGGTTCAGGCATGGATGACTGCCTCGCTGCATAATGAGATGAACACTGTACATCATGGCGTAAGCATGCAGTGTGGTCCACAATGCAGTCCAGTCTTGAAACACTGTACATTGAGTTCACCATATGAGAACTGACAATGCTACAGAATGTTGTATAAGCCGGCGGCAGTCTGATAAAAGCTGTGTGACAGTCTGCAGCTTGCAGCCTTACCCTGTGCGCCCCAGGCCCGCATGGCAGTGCACAGCCACCTTGCGATGCTCTTCTTCAGTCACATGTACCATCACCTGCGCATGACAGACACGCCTGGTGGGCACGACCATAACATGGTGTGCATGCAGAAGTCCTGCAAGGGCGCACTGGCGCGCTGTGAAGCAGCAGATGGCCATATTGAGAGCATTGACTGGCAGCTGTCACACCTTGACATGAGACAAAGCTGCTGTCCTGCATATCCAGGCATTCTGTTCTTGCCAACATGAGGCATGAGAGAGAGATCACAATGCTTTGGCCAGCCAGCAAGTCAGCCAGCGTTGATTTGCACTGTATGCTGCACAGATGCAGAGTTACTTGGGCAAAGAGCTTATCAGCAGTGATGGCATGCCTGTACAATGTCCATCATCTTCTGCAGGGTAGGGATGCCCATGTCTCTCCAGCTGAAGTTGAACACGCCAATGCCAGCGGCCATGAAGGCCTCAGGGTCATAGCTGAAGCCGCAGGATGGCAGAATGCCTCTGCCACAATGTGCATGCTCCCCAACTTCCTGTGACAAATGTTCTGGTCAGTGTGCAATTTCCCCAACTTCCTGTGACAAAGACGTAAGGCAATGTATAGCTTGATTGACGGCAAGAGCAGTTGCCAGGACGCTACCTGCAAATTCAGAACCATGCCAATGCCTGCATCCTGAAATGCTTGAGGTATGTTGTGTTTGAGCAGGTTCTCCTGCCAAGGACGTGCCATAGCCAAAACCTGCAGTGACATATGCAGTGAGCTGTTTGTTAGACTGAAATATCTGTGCATGTCAAGCTGCAGCAGATTGATGTACCTGTGGCGTGACCCAGCTGGAATGAAGACCTTGGAACGCGCTTGCTGCGTGTTGACATGCTGGGTCCTCATTGATACACTGGTGTCCTCCTGTGGTAAAGAGATGTCAGCAAGTGGCACCTGGCAACAACTACATACGGGAGCTGTCAGCATGCAGGCTCACCCTCATATGCACACTGGATACGCTCCTTGGTGCGCACAAAAGAGCTTCCAGACAGCTTATAATCCTGTGCAAGGACAGTTCAGCTGCATAATGGGAGTATACACAGCCAAGGTAGCCGCGACGTTTATTGAATCGTACCAAGTCAGCCCAGGCGTCAAGAGGCCGTGGCGAAGCCAGCGTCGGTTGCTGTTGTGTCGGGACATGTGTGTTTACTCTGGACGTGTTGGCCCCCATGACTCTATGCAAAAGCCCAAGCAAGCATTGAGATTATTGCATGGCGTCGTTTGGCCCCGCATAGCACCTGGACAACGCTGTTAACTTTGACATGCAAGATTCAGTCAACAACAACCAGACTGCAGATTCCCTCAACGACGCAGATGAGTCATGTGAGATGACTAACAAGGTTGACCAGGATAGACTTGACAGTGCACAACTCTAGCTTGTCGTACGGGAGAGCTGGTGCTCCAGCCCCACAAGCCGTCTTCTCTATAATTGTCATCAATCAGCCTATTGCGAGCATGCACATTGTGCATTGCCGCTCCTGCTAACGACGCAGGAGCACTTGCTTGCCGATCGTGAACCATGGCGGCACATCGGTCCAAGACGCCTGTTGCTGTCGGCATTGTGGGCCCAGGCCTCATTGGAAGTACTCTCATTAAGCAACTATCCGCTCAGGTAGCGCCTCGGACTCGCTAGGAGCTGTAGGGTGCCTGTTGCACACAATAATCCTTAACAAGCTCAACCTTATTGCGAACCACTTCTGCAGGCCCGCGCGTTGCAGAACAACCTCTTGATTGATCTGCACATCGTTGCTATCGTCAGCTCACGTGCCATGTACCTGTACAACCAGAAGGGCTGCGATATGGAGACCTGGCAAACTGATATGGCGATGGGTGTGAGTAAACCACATCAGCAAAGGCTTGCAGCAGTTGCCTAGCATTGCTTTGAGCTGCAGTAGCACCCATGGCTTCGCCTTTATGCTGTATGCTTGTCAGCAACACTGATGGCTTGCTTGCTTGCTTGCAGGGCGAGCCCCCTAGCCTGGATGCATTTACAGACTTCTTCACAGGCTTCAGCAATTGTCACAAGATCATTGTCGACTGCACAGCAAGCTCGCTGGTGCCATCATACTATGCCAGATGGCTGTCTACAGGCATACATGTTGTTACTCCAAACAAAAAGCTGTCCTCTGGTCCACTGGATGAGTGGACCAAGGTCCGGAAGGCAAGCAGAGAGCATGGTACCCACTTCATGTATGAGGTATGACATGCAATCCATCCTGTGGCAGTTGCCCTCAAGAATGCTGACAACTGCACGGTGAGCAACTATGCAGAGAGCATCTGGCTTGTTCATTGCATTTGACATTTGTGCTCTTCACTGCATACCTGCCTTGACCACAGGAACAATGGCATGCGTGGATTTGCTAGTGCTGTCTTGTACACAACACAAAGCAGTCTCTGTACACTGCAAGTGCCTGCGCTGCAATGCTGATGTACAGCGAGGTATACATCTCCTAGTGCATAGTGTGCTTGCAGGCCACAGTTGGAGCTGGTTTGCCAGTCATATCCACCCTCAACAACCTACTAGATACAGGAGATGAGCTTATACATATAGAGAGCATTCTCAGCGGTACTCTGTCCTTTATTTTCAACACTTTTGGTGCTGGGAAGACCTTCTCGCAGGTGGTTGCAGATGCAAAAGCTAAAGGCTTCACAGAGCCAGACCCACGGGAAGATCTTGCAGGTTTACCACTACTTTGAACCATTACTGTTACCATTGCTATTACCATTACCATTACTGTTACCGTTGCCATTGCCGTTGCCATTACCTCTGCACAGTTGGCACAGATGACACATGTCTGTCAAATACGTGAAGCAGCTTTGATAGTCTGGCAGCAGCGCTGTGAGATTGCATGCAAGCCCATTGCAACACAAAGACATGGTGGACTAAGTGCATGTTGAGGAACTTGGACTCATCACTGTCTACTGCTTCGTCATACCTGCCAAACAGGTCATGACGCGCACTGCGTGCATAGAGTGTATGTGCACAAAACATGCACACAACACACAACTGCTGCACAGATTTGGCTTTTGAAGTCATCACATGCAGTGGCAAGCCTTGCCTGTCCACTCATAATGCTGCTGCTTCTGGCTTGTTGTCACAGCGTCATTTTGCTTTCTCAGTGCTGCAGGCACAGATGTCGCTCGCAAAATGATCATACTAGGCCGGGAATGCGGTCTGGCAGTAGAAATGCAGCAGGTTCATGTGCAGAGCTTGGTGCCACCGCAGCTGGCAGACACTCAATCTGCAGATGACTTCATGGAGCGACTGCCACAGGTATGGCAATATCTCGTCAAAATCCCTCTCGTTCAGACTCCAATACTCTGCCAAACGTGATTCTAAAGAGTCCAATTCTTCATAGACTTTCAAGTCAAGGTAGAGCTTGAGGAACTTTCTTTCCACATAGTTCATTGGCTCATTGCATGACCTGATTGAATGTTGCAAACATTGAGCCTCTCATGCTTGCTCTTCCCAAGGACTCGGCTGTTTGGCAGGTGTAGCTGTCTTGTTTGTCGGCCTGTGTTGTCTACGGAAAGGTGTCCTTGTGCTGTGAGAGAGACAAGCAAAGCTGTGGTTGTATTTTACAAGCTCAGCAGCTCTCACTTTGAGGAAGACTTGTAGGTCTTGGCTGAAGAATCTTGTTTGATGTAGATCCCCTCTGACAAGGCAAAGGCTTGCCTGACTGCGATCAGCTAGGTGTCATATCCAGTGTACCTTGTATTGTATCAGGAGCTGTTTCATGTGTCACTGCATGAACGGGTGGGTCAGGCACATATCACTTGCAAGTGCGGCAGATTGTTGACTGACAGTCATGGGAAGGTCACTGACTGGATCTCTTGTGGTGGTGCAGTATGACAGCGCCATGCAAGGTCAAGCGCAAGCTGCTGCAGCTCAAGGCATGGCATTGCGATATGTGGGCAGCCTGGACCTCATCAACCGGAAATGCCGAGTCGAGCTGAAGGTGAGTCTTGCACACTCTGCTTGCCACGGCATCATGCATTGTCCAGTGACAGTGGCAAATTGGCTGCTTGGTGCAGATGCCTATACCAAACTAAATGTCAAAGCTGGACCAGGAGCTTCCTATTCTGACATGCATATGCGCATGCACAGGCACAGGCCACAAGTCTGGCACACAAAGTGAATGCTGGTGTTTATGTAACTCTAAATGCGTGCCTGGGTCATGTGCATGCATATGTCAAAGCCTGATTGTGTATGCATGATGATGGGCAGTTATCATGAGTGTTGGTCACACCACTGTTTTGTCAGCAGACAGAGTGTACTGTGTTTGCATGCCTGCAGCAAGTGCCCCTGGCACATCCTTTTGCAAACCTAAATGGTAGTGATAACATCATATCGTTTAAGACTCAGCGGTACAATGAGCAGCCACTGGTCATCAGAGGTCCAGGCGCTGGCGCAGAAGTGACAGCTGCAGGAGTCTTTGGGGATCTGCTTCATGTCATCAAAATGCTGGGGATGCCATAAAGCAGTTCTGGAGGGTTTTCACCAAGTGGGTGCTGTTGCAGCCACACAGGAGCGCTCGCACTGTTCAAATGTACACATTTCATTATCTCTGTTCCGATGAGTGTGCCGTTCTGCAGTGTGTTGTTCATGTCTTGTTGGGTGCACACAGATTCAGTGTACATTCTTGCTGAGGCGACTCTTCAGCATATTAGGTAAAGTCTGGTCCAAATCGGTGTTCAAAATTTCATGTTTTCTTGAATTTTTGTTTTTAAATCAAAATTTGATCATTATTTTGAAGCCCTCAAGTACTTAAGTCTGTCAATGCTAGCATGGCTTACCTTGATATTGCTGCTGTGAGACTGCGGACCATGCCTGCTTGTATTTGTGGCAAACATGGAGGCCGAGTGTCACATGCAAAATTGGCAGCTACTGACGCAGCTACCGACGCAGAGCAATTTTGATCAAATTCCTCTCAATCTGCAGACAGCTTGCTGGCGATTGGCTTGACGATACGCCGCGATTGATGTCGCCTCAAAAACTCTGACTCCCTTCGATCGCTACAAAAACCTCCTGTCCACGTACAACAGAATTCGACAGTTCTGATAGCTTGGCCTCCAGCCAAATACCCTTTAGTGGTGTATCAATGCGACGCAGTCCACCGAAAAGTGCTGCTTCCCATTTACTCCTGCATTCAAGCAATGCTTCAGGCGTCATGTGAGGTTCCGCTGTCGATATATGCAATCGTCTTCTCAGTCCTTTGTGGGGTCGGGCTCAAATTCCACTACCATCAGGAGCGACACCAGAGCAACGCCAAGTTTTGTCAAAGCAGGTTTGCTATGGTGCATCTCTCTCTCGTCTTGTATAGCAATGATTGCTTGACTGTAGTGCCAGAGTATCTAATTTCTGTTCAGGAGCTAGGCATCTGGAATTATATGCTGATGAAGCTGTGGAGGAACCAAAGAAAAACATACTGAGGTCCATATTCTGGGAGGGTGACACTCAAGGCGATGCTTTCTTGACTGCAGCAGCTGCACAGGTGACGGTGGGAAGACAATAGGGCACCACTGGGCACTAACTCACATAACTGTTCACAGCCGCTGAGGTCGCACATGGACTTGCATATCATGTTCTGCTAGGCAGCCATGACTCCTGCACAGGCTCTACAGCTCCTTTCGCTCCCAGCTGCATGACTGCTGCATGTTTATCAAACAAGATCATCATTGGAAGTGTGCATGCTGCATATGGCATTTGAGGCGCCAAGTATATGCGCCCCCAAACGCAATGAACATGTCTTGAGATCAACTCTGCAGATCACAGCAACTTTTGACAGATGGATCAACATCACTATAAATGCAACATGGTTTGCAGGTTGGACAGGTCATTCTGACTCTTCCAAATGCCTTTGCAACCACTGGCATGGCATCTGGGGTCTTCTTTCAGCTCATTTTCGCCACTTTGGCGTTGTGGACCCTGTTCCTGCTGGCCACGCTGTACCAGGAGCTCAAAAAGCGCAAGGCAGCCTGGCGGCGAGATCTGCATCACGGCATCGTCATGGTACAACACGATCAGCTGTGAATTGTTTGATGTCTCCTGTTGACAGTGAGGGCATGTTGGCAAAACTGGCAGCCTTCATAGCAGCCTTGGCAGCCTTCAGCCTGCATAGCACTCGCACATGTCAAGCTAGAACACAACTTGAGTCTGGCTTGCTGTGCTGAGCTGCGCTATGCTGTGCTATGCTCCGTCACAGTAACACCGTGGTGTATGTTCTGCACCGTAACATCAGCATACCACGGTAGCCTGGGCATCATGGGCCACCGCCATGTGTAGGGCACTGGGAGAAACTGACTTGTCAAAAGCACCCTACTTCTTTTGGCAGCATGCAAATAGCTACATGTATGGCTATGTACAATTGGCTGCCAAGTGATGATCTTCTCAGCTTCTTCATCTTGCGCACTTCGTGTCTGCATACACAGCTCCATCAGGTGACCAGCTGCTTTGAAAGCATGTCTTCTCAAGGCAATTCAAGGCTCACAGGACTAGGGTTTAAGCACGCCTAATAGGTAACTGGCAAGAACGATTTGCTGGAGCGCGTGTAAATCAAAAATATTCATTTATCATAAACAATCGGCTCTGTATACTGTCACATGACCTGGAAGTCAAGCTGCGTCATCACTCACCCTACAGGTGACGCTAGATGAGCTTCACATGTCAGGCTGGACAGACAAGGTGTACTGCATCCAGTACCATGAGGTGGTGTTTGAACTGTGTGATCACTCACCTTGCAGGTGATGCTGGATGAGCTTCACATGTCGGGCTGGACAGACAAGGTGTACTGCGTCCAGTACCATGACCTGGAATTCAAGCTGTGTGATCACTTACCTTGCAGGTGACGCTGGATGAGCTTCACATGTCAGGCTGGACAGACAAGGTGTACTGTGTCCAGTACCATGAGGTGGTGTTTGAGCTGTGTGGGCCTTGGCTTGGCTCCGCCAGCTGGCTTGTCAATGTTCTCGCCCTTGTGGGCTTGGCAGTGGCTCAAGTCATAGCCTGTGCCAACAACATGTACCGCCTCAGTAGCTTCCGGAACAAGAGGTACTGATGCCTGCCATAGGGCCCTCAAAGCCCGGGGGGGGCAGTGTTTCACACACTTGTCCCCCATATACAACGCCACTGCATAAGTGGCGTGGTCTTTGCTTTTTTTTCTTGTCTACTGATGCCTGCTTCACATACTGCCTCAGCAGCATTTGCGACATAAGCCTTTAAATCATCTGCCTGTGCACTGTGTTTTGGAGTCACAGCAGCAAATCACAGCCTTTGCAAACACTATGTGTTGCCTGAATAGCCTTTGTAACATCAGGTATTGAATCTGCTCGCGCAGCATTAGCACCATGAGCCTCTAGATCATCTGCCTGTCCATTGTGTGTGTGATCTGGAGTCACAGCAGCAGGTCACAGCCTGTGCAAGCATTATGTGATGCCTGAACAGCCTTTGTAACAGCAGGCATTGAGTCTGCTATTGGTGTGGCAGTGAATGTCCTGACCTAAGGCATCACCTGATCATGCATATCATGTTTGTGTAGGTGGTTGAGGCTCACAGCAGCATTGCATCAAACCTGCACCAGTCTGTGCATCTTGTCAGCAATATGTGTCAGCCAAAGTGGCATGACACAGTGAGCTGTTGCCAAACTGGTGTATGTTGGTGTGTAGCAAACATGGAAACACTGCATTCATGCAAGATGCTGCATCATACATCGTACACTTCACAAAGCAGCCCGACCTAAGGGAAAGTTACCAGCTGTGATATTGTGTCTGCAGGGACTACGCCCTGCTGTTTGGCAGTGTGGGGCTGACAACGAGCTTCATCCCCTCTTTCCGCAACATGCGCATCTTCTCTTTCATTGCTATCCTGGGCACAACCTTCACAGCTTGGTACATGGTCTCTCAAGCTTCGGCTCAGGGCCTTCAGGGGCAAGCCCCTACCCAAGGCCTGCAGGCGTTTGTTGAGGGCAGCACAAACCTGCTGTTTGTGTATGGCGGACATGCTATGCTCATGTAAGTGCCTGCAGTTATGACTGTTGACATGACTGTTGGTGTGACTGTTGTTATGACTGTTGATGTGACTGTTGGTGTGAGTATTGTTGCATAACCTCTGCCTGTCCCTCACAGTCATTTAGATCAGTAAAGATGCTGAGATGTATCAAGAGCTCTGTTGTGAGTATACTCAGAATGGCATGTGTGTGTAAGAGTGTGATGCTGATTGGTATTGTTGAATGGCAACGCCAACATGGACAAGCAACCAAACTACCAAGTCGAGCACTCCTCTGATCACAAATGCTTAGTGAATACAGGGCTGCTTGTGTTTTGAACATGGCAGTTGGAATTTTGGATTATGAACAATGGCGGTTGCTTTGTCCATCCACCATCATAGCCGCAGCAGAATTCCCTGTGTGCGTGTTATGGTGCCGGTGCTCAAAAAAACTTGGCCACTGGTCACACCAGGCTCAGCATGAACATTGACCCCCTCAGTTGAATCAAATGTCCTCTTTCATGTCATGTGCCATGAGCACAGTCTGAAAACGCAAAGACAACAGGCTCCCTGTGGAGCAAACTTTCCACCGGCTTGATTGCATTGCACATCACACCCACCTATGCTTCCAAGCCAGCAGGTGAGATGAGTCACAAATGCCTCCACCAGACTGTTAGGGCTGTTACACGACAGCTTCATGTCTTGGTGCCCTGAAGAAGAAGTGTAATGATCAGCTAGCCAGGATAGGTCTTACACTCAGCCTGATCACTCTGTGCCCTGACAAAGAAGTATGGTTTGATATGACGCAGAAGTGGGCTTTGACGTGACGCAGAAGTATGCTTTGACAATGACTGGTGTGTGTGTGTGTGGCAGGGAGGTGATGGACAGCATGTACCAGCCGCGCAACTTCCCTCGTGTCTTTACCGCCAGTTACCTGTATGTCTTCACGCTTACGCTGCCCAGCGCTGCCACCATGTTTGCCGCCTTCCCTGTTCTCTCAGCCCAACACGGTCAGTAGCCCCTACCCCCTCTGTCTGTGGCCTCCTGATCTCCTTGCATGCTGCTGCTTGCTAGCTTGTATGCTGGTGCTGTTGCCATGTCATGGCAGTTGACAGCCTTCACCAAAGCATGCATGGAGCAGGTGGAAGTGGCATGCTGCTGCCCTAGTGTTTGCCTGCTTGCCAGCTTGCCAGTGTGCATGCTTGCATGCTTGCACGTGCTCCACCTACTTACATAAGGCAAAATTGCTTGCACCATTTTGCAGCTTGCAGCATTGTGTATGT
>JAABUK010013799.1_pt1 | contig 10023 bp, 1 predicted proteins | sample 5559141 | NCBI WGS metagenome assembly JAABUK01 (sample SAMN10711869, study PRJNA513367) | rock metagenome | isolation source: Antarctica rocks | place: Antarctica: Victoria Land, Pudding Butte nord | collected 2016-01-03 | reverse complement strand
ATTTTAGTTTATATTTATCTTCTTTAAGGTATAAGATTACCTAGTAGATAATTTAGGAGTTATAATAGGATTATTAATATTATTAGAGATATAATTATCTTATTTTATAATTTTAAACTTTTTTAACTTTTTTTTTTAAGGTTTTATAGCTTTAGTTACTTTTAATATAAATTTAAGCTTATACTTAAGTAGCTTAATATTAAGATTACTTATTACTTACTTAATAAGAGAATAAGTTATACTAATAAAGTCTATTAATTTAAAGGAGTCTAATAAACTTTATAATACTACTACTATAACCTTTTTATCTCTTTATAACTTTATTCTATTATATATTATATTAATAGCTCTCTTAGAAAGCCCTTAATAAGTAGATAACTTACTTTAAAAGTAAGTATTAAAAATTCTTCTTATATCTATCTACGAATTTATATAGGAAGATACTAGCTATCCTAGGATTACTTTCTATATAGATATCTATCTATTAAAGGGTCTTCTATTAACTATAATATAATTACTTAATAGTATAAGGATTTCTTATAAGGCTTAAGTAACTAAGTAAGAGAGATAAAAGTATTAATTATTAGAACTTTTATATAACTATATAATTCTATACTTAAAGGACCTTCTAATATAAAATATTAGGAGGTCCTCTTTTAGGCCTAGCGTAGTCAGGGAGTAAGTTAATATAAGGGGTAATATTAGCTAACCTTCTATATATAGAACCTCCTAATATAGAATATTAGAAGGTTCCTAATTAGGCCTAGTATACTATAAACCTAAAATCCTAGTAATATTAACTAATCTTCCGTATATAAGACCTCTTAATATAAAATATTAGAAGGTTCCTAATTAAGCTTAATATAGTTAGGGCCTTTAAATAATCCTATTATTAGTAAGATTAATAGAAGGCTAGCTATAATATCTTTATCCTTACCTAGAATATTAATAATAATTATATCCTTTCTTATCCTCCTATTTATAATAGGTAGATTACTTAGGAAGGAAGTCTAACTAATTATAAGAGGTTAGTAAGATAGGGATTAGACGCTAGAGTATATATATATAATTAGGAAGGGAAAGGAATAATCTACCTTTTATCTTTAAAGGATTAGGAATCTAAAGAAGGATACTATAATTAAAAGAATAAATAGCTAGAAACCTTAATTATACTTAAGAAATCAAGATAATAGAGGTATAATTTATATGTATATAAGACCTATTAACGCCCTTACTTAAGTTTAATATTAAATATCTTATCCCTCTTTCTCTTTACTTTAGTATTAAAATTAGATAATACCTACCCCTACTAGCTATATCCTTAAAGGAGGCTATTTCTACTTTATTAAGGCCTTATTTATAGCTTACGCGTTTAATATCTAGTACCTAACTTATATTAGTAATCCTAACTATCCTAGCTTTATTAAAGACTACGTAGGTAAATCTATTAAAGATAGCCTAAATTAGTAGTAATAAAGGTATTAATATATAAATAGTAGAGCTATTACTAGTAAAGACTATTCCTAAGTCTTATATATATAGTATATTAATATTACTAAGAAAGCGCTATCTTTAGTTAATTTTAAAGGGGTTAAATTTACCTTATATTCCTAACTTACTTTAATAGTAATAGAGAAGGTATTAATTTAAAGCTACTTAGCCTCCTCCTATATTAAAGAATAATCCTTAAAGAGTAAGATAGAAGGTAAAGAATAATCTTTAAAGAATAAAGTAAAAGATAAAAGATAATCCTAAAAGAGAAAGGTAGAAGGTAAATCCTAAAAAAATAAAGTAGAAGGTAAAGGATAATCCTTAAAAAGAAAGGTAGAAGGAGAGGAAGAGGAGAATTAAGGGGATAGAATTATAAGAAAAGTATCTTAATAGGAGTCTATATAATTAAAACTTCCTTTATTAGAAGTAATTATATACCTTAATTTAATTTAATTAGGAATAAAGGTTAATCTTAACTTAAAGAGAAGAGGGAATCTTAAATAATTATCCTATATAGGTAGAGCCCTTATAAGGTTCCTTAGGATAGATAGTACTATTACAATTATAGGTTTTACTAAGTAGAGGCTTAGCACGGCTTAGTAATACAGGTTAACGGGTTAATATTAGCTAAGAAGAGTCGACCTAGTAAGTAGGTTACTAGAACGACAGGAGTATACAGCGAGCGATCCAGTTAATCTAGCGAGTATACGGATTTCCTATGTCTATATAGATGGCGATGTTTCCTAGTAGATAGGAGCTCCGTGCTTAACTTATATTATAATTCTAGTAATCTCCTAAGTACTAAATACAATACCTTATACTAGACTTATTTAATATAAGCTTACTTGTCCTACTTCCTTAATACTCCTCTTTATAAGAACTAATTATAGGTCTACCTTATCTATAAATGAAGTAAACTATAACACTTTAAGTACCCTTAGAATAAGTACCTTAGAAAGTAAAGACCCCCCCCTAAGCGTTTAAAGTTCACGACGCCTAATCATGGATAGTAAGGATAGACCTAAGGTTACTAGACCCGATTTGTTTTACGGCGAAAGAGAAAAGCTTAAAGACTAGCTTATATAGCTTTAGCTCTACTTTACCTTAAATAGATAAACCTTATTAACGGCATAGTAGCCGGCCTTTATTATCACGTATATAAGAGGACGAGCTTAGAAGTAGGTTTATCCTTCGCTTAAGAAGTACCTTAAGGATAAAGATAATCTAGATAATTAGTATATCTAAAGCTAAATAGAAAGCTTTATATAATTCTATATTAAGATATAATAAGTCTTTGATCCTTCAAATAAAAATAAAGTAGCTATATAAGTTATTTAGTACTTGTCTTAGAAGAAGTCTACTACTAAGTATTCTACTTAGTTCTAGTAATATATAACGAAGACAGACTAGGATAATAACGTATTAATAATAATATACTACCGCGGATTAAAGTTCAATATTAAAGAAGAACTTATACGAACTAGAATATAGATTAATAATCTTGATACGTTAATAGCTAAGGCTATTAAGGTTAATAACAAGCTCTATAAGTTAGTAATAAAGAAACGATATAATAGTAGAACCTCTAGAATAGGATAATTAAGAATCTTCGCTAGCGATAGATTAGGAAGATGATAGTATCAATAATATAACCTATATAAATATATATTAATAGAACTGGACTTCACTTAGAAATAAGATAAGGGAAAATTCAGGGGTAAGAAGCAGCTTAAAAGGGGTAAGAAAGTAATAACCTATTATAGTTATAATAAACCAGGCCACTTTACTAGAGACTACTAGTTAAAGAATATAGTACCGCGATTATAATTAAATATACTAAGAAGAGTTCTATATAACAAACCTTCTAAGGATCTAGAGAACTACGACTCGACCTACGAGTAGGTAGAGGTAGAGAAACTACTAAAGGAAGTTATAAAGGGAGAACGCTATTTTAAATTCGCATAAAAAGTATATTAATTCATTAAGAATCTGAAAGACTATGGAATATTATCCTAGGATATTAATATAAGAATTATAAGGTATCTTATCCTAGTAAGATAAGAGGACTTAGAGCTTGAAGAAGTTTTAAAGGACCTAGTTATTAATATCTAGATAGAAGTAGATTAACTATAATAATAACTCTAAGATATTCAAGATAAGAAGATAGAATAGGAATCTTTAAATAATAGCGAGGTTCTAGAGTATAGCTTAGAATATAGACGAGAAAGTTAAGAGAGCTTAGAAGAGGGAGCGCTACGTTATAAACTTAGCGAGGATACTCTAAATAACTCTCCATCTTATACCACCGTATTACAAGGATTAAATAAAGGAAAACACTTAGAGAAAACATATTATAAAGAAAAGCTCTACGTTAAAGACTACTAATTTAATTTAGTATACCTAGAATATAGTATTATATATTAGATAGCCTACGCCGACGACTATTATAAGTACTACTCGTAAGTTCGATTAGAACTAGGAAGGTAGATAGTAGGTACGTCTTATAAACAAATAATCTAGAAAGATTATATAAGTAATAGTTATAACTAGTACCTAGCTAGTAAACGACGTGACTTATAGTTTGCAGGATCTACCGCAGGATAGTATAATAGTATCAAGAACTAGCTAAAGTATAACCCGAACGTAGTAGAATACTACTTACTAGAATGGTATACGTATATATATAACAAATGTAAGAAGTATTAAGAAATCAAAACGATGTACGGTTTTCTCCTTAAATAGGGAAAAGAGTAATCTCTTATATTATAGGAAGACATAGGTAGATTAATATACTAACCTTAAAGTAATTCCTATATATTACTTAGTATAATACACATATAAATATACCGGTAATAATTAATAATTAACGAATTATTATAATAATAGATTCTGGAGTAACTAGTAACTTCGCTTCCTAAGACTTAGTATAGTTACTAGGCCTACTATCTTAAAGGAAGAAAGAATAGTATAACTTATAAATAGCCGACGGGTTAATACTATTAATAAGAAGGATAGATAAGGAAATATACTTATTACTAGTAATAGTTTAATATTACTATAAGGAACTAACCTTTAATATAGTTAGGATAGCTACTTATTATATCATTTTAGGAATACCTTAATTAAAGAAGTATAACCTAGTAATAGACTAGAAGAAAGGAGTACTTACATTTATGAATACTAGAGATATTACTAGTATATAGCCTATACGCTAACAGAGGATGATAATAGATAAGAAACAGAACCGAAGACTAGTTAAAGCCTATATTACTTCAGTTTCAAATAAGGACGATCTTACACGAGGGTCCAACTTAGTATATACTAGCAAGGGTTAGTAGGGCAGATAAGCTAGAGTTAGTAAGGGAAAAGACGAACCTCCTAATATCCCTTTAGAGTATAGAAAGTACGTAGCTCTATTTAAGGAAGAGTTAATAGTAAAAGCGTTACCTAAATACTAACCTTAGGATTATAAGATTAAACTCGAACTAGGAAAGGCCCTAATATTTAGACTAATCTATATACTTTTAGAGAAGGAACTCGGTATACTTCAGGAATATATTGACGAGAACCTTAAAAAGGGATTTATTCAAGAATCTAAATTACTAGTAGGATACCTAATCCTCTTCACGCCGAAGAAGGATGGAAAGCTTAGGCTATACGTTAACTATTAAAAGTTAAACGATATTACTATTAAGAACTAATACCCTTTACTAAATATTAGTAAGCTACAGGATAGACTCTCTAAGGCAAAGATATTCATGAAGCTTAACTTACGAGGAGCTTATAACTTGATTTAGATAAAGGAAGGTGAAGAATAGAAAACTGTATTTAGGACTTGATACGGATATTACGAGTACTTAGTTATACTATTCAGACTTACTAACGTACTAGTAACCTACTAAGTACTTGTTAATAATGTAGTTCAAGCTTAGCTAGATCGATTAGTAATAGCTTACCTTAACGACATATTAATCTATTCTAAGAATAAGGAAGAGCATGTTACGTATATACAAGACGTTCTCTTATACCTGTCGTAGGCGGGACTTCTCCTTAAACCAGAAAAGTACGAATTTCATAAGGAATTAGTAGAATTCCTAGGGTTTATAGTAAGTATCACAGGCATTCAAATAAGTCCTGAAAAGATTCAGGCGATATTAGAATAGCTTATATCCTATGATATTAAGTTAGTATAGAGTTTCTTAGGATTTATTAACTTTAATTGACGATTTATTGAAGGATACTTAAAGAAGGCACTCCTACTTATAAATATTACGAAGAAGGAAACTAGATTTTAATAGGAATCAGCCTAAAAGTAATTATTTAAAACGCTTAAATAAGCCTATATAGATCTACTAGTATTCTATACCTTTCAGGCCGGCGAGCCGGTATATATTAAAACAGATACCTTGGATCTTATAATTAGTACTTGTTTATATTAATAATAAGATGATAAGTAGTACCTTATAACCTATTACTTACGTAAGATATTAAGAGCTGAATAGAATTATAATATCTATAATAAGGAACTACTTGTAGTAATATATATACTTCAGAATTAGAGGGTATACGCTAAGAGTTATTTAGAACTTACTATCTTTATAGACTATAAGAACCTTTTGAACTTCACTATAACTAAGGAGTTAAACTAAAGACAGGTTTACTAGTTAGAATTATTAGGATAATACAAGTTCAAGATACTATATACCCCTAGGAAGGATAATAGCCGAGTAGACGCCTTAAGTAGGCGAGCTAACTATATAGAATCTAAAGATATTACAAAGAAACTAATTCTTAAATAAGAAAGGGATAGATCGCTAGTACTAATATAGAATTTAGTAGCTACCACGCGAGTTACGGTCTAAGACATATCGCTAATCCTAAGGGAAGGATATGTTAATAATAATCTAGCTATAACGCTACGGGATTAGTAACTAGGATAAGGACTACTCTAGTACAAGGGAAAGGTTTACTTGCCTAAGGAATACATTAAAGAAGTAATCCGGGATTACTACGATAATCTATTGATAGGACATCCGGGAGTATCTAAGATAGTAGAACTTATCTAACGAACATATACGATACTACGACTACGTGCGTACATTAAGAAATACATCAAGGAATATATTTATTATTAGTAGAACAAGTTTACACGCCACGCTAAGTACGGGCAAATACAGTTTACGCCTGTTCTAGATACATTATAGAAAGATGTCACGATAGACTTTATTATTAAACTACTAAAATCAAGGGATCTAGTTATAAAGGATATCTTTAACTTAATTATAATAATTATTAATAAGTTATTAAAGTACGCTATCATGATTCCTTATAAGGAAACCTATAAAGTAGATTAGCTAGGATATATACTCCTTAATAGACTAATAAGGGATTATAGTATACCTGAATCTATTATATTAGATAGAGATAGACTCTTCACGTCTTATTACTAGAAGACTCTGATTATTATAATCGGAATCAAGCTACGAATATTAACCGCCTACTATCCAGAGATAAACGGTTAGATAGAACGTATAAACTAAATAATAGAAGTATACCTAAGGTACTACATTAACTATAAATAAAATAATTAGGTATTACTACTTCTAATAGTATAATTAGTATTCAATAATAAAAGATCGGATACTATATAGCTATCACTATTCTTTATAAATTATAGACGACACGCGAATCTCTTCCTAGAGCCGCGAGAAGGCGCTTGGATAGAAAAGGTAACGGTACTAGTATCTAACATGAAAAGACTACATAACGATATATAATAATAGATTAGTAAGGTTAATATAAAGACTTAAGGACGAGTTAATAAGAAAAGAAAAATGTATCCTTAACTAAAGAGGGGGGATAAGGTTTACCTCTATATAAAAAACCTGAAAAGTAAGAGATTAAGTAAGAAACTAGACTATATTAAAGTTAGACCATTTTTGATTAAGTAGCTAAAGGGGCCTGTTAACTATAAATTATAATTACTATCTAACGCTAGAGTATACCTAGTATTCTATATCTCCTTATTAGAACTAGCCGACTCTAAAACGCCGCTTCAAGAAAATTAGAAGTTCGAGGCTAAGACTAAAGAATATAAGGTTAAAAGTATCCTAGATCAACAGGGTTAGGAATACCTAGTCAAGTAGAAGGAATACGAGGACTTAGAAAATACCTAGGAATTAATTAGATATCTCAGGAACTATAGAAACCTTCTATAGCGGTTTCGTTAGGGAACAGACTAGGGGGTAGCTAGTTAAGTGTCTTTAAAGACATATTAGCATTTAAGAAGTCATCTATTAACGACGCTCTTATAGTACGCCTCTAAACCTCCTACACCTTCTCTAGATCTTTAAGTCTCTCTAATTCTTTAATATCATCTAATCCATTATTAAATATTCATTATTCCTTCTCTTTAAAGAAACGCTTCTGCGCCCTTAGACGCTTAAGCTTCGATTACTAAACACGAGTAACTTCGTTAGTAACGCGAGCGGTCACGTTAGTAGCCTCCTAAGCAGCCTCTATCTTAACCTCCTCCTATTCAAGCTTTTCTATAGCCCTATTAATACTATTAAAATTAATTACTAGCTTAGCCAGCTCGTACTTCTTTCTAGTACGAATATACTCGCTATACTTCTAAGATAAAGAAGAAAGTTAATACTCCCTCTACTATTAAGTATAGCGGATATAAGTAACTATAGCTAAGATACCTATAAGTAGAACTCATTCTATTAAAATTAGACGCTAAGAAGTCTTATACAAAGGTATAGGTATATCTTTAAGGATAAAGAAAGAAGGAAGGGAGGGGTAGTATTATAATCATAGGTTTTATTAAGTAGAGGCTTAGTACGGCTTAATAATATAGGTTAACGGGTCGATATTAGCTAAGAAGAGTCGACCTAATAAGTAGGTTACTAGAATAATAGGAGCGTATAGCAAGTGATCTAGTTAACCTTGCGAGTATATGGATTTCCTATATCTATATAGATAGCGATATTTCCTAGTAGATAAGAGCTCCGTATTTAACTTATATTATAATTCTAGTAATCTCCTAAGTACTAAATATAATACCTTATACTAGACCTGTTTAATATAAGCTTACTTATCCTACTTCCTTAATATTCCTCTTTATAAGAACTAATCATAGGTCTACCCTATCTATGAACGGAGTGAACCGTAATAAGTACTTAAGCTAGTAAAGGTAATTATTACTTAAGTAGTATAAATCCTTCTTTATATATTAAAGATTAAAGATATTATAAATATCCTTATCTTAATTATCTTATATATAAAAGTAATTAAGATTATTACTTAATAGTTAATAAAAATAATAAGAGCTAGGAAGGTAAGACTAATAAGTTTATTATTATAAGGTTTAATTATTATCCTAGAAACCCCTTAGGGGTTAAAGTCCTTAAATAGGATATTCTTATCCTTAATTATAAAAGGATTAATAGAGGAATTAATTAAGAGCTTTTTAATCTTACCTATTATTATTACCTATATTAAGAGTTAGCGCTAAGTAAAAGTATTAAGATAAAGGAGAGAGTTTTAGAAAGTCTTATAAAATTAATAGTTCTAATTAATAAGATAAGGGGTTATTATTAAAGATAAAGATCTAAGTAAGATATATAAATATTTAAGGCCTTTTTAAGTCTAATTAAGATATAATATATATATTCCTAGGTATTAAAGTTAATTATTTATTTATAATTAAGACTTAATATATAAATTATAAATAATATTTATAAGATAAGAGAGTAATTACCTTTACCTTAATCCCTTTCTAAGATTCCTTATATTTAGGTTAATTTTATAATAGAGTCTACCTACTTATAACTACTTAGATATAAAGCTAAATCTAAGGCTAATAATAAATTATACCTTATAATATTAATTATTAAATTAGAAAATAATAGATATATAATATCTACTTCCTATCTTTAATCTTTATTAAGGATATTATTATAAAGCTTATTTAACTCCCCTTTATTATTATCCTTATAAGAGATATTAATATATATTTCCTTTACCTCTTATAAGAGGATAGGGCGCTAGAGCTATTTAATAAGGTAATAATATAGAGGTAATAAATATAATAAATAGAATATTTTTATATACTTTTAAACCCCCTTTTAAAAAGGAGGAAGGAAAGAATAATACTTAATTAATTAATAATTAATTATACCTTTATAAAATTTGAAGTCTATTCTAGGATATTAAAATTACTATTAAATTAGGTAAAAGGATTTTAAATTAATTCTTAATATATAATAATATTAATATTAAGGTTAGAAACCTCTAAGGTTATATTATTAATAAATACCTATTAATATTAAATCTTATAATTAATTATTTATATTTATTATTTCTAATTAATTATTAAGGTAAATATAAAGATTATAACCTATTTAATCTACTTTTAAATTAAGTATATAAATTAAATTAATTAATAAATAATAATTTTATTATAAATAATATATTATTTAATTTTAAAGATAATCCTAATAGATAAAGCCTTATTTACTTATTATA
>JAABUK010013798.1_pt1 | contig 10023 bp, 8 predicted proteins | sample 5559141 | NCBI WGS metagenome assembly JAABUK01 (sample SAMN10711869, study PRJNA513367) | rock metagenome | isolation source: Antarctica rocks | place: Antarctica: Victoria Land, Pudding Butte nord | collected 2016-01-03 | reverse complement strand
TGTCATTGCGGTAGATTCTAATCACTGGACTGACTAGCTGCATCAAGGCAGCCCGGCTACTGACTTCGGGTTTTCTCAAGCTGTCTTCCATCGAACAGGTCAAAGACAGGGCAGGGTCTTAACCGCTCGGGCCAGAAGTTGCTGATTATAGGCTTCCACTCACTCTCCTTTCTCGTCCCCTGCGGATTGATTTCTGATCGTCCTTCTGGATCTATCTTGTCATGCAGATGGAATTTGATACTAGAGGATCCCCCCATCTGCACGCTCCGCGAATATGGTTCAGATCGTCCGAGCTGCTGCTGCTGCTGCTGCTGCTGCTCTGGAGTGTCGCCGTACTGTATTTCTGTTCTCTTCGCCCCGCAAAGAAGGGATCTCTGCGTTGAGGCAAAAGCTGTTGATTTGCTCAGAGGTGTCTCACTCAATCCAGATGGACCATGATAGACTGGTCGGAATGGGACGGCGGCTGAAGAAAAGAGGGAACAAGTTTGCTCCAGGTTGTCTGTTCAGAAAGATGAATAATGCGACAGGACTGCTTGGATGGAGTATTCGGGATCGCCTCCTCCTCAAGTCTCCACCTTGATATCTTTATGGAGCTGAAAGGGTATCCGTCTGTTGTGGCGAATGGAGGCGCTTTCCACGGGTGGAGTGCGCTGCTTCGCATGGACCTGCATCGCCCCATATCTGAGCCTCGTTGGGCTTTTGCGCGGGAATACGAAGGGCTTGGCATTTGATCGTCAAGGAGGTCAAGGAGATCATGGAGCGGGACGCAACGGCGCCGTTAAGAACAGATCCAACATTGAGCTTCAGGAAGAGATTGTAACAGTGCGACCAGCGCACGATCTATAGACAATGAAGCCTCCGAAAACATCACTCCTCCGTCTGCGTCTGCGGAACCCGTCAGTAGATCCAGACTCTAGACTGAAGGGCTGCGAACCAAATTCTCAGATTGAAGCGCCTCGTGAGTCCTTTCGGTTTGGTGTCCTTCGTATCATCATAATCTCTGGACTCTCTCTCTCTCTCTCTCTTCCAGCCGAAAAGATTGCAGTAATGTACAAAATTCTTTGGGAATTCGGAAAGATCATCATGCTTCCCAGGCTGGGAGTATAGGGGCACCTCTCTGTCGACGCCAGAAGTTAGCTCTCTGACCCCACTCCCGCGTGAGCAGCCAGCCTCCCCAGCGCTCGAGGACGTCGGCCGAGAATTCCCAGGAGAATTCATTCAGCCAATCCTCGCCCCACACGGTCAGCTGTCCCGTGTCTTCAATTTCGCAGGCGATGGTGCAGACTTGGCTCATGAAGGTATTCGAATTCGCAGGACCGATGGTAATCAGTCGATCTCTCAGCATTGGCGATGGGATCATGTCGATGTAAGCATGGTGAGGCGTCCGCAGCTGCAGTTCTGTCGGCTTCAACTGAAGCGGTAAGGTCGGTGCCAGCGCTTCTAGAGTTGCGAGGTGAGCCTGTGGGTTGGAGATTACCGATATCTCAAGCAGTGGCGAGAAAAGGGCGTGCAGGGAACGGCGGATCTCAAGGATATTGTTCGGCACGACTACGACCAAATTTGGCGAAGTTTGTCCTGGGACAGTTGGGGAGGTCACGCCGGGTGAGCCAAGGAATGGGGCCACGTTTCCGTATGGCAAGAATGGCTGTGCAGTCACTTCGGCTGACCTGGACGTGGTTGGGCCAGGAGAGCTAGCCTGCGACCCATAGGCTCTGCGAAGACTCTCATTTTCTTGAGACAAATCGCGTACTTCTTGTCTCAACTTCTCGATCTCCTCGGTCTGCACAGAGCTTTGCTCCTCCTGTGTTGCTTCAAGATTCTTTAGGTGTTCTTTTCTGCGCTGCCCTGTGATAGGTCAGTGATCGGCCTCATTGGCTACGCTGGACTGTGGGATGGCAGACTGAAGACTCGCTGAGCATTTCGATTGTACTCCCTAAGCATGGGTTTTAGTCAGCAATGCTTCCATAGAATGCTGTCGCCGGATATTGAGACGAACCTCTTCTTATTCGCCCTGCTTTGTTCGCTTCCACTTTCTGACATAATTTCGAACAATGCTATCTGATAACGGACTTTTCTCACAGTCCTCTGACGTGGCCATGAGCATCCTGAAATACTTGCAAAGTACTGCAGGCGGTGGGTTTCGAGACAGCGATATTTATCAATTAGTGGACTGCGAAGTCTCCACCATCAGCTGTTTAATGCATCGAAATTGGCCACTGTGGTGGAGGAACGGCGAAGCTGAATGTCAGCACATTGGGACTTCAGCCAGAAAGTCGCGATGCGAATTCTGGTTCGATGAGGTTGAGCGTTAAGGAGAATGAGCCGTCATATGCCGTGGATGAGCAGTGCCATTGGAGGGGTGATCTTTGTTCAACGGGTATGCCACCCTCCGGCTAATCCCGTCGAGCCATTAACAGAGATGCACAACTGGTGCACGGGAAGAGCTGGAACAGATCGATAGGGCATCAATAGTGTTGCAACATCTTCAGATGTAGGGGTGAGGAGAAGTGTAGTGGACCTTGATCGCTGAATGGCTAAGGAGAGCAACGACATGAAGCTGGAGCACAAAACCATGGACCGGGCAGCCCCACCTCCTATCCAGTTTGGGTTGAGGACAGCAGATATTGGAACGCATTCATAACTGAAAGTGAGTCCTTGCGCATCGAAAATGGGAAATGTAAGATCTCCATCAGGCAAATCGGGAAGGTTGCGTGTGGGAGAGTGCGGTTTAGGCCCTTGAACCCAAGGATATTCGGCCGCCACTCCGTTGGTAGCACCCAATCCCTTGCTCCTGCACAAGGGTTCCCGGTATGGGTCTTGAACGGTACTGCGCGCGGGAAGCCTCGTATTGTGGGCTTATTGAACGTCAATGGAACTCAGAGCCGAGTTAAGCTTTGATAGCACTTTGCGAGGCCAAGCTAATGGCCTGGCTGAGGATTGGTGGAGTGGTACCAGTAGCAGTAGATTGCAGGAGACCGAATCCGAGATCCGTCCTGGTTTCAGCTCGATTATCCCGGTCTTTCGAGATCGCCTTGACCAAACGGAGATTTGATTCACCACCTCTCAGGGGCGAGATCTGTTCCTGAAAACAATCCCCCAGCTGCCATCCTCTACTCCAAGCGCAGGCGCGCGTCTTCAGTGCCAGTCGGAGCAGTCAAGCTCTCCTACACACCATCATGGGTGCGACATGCAAGCAGAAATATGGAGAATCAACGAGGGGAGCGCTGCATAGTATCAGTACTCTAGAGACATTCATTACAGTGTGGCCGAGTTGCATACCGATTTACGTACAGTCCAAGCTGCTAAGAAGCATTTTCACTTTTCGCTTGCCTTGAGCGACTCCAATCAGCAAGCTTGCCGGTCGAGGACACTTGCCTATTCGGGCTGCGATCAGCTATCGTACTTTCGGATAGGCATGGATGTTCTTTTCAATCTCCAATCTTTTTGGTCGACCAGTGTGCCTGTACTGGGAGTCTCCAGATCTTGATCGACACCATCCGATCTGTGCGATGCTTAGCAGATCTCGGAGTGGGGAGTCGCAGCCCTGTTGGCCAACCCTCTTCCAGATCAGCACAAAGCCGGCGCTGCAGTATGTGAGACTGGCCGCACAGCCACAGTGTGGCCAGCATTGGGCTCCTGGGAGTGTGCACCAGCCACAGGGATCTGCAAAAGTGACTACTGTACACTGTACAGTGTGCAGTGTACAGTAGGTTGGCAGGTTGGGTTACATTGGCATATCTATTCCCGTCGCGATCACAGTCTGGTCCTCAACGACGTCGGCGGAGATCTCAAAGAGGAGATGGGAGAAGCTGGATCGCTCGACATCTCATCGAGGTGTCCCATCTGGTGGCAAATTCAAATCTGTCCGAAAACGAAACGTATGGTGGTATTTGCAGCCCCTATTAGCGCATTGAGACATCAGACGCAGGTGCCCCAGACAACAGATGTTTGCCACGAAGTGCACAGCTTGCCATGAGATTTGCTATAAGCTGATTCAGATCCGATCTGCATTTTCAACGTTGCACGCGCACAGCCTTTGAAGGCCGCCGTGGCGACTTGAGATTGTGCAAACTCAGGGGTCCCATCAGCTGGATAGCCGCACGCGATCACGATCGTAGCCCGTCGCAGCAACAAATATAACGTGTCTCTCTCAGCGGAACCTAAGTTAAGTCCACGACCAGCTGGCGTCACTCAACGGCACTAGACTGGAACTTGACGACTCATGTAGCGAATGAGTCTAGCCAGAATCGTCCTTCTTCTGTGCCGCTCAGCCTTCTCACGATAACGTTCGATTCCGCTCTTGTTTCACGGACAGAGGCTTTCCTCATAGCATCACTTGTTCAGACGCATCGGGTTAATGGCATCATCTGCCCACTTCATTCATCCAGTCTCTTCTCCTTCATCGTCATCGATCATCTCAGCGTAATCACTGGCTGAAGCAAAGGTTGGCAAGTGCTTCAATTTCCGTCTTTTCGGGTTGCCAATCCCGGGAATGTCGTGACCAGACACTGGATCTGTGTTCCCAAGGGCTGGTGGAGGTATGTCAGGGTCAGAAGAAACAGACGCTTCGTCAGACAATGAAGCCACTCCTTCCTCGTTCGTCTCATCGTCTTCCGCAGCGTCGTCTAAGCTCTCTTCAAAGTCCGACTCTAGGTCACTCATCTCGAGACCTTGATCACTTTCATCTGCTCCTTCCAAATCTGGAGCGGAGTCCATCATTGCTCTCCAGATTTCTGACTCCTCGTTTTCGCTTCCACCATCATCGCCAACACTCCTCCTCAGCTTCTTGCTGGTCTTTCTCTCCTGAGCTGTCTTGCCAAGGCTGTTGAAGTACTGGTGGAAGAAGGCGTCTTCGGCCGGCACATCCTCACTCTTTCTACCCCGGAACTTCTCTGAATTCACTGGCAATTGATCATAAGAAGCAGAGCTAATTAACAGACCTCCAGTATCGCCGCCCGCAAGTGGCTGCATGATCGAAGATCCGCGCAGATTGGAAGTTCCAATCTTTGCGTTGCGATATGCAAATCGATCCAGGAAATGAATGAGGGTGTGAAGCTCTAGATCTGGCTTCCCAGGAAGTTTGGCGTGCCCCATGATGTGCTCCGCACTCACCGAGACAGAAGGATGAAAATGCGCCAGAAAAGGAATCAGCTCCCACACACAGCTGTTCTCAGCATGGCTATGTTCTGGGTCACGTTTGCGGCTGTCGTAAGCATGGCCTTTGCCGCGTATTTGTTGTGACTCTTTCCGCGACCGAGCTTCGTCCTCCGGTTCGCGAACATCTTCATAGACTTCGTCATCCGTATCATGCTCTTCAGGTTGGTCCATCAAGGCGCCCAGGCCTGGAAATGTGTGCGTCAGTTCCTGTAGTAAGAAGAGGCAGCCACATATTAAGGAGGGTTGTTGAAGAGCAAGGGTCTGAAGAATGCGCTTGGCAAATGCCTTGACCCGCTTCACATTCGTATCAGCTTTTAGCGCTCTGTAAAGCAGATTTAGATACAGAGATTGCTTGGACGAGGTGATCAGTCGAGCATCTAACAGGGATTCGTAGAGAGTCCTATAAAATCGATCTGTAGAAGTTTGATGTGACGAACAAAGTTGTTGAATGAGCATCATTGCTTGTATGCTTGTGTTGAAGTTGGAAGAATGTGTGATCTTGAAGAGAGTTTCTAGGTGTGTGGGTAAACTGAAAGGAGGGTTAGCTGGGCTGGAGTAGAAGGAGATTGCAGGCGTACCTCTGGCTATTTGACTCTGTGTAAGGATAAGCACGATTGATGCCTGTCAAGACCGCAGATGTCAGCTTCTCACGCAGGTCTTTAGCTTGCGCATTCTCAGGGTCGTTGAGGTGCTTTTCGGACGACTTTGTCGGGTTCTTCTTTGAAATTTGGGCTCCAAATCGCCCGTTCGAGCTGCGTTTTTCATCATCTGCTGGTTTGAGCAACCCAACGAAGAGACTAAAGTAGATAGAAAGGAGCTTTGAAGCCACCTCTTCCTCTTTGCTGCTCAACGGTGTCTGATTCAAGGTGATCGCAGCGTAATACTTTGCATGAAGACACTGCCCGGGTCGAAATAGAACATCGGAGTCTATACTGGAAATAATGGTCATTTTCATGAGCGGATGGGCCGCCATCAATTGCATGAATAAATAGGATGTTTGTGACGCAATCTTTTTCGACGGATCTCCCAGCTTGTTGGTCAGCAGTCGAAGCAGATTAGATTCTTGCTCAGGCTTCTCCTTCAAGAGCTCGTAAACGAAATTGACAGCCTTAGACTTTGAGAACTCGATCTCGTCATTGCACCAAAATTCGAGAGTCTTCAGCACCTCGAAATACTTCTCTTTAAGCCAGCTCTCGTAGGCCCAGACGATTAAATGCTGGGGTTGCAAGGAATCTGGCAGAGCATGGCCGGGTTTCCGGCCCTTGGAAGCAGAGAGTACACTGATGATACCAGGATGTACGGAGAAAGCATGCAATTTTCGATCGCTCGGTAACAATGATCCTTGCGCAAACAAGTCTTTGAGCGCTCTCAAAACATCAACCGCTTGTGCACGGCTGCGTTTCTTGCCTAGATTGATTAACGTCTCAAGGGCTGTCACGTTGTGAAGGGGTGACTCTTGAACAGCCAGGGTTAGAGCTGAGATCTTGTCCGAAAGAGTGCCAGATGCGATAATAGTGGAATAGAAATTCTGTGACGAAGAAGATTGCTGACTAGCTTTGAAAGCCTCATTCTCGGTATCCAGAAGGGACTTTGCGTGCTCATACAGCTGCTGTGCGTAGCCTGGCAAAATCTCGGAGGTCGAAACGGCCCTCCTGTTGATTGGTGGCAGTTCGGTATTGAACCAGTCTGAGCGAGGTGTTACCAGAAGATTCGATCTTCGTGAACGAGACTTTGAAGCAACTGCAATGCCAGCAAAGGGTGCTGCATGGGAGGCTTCACCAATGGCTGCCTCTTTCTCATCTAATTCCTCGGTGTACTTATCTCCCTCTATATCCGACTCTATGGGCGCGGGTCGTCCACACTCGTCAATCTGCTTCAGAATGTCCGCAATCCCCTTCGTCAGGCCCTTGTCGAATTTTGTCTCCCCAAAAGCTTTATCCTGTCCATCCTCATCATCGAACTCTGACTCAGATTCAAGATTTGCGACCAGTGCGAAGTCTTCGGCAGTCCCTCCAAGAGCGTACACCTCCCTCTCCAGGGCACTCTTCGTTGTGGGATCTTTTTCGGCAGGCTTCATCGAGACCTGGGGTTTGCCCGGCTCTTTCACTTTACCCTGACTATCTCGCTTCTTCCCACAGCTTTGAGCCTTGCTAGTGGTTCTTTTCAGTGTTGATTTCGAGGTTCCGTTTTGGCCTTTGGTTGTTTGATACTTCGGTGGGTGTCTGGCATTCTGTTTCGGGCTGTCATGGCTTAGCTTGCTGAACTGAGTTTGAATCTTCCGAGAAAGATCTGAAAATGCCTGCGTGTTCAGCATCTGAGACTGCTGGGTATCCAAGACCTCATTTTCAGTCGTAGGCCCAGACGCCGCGACCTTGCTGGCTTCCCTCTGGCTCCCTTCCGCCATGGTCAGTGAGCGCTGCACAGAAGAATCTTTGAGCGCCGTTTTTGCAAAAAGTTTCGGAGTCACCTTGTTGCCAAGGATTTATGTCTTGGCATGCAACTTTACCTCCACCATGGAATGGGGAAGATCACAACATTAGTTACTATTACTGGCGAAGAAGTTCGTTCTCGATCAAAGGTCTGCTTCAGCGATCTTTGGCCTGCTACTGCTTATATCCCTTCCCCGTGACCAAGTTCATAACGGCCAGGCCACAATTGATTTTCTGAAGCGTTCACGCTTCTGTTCTGGATGAGACTGGGAGATTGTGCGCGCATTGCAACTTGCGCAAGAAATGCAGACCACCAGAACCTGAAGTATAATCCAAGGACTGTTCCTGTCTGGACCAAGGTGTTCCAATCGAGGCGATACTACCATCAAGATCCAAGAAATCGTTGTTCGGCGTTCTGGATCCCTCCGTCCAAGGTCCATGGAGAGAAGAAATCGAAAGATGAGAAGGAAGATTCAAATGTCTTGCTAGTGAGTGCCGGCTTCATTCGACAAGCATACTCAGGCATCTTTCATCTACTCCCTCTAGGTCTTCGAGTTCAAAAAAAGATTGAGCGCCTATTGGACAAGCACATGCACAGTCTACAAGCCTCAAAAGTTTCGCTCTCGTCGCTATCTTCGCAGGATCTGTGGTCGAGATCAGGACGCCTGGAGGGAGGCGCAGATGTCTTCCAATTCTCAGATCGCAAGGATGCCAAATGGTTATTGTCTCCAACCCACGAGGAAGAGATGACGGAGCTTGTAGGCAACCTGGTCCAATCATATCGAGATCTACCTGTCAGACTTTATCAGATATCCAGGAAGTATAGAGATGAGCCTCGGCCTCGTCAAGGGCTTTTACGTGGCCGGGAGTTCCTGATGAAGGATCTCTACACATTCGATGTCGACGTTCCTGCCGCGCTTAAAACCTATGATGTCGTGAGGGCAGCATACGCCAGATTCTTCGATGAGCTGAAGATGCCCTATATCGTGGCAAAGGCAGACTCTGGGAACATGGGTGGGGAGCTTAGTCACGAGTATCACTTACCAAGCTTAAAAGGAGAAGACTCCATAATATCATGCTCTCAATGCGACTACGTACGAAACGAAGAGTTGGTGGAGAGCAAGCAAGTGGAAGTGCGGCCACTGACGTTGGCCGCGATTGGCCATTCTGGAGCTATGAAAAAGATTCTTCCGCTCAAAGAGGCCATCTTCATCACCCGAGACAAGAAGACTCTGGTCAAAGCATACTGCAAAAGTGGTGATGCAACTGCATCGAATGTCAGTCTTGACTGCAAGATCAATCCATATGGGGTCAAAGCTGCGCTTCCAGATGTGGAACTTGGGATTGAGAATCCCAGCGAGCAGTTTGTGTCATCGAATTCCGAAGGTCGCTCTATCGTGTACATATTCGATGATCAAATTGCCTGGTCAGACATGCAAGCAAAACTTTCCACAGAACGAGGCCTCAACAGCCGTGACGATGTGTACATGCACATCGTTGAAAGCGCTTCGGGCTCTAAGGGCATTCCAGACTTGGTCAAGATGCAAACCTGCGACAGATGCCCTGCTTGTTCGGAAGGACAAATCCAGGTCCAAAAGGCCATCGAGATTGGCCATACTTTCCATCTCGGCACACGATACAGCGAAGCATTGGCTGCTCGAGTGGCAGTTGATCCTGGATCGAAATCCCAACATGAAGTTTTCATGCAGATGGGTTGCCATGGCATTGGAGTGTCGCGGCTCATTGCAGCGACCGCTTCAGCGTTATCGGACAAAGTTGGTCTCAACTGGCCTCGGGTGATTGCGCCTTTCGAGGTCATTGTCATCCCTCACCAGCAGACTGATGTAGAAGCGTGCGGCGTTGTGTATGACCAGATGCTGCAGGGCGAACCAGCGTGCAACGACGTGATATTGGATGACAGAGAGATAGATTGGCTGTCCAAGTTGAGAGAAGCGGATCTTATTGGCTATCCGGTCATCATCTTTCTCGGCAAAGCGTGGAGACAACGTGGAGACTTTGAGGTACAGTGTCGTCGGTTGAAAGTCAAACAAAATGTCCCGGGCGCAGAGCTCTCGCGGTTCGTAAGAAGTCTGCTCGAAAAACTGTAGCATCATGTACATCACGAACATAAACCTGGTATTGATCGCTGTTCATCATATTGGCATAGACACTCGTGAGCAAAGGTCATGAAGCAAGAAGGTCTCTTGCAGCTTTCGTAAGAGTGAATGATGAACGCCTGGTGACTGTTTTGCACATTAAACACAGCTCTACGGAGTAAGCCTGAGCAGTAACCACACCGATTACCTCGTCCAGGAAGCACATCATTCCACAAATATCTTCTTCCGTACCTCACCCACCTCGCCCTCTACCCATCTCGCCCATCCTACAGAATGACAACCCCCTCGCAACTCCCACCCGGCGCAGGTCCGTCAGTCCT
>JAABUK010013797.1_pt1 | contig 10023 bp, 9 predicted proteins | sample 5559141 | NCBI WGS metagenome assembly JAABUK01 (sample SAMN10711869, study PRJNA513367) | rock metagenome | isolation source: Antarctica rocks | place: Antarctica: Victoria Land, Pudding Butte nord | collected 2016-01-03 | reverse complement strand
TACCCTACCCAACCCCTCTCAACACCCTCCCAACACCCTACCCTACCCCTTTCAACAACAACCAACCAACCAACCAACCAATCAATCAAAAATCAAAAGTAAAGTAAAGAAAGATAAGATAAGAAAGATAGAAACTCAACGAATCAAATTTCTTTCTGCGACGCTGTTGATTTGATTGTAAAGATTGATAAAATGAGGAAGTTGGTAAGAAGGAGGAGAAGGAGATGTTGAGATGATGAGGTGGAAGAAAGGGTTTTGAAGACGAGAGGAGGGAGGGGAAGTGGGCAAAGGGTTGAGGAGCGCGGAGGTGGACAGAGGGGGCGATGCGGTGAGCGAGGGGGAGGGGAGGCGAGATAGATGAGGTGAGTAGAGGGGTTGGGAGCGCGGAGGTGGATAGAGGGGGTGAGAGGATCAAGAAAGATGAGAAAGTCATGGGTTTTTGTAACTGGTTTGGTAAAGAAGGGGAGGATTACAGTGAGTGACTTGAGTTATGCGTCGAGGCTCGTTTGTCGGTGATGGGGTTTCTGGTCTGTGGTCTGCGTCTGGGAATGGTCTGATGGGAGCTTTCAGGCTTTTGATATTCATGGTTCGTGTGGTTGAATGGGGTGAGTGGGAGTGTATTGTTCAAGATCAAGGTGATGGGTTGGAGCAAAGGGCCATTCGCGATCTGAGGTCTCACGGATGAAAAACAAGGAGGGTGAACCTTGCTGAGATCCTGACGCGACTGGGTATAGCATATGTACATTGATTGTTAAACCACTCAGACCGATAAAGAAAGTGGTATCAGTGGCATGAACACCTTAAAAACAAACGCCCGCTTAACACTCGTGCCGTGGTATCAGAAACGGGACAGCTTTTGGCAATTGAAGCGACCGTGTTTAGATTTCCACTTGGCGGTTTAGACTCCCATTTGGTGGGTGTTGACCTCCATGTTGGCGGCGGGCTTTGTGCTGGTGCTATTGCGTGTGCGCATGACGTGGAGAGCGCCGAGGACGGTGGTAGCGGCAAAGAGGATCCTGTGTAGTGGAACATTGTTAGCGGTTCTGCTTGTATCCATTCTGGGCCATTGCCTCAGTCTCATGCAATTTTCACTCCCACTCCAGCTGTCCTCTTTTCAGAAGGTGAAAGTGAACGTACCACTCAAACGCGGCAAACACAATGGCGGCAACCATGACATTGCACACGTTCCCATAACACAATATCAAATCATGGTGGAAAACGGCCAGCGCGATGAAGCCGGCAAACCAGAACAGCATGGTCAAGGCGTCAACACCCAAGATGGCGAACTTGTGTGCCAAGCGCGGGAAGTAGAGCGGGGAGAGGGCGAGGTAAGGGACAGCAATGAGCAAGGTCCAAACGGAGGTGAAGACGAGGAAGCTGACGCTGTCGGGGGAATAGTTGACGCCGGTGCGGCCATCGTACCAGTGTGCGACTGGGTTCAAAGGTTAGTTTGGGGGTTTCTGGAGAGGACAAGGGAGACAAACGATAGCCAGTAAGGCCGAGGGTGATGATGGCGAAGAGGAGCTGGAGGGCGCGCAGGGGGAGTATGAGGTCGACCATTTTGTTGGCGGAGGTGGAATAGTACGGGTAGTAGAGAGATTTGCTGTTCCGACTGAGGGAGGAGTATCTAGATAGATAGATAAATGCGGCTTAAGGGAAGTAAGTGTAAGAACCTTTGTTGCGAATGGGACGTCTCTGGTTTTATTATCACATTCCTATCAATGGAAGAACGTGCGAGCAAGCTTCTTGTTAATAAAGGTCAAGGCAATAAAGTCAAGCTACGGAATACATCATGTGGAGAGTCACGATTGCCGTACGGAGGGAAGTGAATCGTCATGTGGTTGGCTACCTCCTTGCAGATTAATCAATCAAGTATTACGGTCACAGCTTCCCTGGCAAATCGGGTGAATATTCGACAAATCGAGATGGATAACAATCATGCAGGGATGAAGAGATGACGCCGTTTTGGCATTGGCGTGCTTGGCATTGTTGAGATGCGTGAACCAATTGAAAGATGTCTGGTCCGCGCCCTACCGTAGTAGAACTGTAAGGTATACAACTCTAGTGGTGGCTCATGTTTGGATGATTCGAGGCCAATGGCCCTGATGGGACGAAAGCTGTTTCGGTTTCGAGATATAGCCTGTGTATGTGTAGTGTGTACGATGTACTCCGTAGGTAAGGTCGAACAATCCAGGAGCCAATGACTCTTCTACCGCAGTTGTGCAACAACGAAGGGTGAGACGGATACTACAAACCCCATTGTCATCTTCCCTGAAAGTGAACATTCTCAAACCTTCACCTAATGCTGTTAAGGCGCCTTTGATAAGCTTATCCATTCATCTAGAATATGTGAGATGCTCGATTCCACAGTCATACGCTTGCCCAGCACGATTCTTTCCTCGTTGCAGCATTACCTGTTTTCCAATGGGCGTTTCCCGTTCTCCATTCGTATTGTTCACTCGTATTCTTCCCATTCCCCATTATCTTTTCTATCAACAAACCTCCTTGAACCGACAAGATCCACAGAGTGGAGAAACGGCAATCGCTATCCAGTCTTATTCGTGCTGCCGAACCAGCGACTTCCGCCGGACTTTATCAAGTTTTCGACAGCATCTCCTACGGGTTGACTTTTGAAACATCAAGAAGAGTCGAACTATGTCTTGGCTGGCCCTTATCATGACACGCCTCTGTTTGCGACCACGCTGAAGACGGAGATCGTATGTTGTTCAAAGATTCGGAGAATGAAGATAGCAGAACGTCTTATTGTGCCTGTTCGACCAGGTCATGGGACGGCCAGATCGATGTCTGCTTTCGCTTCTACAGCATGAGGTCTGGCAACAAATAGCCTCGCGGCATTCCGTAACACTGTCTAGAGAGTTGAAATGCAGGCGGCGGTTAAGGAAGGGAAAAGTTGGCTTCCTGTTCTTGTTGAAGGAAGGGTGATCTTGTTCATAGGACACCCGTCGTCACTAATGACACCATCCCCACTAGCAATTCACACATGGCGGGGAGCCTTTCGCGCGCAGAAAGGACCGCGGGCTTTTCGATACAAATTCAATAAGAGGTACCTACCTAGGTAACAAGAAATCGGAAGGTTCAAAAGTTCTTCAACACCGTCCTTCTGCTAGTTCTAGAGTTCACATAAGATACAACCTACAAAATGGCTGAAGCTCCACAGCAGAAATTCGAGACCTTGCAATTGCATGCAGGGCACGTATTCCAGTCAATACCGACTGAGCTCTGACTGACGATAATTGCAGTCAAGAGCCGGACAAAGCTACAAACTCCCGCGCAGTTCCAATATATGCTACAACGGTTTTAATGCTTCCCCCAGTCTCCCCACTAGAAATATTGAGCCATTGACTTACGAAACTCGTAGAGTTATGTGTTCAACGACAGCGCGCATGGCGCCCGCCTGTTCGGCCTCAAGGAGTTTGGCAACATCTATAGTCGTATCATGAATGTATGCCTCGCGCCCTATCCAGCTTTCCGTGTCACTCAATGACTTATTTGACCCAGCCTACGGTCGACGTCTTCGAAAAGCGAATTGCAGCCCTCGAAGGTGGTGTCGCAGCCGTCGCAGCTTCCTCTGGCCAAGCAGCACAGTTCATGACCATTGCAGCACTGGCGCACGCAGGTGATAATATAATATCCACGTCAAACCTCTATGGAGGTACGGAAACATGGAACAGGATACCAAACCTCTGCTGAATTGAATACAGGGACCTATAACCAGTTCAAGGTGTTCTTCCCACGTCTGGGAATAACGACAAAATTCGTGAATGGAGACAAGCCAGAGGAATTTGAGAAATTGATCGACGACAAAACGAAGGCGGTATACCTCGAAAGTATTGGCAATCCAAGATACAACGTGCCCGATATCGAGAACATTGTCAAGGTTGCGCATGCGCATGGGGTGCCCGTCGTGGTATGAAAGACCTTCATTACTGTAGCACCTGCCAAATCAGGACATAAAGCTGAAGACTCGACTTTAGGTGGATAACACCTTTGGCGCGGGTGGCTATTTCTGTCGGCCGATTGACCACGGTGCAGATATTGTCGTACACTCAGCAACCAAGTGGATAGGGGGACACGGTACAACCATTGGAGGTACGTCTCTCATGTGCGCCTCTAAACCAGATGCAAAAGCCGCTAATGGTTAGGTCAGGCGTCATAGTCGACTCTGGAAAATTCGACTGGGGCAAGAATGCAAAACGCTTTCCTCAATTCAACGATCCTTCAGAAGGTTACCACGGCCTCAAGTTCTGGGATACGTTCGGCCCAATTGCATTTGCCATCCGTGTCCGCGTCGAAATACTGCGAGATCTTGGTTCAGCGCTCAATCCCTTTGCTGCTCAGCAACTAATACTGGGAATTGAAACACTTAGTCTGCGCTGCGAGAGGCATGCGTACAACGCATTGAAATTGGCGCAGTGGCTGGAGAAACATGACAACGTGGCCTGGGTGAGCTATCCCGGCCTCGAGAGCCATCAGTCGCACTCGCTGGCAAAGAAATACTTGCCGAGGGGATTTGGAGGTGTGCTCTCCTTTGGGGTGAAGGGTGGTGAGGCAGCAGGGCAACAGGTTGTGGATGGCTTCAAGTTGATATCCAATTTAGCCAAGTATGCTCTCCGATTTCTTCTTCCCCTGTAGAGGCTCTAACCTTTGGCCAGTGTTGGTGACTCCAAGACTCTGGCTATTCACCCCTGGACAACGACGCATGAGCAACTCAGCGACGAGGAAAAGACAAATAGCGGTGTCACGGACGACCTCATCCGTATTTCGGTTGGCACTGAGCACATTGACGATATCATTGAGGACTTTGAGCAATCTTTCGCTGCGAGCAAAGCGGCAAAGCCAGACGCGACAGCAAATGAACACAACTTGGTCGAGAGAGGGAAAACAAACGCAGGGGCAACGATGGGTGGAGCTACTTGAGATGGGATTTAATTGCCAGAAGGGTTGGACGAGTTGTACATAAGGGATATTGTTGCGTGTTGACCATAGGTAGCGACAGCTTGAGCAAAAGCATCCGACCCAATCATTCATGCACCAGGAATGATCTAAAGCAGGTTCGCGTATTGCCGGCAGCAGGCCTCATCTCGACTGACGATGTTTCAACTGCACTGAAATCGCTTTAGAAGACGGTAATTGAGCTCGACAATGTCAAAGACCATGAATGTGACGATGTTGATGGTCCGGAAAAGGAAATGTGTCTTTTCACATGCCAGTAAGACGTGTCGTCATATCGCGCAAGCATCTTCCAAATCGAAACCTAGATCTTCAGAACATCCATAATGATTTATTAAAGCTATAGTGCATAGACGGCAGGTTGGACTCTTACTCGAACTTATTCTCCCCTGAGAAAGATCAATCTGAAAACACCAGTGGAATTGTAATGAAGCTAGATATGACTCGCGCAAGATCTAGCGGCCTCGGGCGGACAACTCACCTCATTCAGCTGAGCCGAGGTAAACTTCGCCGATAGCTCTATCGGGGCTGTTGCTCTTCTCTTTCTCAACCCCGGAGTGGAGTCTTTCCATCTTCCAATGACTTCTTGATGTCCTCGCGCCGGCCTCTCATACCTAGATTTTACATGCTGCAAAATTCGTGGTAGGCATTGACACATCTCGACATAGTGCAGTGGCTGACCGCTGCTGGTACCCTGCAGATACCCATACCCATCTCTTTCTGTGCCTCTACAACTATACTACAATCCTTTGCAGGTAGCTCGTCATGGCCTACCTCGAGCGTGCCAAGGAGTTCTACGCTCCCCCTCCTGTGGGCTCGCCCTATTCGGTTCCCCTGCCAGGTTCCGAGCAGACTGGACGAAGTCGGGTATACAGACACTGGAGGTTTCAGGGAGAACTTTTGAAGACTTTAGACCCAAATGTGAAGATGCAACACGGTAGTGATGGATCTAGGAAGGCCACTAGGCTGACACCACCTGCAGGTCACTACAGCACATCAAATGTTTGAGGCAACAGGTACTACAAGTTTCATTATGGCATGTTGGATCGAGCTGACATCTGTGGAAGCTTGCCGGCAGCCTACACGCAGGTGCCTCGGACACAGACCGTATGATTCAGCAACGAAGACATTTGGGCAGTACCAGTGGATGGACTACGGGACCGTGCAGAAACGACGAGCGAACTTCGGTATGGGCATAGTCGAAGTAAACATGTTGGCAGGAGTCACGGAGCAGAAGTTCGGAGTAGGGCTTTGGTGTGCAAATAGGCCCGAGTGGCAGATAACAGGTACGCGCTGCAAGGACTTTGGGAACGCCCGTTCACTTACCTTTCTAGATTTGGCATGCATGTCACAGTCGCTATACACCGTCTCCTTATACGATACATTGGGTCCTTCGGCAACTGAGTATATCATCAATCATGCTACCTTACCCTGCATTGCGACCTCCCTGACTCACATACCCACGCTGCTTAAGCTCATGTCAAGATTACCTTCATTGAAAGTCATTATCTCACTCGACCGTCTTGACAATGGCGAAAGGGCTGGTGAATCAAAGCTTGCTATCCTCAATAACATCGCATCAGAGCTCGGCGTCAAAATATACGACATTTATCAGGTTGAAGCTTTAGGAGCCTCGCTGGGTACCCCGATATTCCATCCTCCTTCTCCTTCGGACATTATTACCATCAACTACACCTCTGGCACCACAGGTCCACCGAAGGGTGTAGTCCTGAAACATTCCGCAGCGGTAGCAGCATCAAGCTGTGCCCTGGTTTCGGTTCCGCAGAAACCCTCTGGTGTCTTCCCGTCCTACCTCCCCCTGGCTCATATTTACGAGCGCTTGAGTGAACATGGCGCGCTTTGGGCTGGCGCTGCAATTGGTTACTTCCATGGCGACATTCTGGCATTAGTGGACGACCTTAAGCTTCTGCGACCTACAGTGTTCAGCTCTGTTCCTCGCCTGTTTAACCGATTCGGCGGTGCTATCCGTGAGGCCACGGTCGCTCAGCCCGGCGTCAAAGGTGCCTTGTCTAGGCATATCGTATCAACAAAGCTCAAGTCCATAGATCCTCCAGACCACCCAGCGGCCACAAACAAGCACGCCCTTTACGATCGCATCTGGGGCCGCAAAGTCACAGCTGCTCTAGGTCTTGAACGTACTGAAGCCATGGTGTCTGGTTCAGCACCCTTAGATCCTACCTTGCACCAGTTCCTCCGTGTTGTACATGGTAACCATTTCCTCCAAGGCTATGGTTTGACGGAAACCTACGCGATCACTTTAGCCCAAATTGAAGGGGATTATTCGGTAGGCAACTGTGGTGCTGTTGCCCCTGTGGTAGAATGTTGTTTAGCCAGTGTGCCTGATATGGATTACCTCGCAACGGATATGCCACAACCCAGGGGCGAGCTGCTCATAAGAGGCAATTCGCTCTTCTCCGGTTACTACAAGGATGAAGGGGAAACCCAGAAATCCATGACGAGCGACGGATGGTTCTGCACAGGAGATATCTGCACCGTCGACGCGCGAGGTCGGTTCCAGATTATCGACAGACGGAAGAACGTCTTGAAGCTAGCGCAAGGAGAGTATATTTCGCCCGAGCGTATTGAAAATGTCTATCTGTCGCACCTGAGCTTCCTGTCTCAGGGCTATGTGCACGGCGATTCTGTTCAGACATTCGTGGTGGCCATCTTTGGCGTCATGCCTGATGTTTTCGCGCCTTTCGCAAGCAAGGTTCTGGGGAAAACGATTGCGGCGACTGATACGCAGGCCATTGCAGCCGCTTGCCGGGACGCCAAGGTCAGGAAGGCGGTGCTCAAGGAACTGGATAGGGTGGGAAGGAAGAACAACTTCGCCGGATACGAGCGGGTGAGGAACTGCTATCTATACCTGGAACCGTTTACTATCGACAACGAGCTATTGACGCCGACGTAGGTTCATCCCTTTCACCGCTTTTTCTTGTCTGGTACTGACAAACTCTCACCTAGACTCAAGCTCAAGCGTCCTCAAACAGCAAAGAAGTACCGCAAGGAGCTTGATGAGCTATATGCAGAAGCTCTCGAGGAAGAGAAGAAAGGGGGCAAGGCAAAGTTGTGAACTATGCGGTATTATCTTGCTTCATAGTGTGGGCGGCCCTGATGAAAGAGCATCAAGAGTTTCAGCTTCTGACCCAACCCTTCCTCCCACGCTCAGCTAGGTATTAATGTAGTATATTCGGAATCTATCATGGCGTGGCATAATCTATGAACAATTGTAGAAGTTGCCCTAAGCGCTCCCTTTCACATGCAACGCCGAGGATCATATGATGCTACATGGCAGGTTCTACCTTTTACTTTGATTTTATAGAGCAAGTGTGGGGCGTAGATGTTCATCATCCAGTCCGAGTAAAGAGAAGGGACATGATCACGTGAACCGATGGGGGCTTCTGGCAAGTTGCCTCGGCTCGTCCCCACCTCCGACAGATATCATGCCCTGATGTAAATACCTGAAAGCAGCCGTGTCGAAACGGCAGTGTCAACGCTTCACTCGCTCCTCCAAAAGATTCACAGAAAGAAGAATTCATCCGTCCTTAAGCACCACGGTCATCAGTCAGCAACGCAATACGCAGCTGGCACGAACCCACCCCCCGTTCGCTCCCTACTTCAAGTCACCGACAATGGCTCAATCATCCAGCACCACCGTCCCGACAGCCCCTACAATCTCCGCCGCTCAGCAGGGTGACAATATCGCACATGCTCTTGCCGGAGCTGGGGGCGGGCTGCTGTCCATGACCCTGACGTCAGTTCCGCCCCCGCCATTCCCCCGCTCTCTGTTTTACTGATTTCTTCTGCATAGCTATCCCTTGATCACGCTCTCCACCCGCGCTCAAGTTGAGTCGAAGCGCGCTCATTCATCCACTCTTGATGCTGTCCGCCGCATAGTCCAGCGGGAAGGGATCTCGGGGTTATATTCAGGATTGGACTCGGCGCTCTTTGGCATTAGCGTTACGAATTTCGTGTACTATTACTGTACTCCTCTCTTCTTACATATAACATCAGGAACCATGCTCTCTTAAGGGTACCAAATGCTGATCGAATCCCAGGGTACGAATGGACCCGCGCCGCCTTCGAACGCGCCGCCATCCGCGCCGGCCGCGCCTCCAAAAAACTCACAACCGTCGAATCCATGATCGCCGGCGCCCTCGCCGGCAGCGCAACCGTACTACTGACGAATCCAATCTGGGTCGTCAATACCCGCATGACAGCTAGGCAAAACAACACCGAGGAAACACTCCCGGGCAGCAAACCCACAAAGAAACCCTCCACATTAGCCACAGTGGTGAGGCTTTTCAGGGAAGAGGGCCCGACGGCGTTATTTGCGGGAGTGTTACCGGCGCTGGTGCTGGTAATTAACCCGATATTGCAGTACACGATTTTTGAACAGTTGAGGAATGTGCTCGAGAAGAGGAGGAGGGTTTTACCTCGGGATATTTTCCTGTTAGGGGCGTTGGGGAAGCTGGCGGCGACGAGTATCACATACCCGTATATCACGGTAAAGAGTCGGATGCATGTCGCAAGCAGCGACAGCCCCAAGGATAACATGATTGAAAGTCTGAAAAGAATCGTCAGGGAAGAAGGATGGAGGGGGTTGTATAAAGGTTGGTTTACCCCTTTTCTTCTTCTTCTGGACCGAACTGATCTAATTGGGAATGTAGGCATCGGACCAAAAGTCACCCAGTCCGTCATCACGGCCGCTTTTCTATTTGCGTTCAAAGACGCACTCTATGATCTGAGCGTGCAGATGAGGACGAAGGTGCCTGCCAAGCTGCCGTTGAAAAAGTGATGGGTTTTGGGTGGGGGTTTGGGCGTGTGCGTTGGAACTTGGGGGAGAGAGGGGTTAGGGGAATTGTATATATGTATCTCTAGCATGATGTGAATACATACAAACGTCTCTTTTCTTATTCTTTCGATCAAGCGGGAAATACTCCTCATTCCCACCTTTTCTCCACCACCACCACCTACCTCCCCCCCCCCACCTTTTTTTCAGTCCCCACCCCAAACCCACCCCCTCTCAAA
>JAABUK010013795.1_pt1 | contig 10024 bp, 11 predicted proteins | sample 5559141 | NCBI WGS metagenome assembly JAABUK01 (sample SAMN10711869, study PRJNA513367) | rock metagenome | isolation source: Antarctica rocks | place: Antarctica: Victoria Land, Pudding Butte nord | collected 2016-01-03 | reverse complement strand
CTGCTCGCAACATGCCGCCCATGTTACGAGGGGAGGGTGACGACGAGATGACGGCGACATTACGGTTTCGTCATCTTCGCCGGTTCGGCTTCCGTCCTTCGGGGGAAGGTCATCACGACCCGTGTCCAGTGCCCGACCTCGCTGGCGATCCCCACGTCCCCGCCGTGAAGCTCGGCGATGCTCCGCACGATGGCGAGGCCCAGGCCGACCCCGGAGACCTCCGCCGAGCGGGCCTGATCCGCACGGTAGAAGCGATCGAAGACGTGGGGCAGGTGGGACGCCGGGATACCGCAGCCGTCGTCGAGAACCTCGACCTTCGCCGCCGTGCCGTCATCCGTCGCACTCAACGTGACCGTCCCGCCCGGAGCGGTGTAGGCCAGGGCATTGGCCACGACATTCCCGACGGCCCGTTGGAAGAGGTGGCGATTCAGGTCGGCCGTGACCTGATCCCCCGCCGACACGGCGAGCCGGACGCCCTTCTCGCTCGCCGCCGCCTCGTAGAAGTCGCAGACCGCCGCCAACTCCCTCCCCACGTCGAACCGCTCCCTCGTGATCTGCATCTCGGGGTTCTCGGCCCTGGCCAGGAACAGGAGGCTGTCGATGATCCGGCTTAGGCGACCGCACTCCTCCAGGTTGGACCCGAGGACTTCCCGGTACTCCTCGGCCGTGCGGGGCTTGCCGAGGGCAACCTCCACCTCGCCCCGGAGGATGTTCACCGGCGTCCGCAGTTCGTGGGCGATGTCGGCCGAGAACCGGCCCAGGCGGGCGAAGGACTTCTCCAGACGGTCGAGCATCCCGTTGATCGTCTCGGCGAGCGTCAGCAGTTCGGCGGGCAGGCCGTCGGCGACGATGCGTTCGGCCAGGTTCGTCGGGCGGATGCGTCGGGCCGTGTCGGCGATCTCGTGGATCGGCCGGATGCCCCGGCGGGCGATCCGGTGGCCGACCGCCGTGCAGATGACGAGGGCCACCCCCAGCACCATCCAGAGGTTCCGGCGGTAGTCGCCCAGGATTCCCTCCTCGTGGCTCCGATCCATCGCCAACTGGACGGTGGCCGGTGATCGTGCGCCGGGGCCATCGCCGAGCCTGACGGCCACCACCCGGAACGATCGCCCCCGGTCGAGATCGAGGTCGATCCCCTCGACAGGCCCCGTGGACGGGGGCGGGAACGTGGTCGTCGGCAAGATCTCCCCCATCCCCGGCGTCTCGGCCACGAGGTCGCCGCCAGGCCCGATGATCCGGGCATAGACCTGGGTGTGCTGGCGGCCCTGCCACGACTCGACGACCTCCCGCACGATCGCCGATGGCTCGGCCTTCCGGTCGGAAAGCACGTCCCGCAAGACGCTCACCTTGTCGGCCAGGAGTTGATCGTCCTCACGGTCGAGGCTGCGGGTCAAGGCCCAGTAAAGGGACACGGTGGCCAGCAGGACGAGGGCGAACGCCGACCCGGCGTACCAGGCCGTGAGGCGGGCGGCGAGCGACCACGACGACCTGCGGGCGGGGCGGGCGGCGGCCTCTTCAGGGGCGTTCTTCGAGGACATAGCCGACCCCCCGGACGGTGTGGATCAGCTTGCGGTCGCAGGGGTCATCGACCTTCGATCGCAGCCGTCGGACATGCACGTCCACGACGTTGGAGTCGCCGTCGAAGTTCACGTCCCAGACCTGCTCGGCGATGAGCGTCCGGGACAGCACCTCGCCCGACCTGCGGGCCAGGAGAGACAGCAGGGCGAACTCCTTGGGCGTCAGGTCGAGCCGCTGCCCGCCCCGGCTCGCCCGATGCCTGACCGCATCGAGTTCCAGGTCGGCCACCCGGATGAGGTCCGGCTGGCGGGCGGGGCTGCGGCGCAGGATGGATCGGATGCGGGCCAGGAGTTCGGAGAAGGCGAATGGCTTGACCAAGTAGTCGTCGGCCCCGAGTTCCAGCCCCCGCACCCGGTCCTCGACCGCATCACGGGCGGTGAGGAAGAGGACGGGCGTCTGGCCGCCCTCCCGCCGGATCGCCTCCAGCACGGCCCACCCGTCGAGCCTGGGCAGCATCACGTCGAGGATCACGAGATCGAAGGCGACCGTGCGTGCCAGGTGCAGGCCGTCGTCGCCCCGACCGGCGACATCGACGACGAAGCCGTTCTCCTCCAAGCCTTTGGCCAGGAAGGCGGCAGTCTTCCGCTCATCCTCGACGATCAGGATACGCATCCCCGACCACCTCATCCTCAGTCGCTAATCTTTTCGACGTCGATCCGCTCTCATGATAACCATCGGCGGGCCGTGAAGGACCGAGGAGGGGAATCGCGACCCTGGACCGCTCGACACTCGCCCGGCCTGGGGGCATAGGCCTTCTCGCCGGGGGGGGGGCCTCCGAGAGCCCCGATTATTCACGGCGATGGCGGAGGCCTACGGCCCCGGCAGACGTTCGCGAGGTCGCCGGGGGCGGGACGATGTCCACGTGCAGGCTCAGTCCGGCCCCTCGACGCGCACGGCGTGCCGCCTCTCGGACCGGGAGTGTAAGCCGTCTCTCGCCATCGGCGTTCGGCCGAGCCCGGAGTGACCCGTCTGGCGACTCGGCCTTTGCCCCTTGGTTAAGGATCGCACGGCCCATTCGACCGACGGTGGGTCGGAGGGGGAGCCCCGTCCACGCGATGAGAGGCGCACTTGCTGTGATTGCCGGTCGGAATTACTCCGCGAGCTGGAACAACTCGGAGATCTTCAACGAGAGCCCCTGGGCTACGCGCTCGATGTTGATCAGGCTGACGTTGCGGGTTCCCCGCTCGATGTCCGAGAGGTAGGTGCGGTGGATGCCCGCCCTCTCGGCGAACTCCTCCTGCGTCAGCCCCAGCGCCTCCCGCCGGTCCTTGACCGCGAACCCGAACCGCTCGCGAATGTCCCCCTTCGCCCGCTTACCCATTGCGGAAAGGCTAGGGGTTTGTCGATTATCGGTGTATCGACGATGAGTGACAATCGGCCGGGATGGCGATGGACGTTGGCATCCCGTGGAGGCTCGGACGCGAAGGAGGGCGGTGAGGGAATGACACGAGGCTATGCACCAGCCCTCTGGCAGGCGGTCGGGGTCTGCGTAATCTCCCCCGACTTGAACTCGCCCGATCCGTCAAAGCCGTCGAGGGCGACGCGGGACAACCCGGCGACAGCCGACGCCACCGGCCGCCCTCTCCCTCGCAAGGGCCCGATGACAACTCGTTTCCGACTACTGACCGCTCTCCTGCTGGTCATCTCCCTGATCGCGGGGTGCGAGGGCTGCGTGGGGACCGGGGGCCAACTGGTTTCCCTCACACCCGATCCGCCGACCCCTGTCTCCCTCAAAATCTACAACTCCGATATTCACCTCATCAACGACTCCGAGGAGGACCTTCGAGACCTGACCGTCTCGATCCACTCCGCCATCAGCGGGAGAACTCTCTCCCGGACCGTCGGGACTTTGGAGAGGAAGGGCTACCGGTTGCTGCCGTCCTACGAAACCCAATGGTTGCTCGTCGAAGGTGAGGTCCTGACCGCAGCCGCTGATGGTCATTCCCCGACGAAATATACCGTCCACTTGCGTGCCCGTGGTGGCCGGTGAATGAGGTGGACCCGATGTAAAGCTGCTGGTTGCCCCAGGAGCCGGGAATCTTGGGTGGTTCTTATCGGCTAGAACCTCGGGAGCAGAGCAAATGGTGCCAATCCGACGACGTATCCCACGAACATCTCCTCTAATTTTGACGACGTTCGCCATCCTGACGGCCACGGGGCTGGCCGGGCCGACTTCGGAGCCGAAGCCGCAGTTGATTACTCCGTATGACCTCGCCACCAGAGACGATTTGCTGTTCGCCCATCTGCTGGCTCCTCTGACGAAGGGAGATGTAGCCGACTGGGCCATCCTCGGCGGCCTCGGCAAGCAACTGGGCAGCTGGGTCGATCAGTTCATCAGCGCTCAGCAGGTCGCCAACATCATCACGGAGGCGTTCCCGGTCGAAGGCCAACCCGCCCTTCGCCCGCTCGAACAGCTCGTCGAAGAGTGCGCCGGGACGCTGGGTGTAGCCAAGCCAGCCGTCCATGTCCGCAACTCGCCCCTGACGCAGGCGTACGTCGTCCGCGCCTTCGACCAGTATCATCTGGTCGTGACGTCGGGCTTGTTGAACCTGTACGCCAACCGCCCCGAGGAATTGAAGTTCATCATCGGCCACGAGCTGGGCCACGTCCTCTGCGGCCACCTGGAGCTGAAGCATAAGGCGTTCGGCCTCCTGGCGGCGGTCCAGGCGATCAACGTCGCGGTCGTGCCGGACAAGTATCAGGCAGTCCTCCCGACTCTCGGCCTCGGGCGGCTGTACACCTGGTGCCGCGAGTCCGAGATCTCGGCCGATCGCGCCGGGCTGCTCTGCTGCGGCGAGTCGAAGGTCGCCTACCAGGCGATCATGCGGCTGCAACACGGGCTCAACCAGGACAGCCCCTGGATCGACCCCGACAAGGCCGACTTCGACGCCGAGACGGTGATCAAGAACTTCCAGCAGTGGCAGCATCAACCGTTCGTCAAGCTGATCCTCGACTTGAAACGACACGTGCTGGTTCACCCGTTCGTCCCGGAGCGGCTGGCGGCGCTGAAGGCGTGGGCCGATACCGGCGCGTACCGCACGATCCTCGGACGCCGCGTGGGGGCTCACGTGGGCCAGTTGATCGAGGTCACCAAGATCCAGGCGTACGAACTGGCGCCCGAGGGACGGACGATCGACCCCTACGTAATCGTCTACGATAAGGACAGCCAGGTCCTGCGGACGGCGACCGCCTCGGGCCTGCGGGCAGCTCAGTGGCGGGGCTTCAAGAGCACGGATAAGGGCGTCGATCAGCCCCGGACATTTCACGACGGCCAGCCGCTGTTCTTCGAGATCTGGGACGACAACTACGCCTACGACACGTTCGTGGGCGGCTTCGCAGTGTACCCGGACGGCCGGGACGCGGCGTCGGACCAATCGGGCGACCGCGTGGCCGAGTACACGGCCAAGATCCTCTGGGATTGGAAGGAGCCCCAGTCGGTCTCTCGACCCGGATTCGCCCGAGTGACCGTGAGATTTCAGAAGCGTCAATCCGCCTCCCAGGAAAACGCATCCCGAAAGGTAGGGCCATGAACAGGAGGAATGCAGTGAGGCGGATGGCAGCCGGATGGGTTACCGGCTTGGTCTTGGCGTGCTCCGGTTGCGGGGATTCGGGCGCGACCGGGACGGCGGGGGCACCGCCCAAGGAGGGCGCGTCGACTCAGGGTTCTCCGCAGGACGCGCCGCGCGGAAGTGACGCACCCCAACCATCAAGCTGAGGGCTCCGGGTTATCAGAAGGCTCGGACCGAAGCGGCGGCCACTGTGGCCACGCTCGTCCCTAGATCGATCGCCTGATGGCAACAAAAAAGGGTCGGCCCGGCCCCGGCCGAAGCCGGGGCCAGGTCAACCTCGGATTGGTTAATGGGATCGCAGCCCCTCCGGGCACGATTCGTTTGGGCCCCCGGCGACTTCACCTCCTGTAGAACCGCCGCTTCTCGACGAAGAGCCCCCCGGTTATGGCGCCGACACCGAAGCCGATGACGGCGCCGACTCCCCCCGCCCACGAGTGGCCGAGCATCGCGCCGCCCAGGCCCAGGCCGACGACCAGCCCGGTGCTCGCCTGGTTGTAGAACTGCTTGCGCTCCTGGCCCTGCATCGGCAGGACCGCGTCGAAGAGCTGACGCATGCCGGGGACGGTGAAGCCCTGCGGCCTCGGGCCGCCGGGCAAGGCACCGGTCGGGGGTCGGTACGGAGGACGCCGACCGGGGCGGCGCCGTCGGTGGCCGGGATTTGTTCGTGCCATCGGACCTCCTGGGTGGGGGTGATCGTCAAGGTCGTTCTCGATTCACCGTCCCCGAGACATGGGGATCTCGGGCCGGTCGTGACGCCTTCAGGCCCCGGCCGCCGCCTTCAGCGAGTCGATGAGCCCGCTGGCCTGGGCCAGCGACAGCTCCTCCGGCCGCCCGACGCCGTAGTCGTCGCGCAGCAGGCCCTCCAGGTCGGCGCGCCGGGCCCGGCCGATCGCGTAGATCGCCTTCACCTGGCCGGGGGTCGCGGGCTTCGGCGGCCGGTCGCGCCCGCCGGTCCGGGCATGAGCCCCGTCGGCGTGCGGCCCCGTCCCGTTTCGGTGGCCGAGGCCGTTGGAGGTCGCCACGGGGGCGGCGACCGGCGTGGCGGACTGGCCCCGGAGCCGGGCCAGCTCGTCGTTGACCGCCTGGTGGCACGCGACGTAGGCGTCGCGGACCTTCTCGTGGAACCCCGCCAGGTCGGCGAGCAGCCCGGACTCCAGCTCGAACTCCAGGTTGCACATCGCCCCGGCGCTGGAGTACTCCGGGAGGCCGACCTTCTTCGACACCCCCACGTTCAGCTTCAAGGGCATGACGCTGTCCTCCTGCGTTACTCGTTTTGGTTAAAGGGTGACGTTCCAGGGTGCAGCGTAGGGACAGCTATCCGCCGACTTCCTGGAGCTTGAGCGCCTTGAGCGACGCCAGGGTGTTGCTCACGAGTCGCTCGCGACGCCTGTAGCGGCGCAGGGCCACGGTCAGACGCCCGGCCCGCGCCCTGGCGTCGGTCAGCACGTCGTTCAGCGCCTCGGCCTCCCGGATCAGCGCCGCCAGCCCGACATTGCCGTCGGTGGCGACGCCGTTCGCGGTGCCAGGGGTCGCGCCGGGGACGGCGGCTCCCGGCCGGGGATCGGGGGCGGGATCGGCCATGGTAACTTCCTCCATTTTTTGGGGTTCGACCGGCCCGACGGCCGGTCCGGCGTTCACGGAGTCGATGCGGATCGCGTCGTCTGTCGGGCCGATGGCCGATTCGCGCGACAGGGGCTGCCAGATGTAGGCCCGGCGGCCGTCGCGGCACGCCACCGGGTCTTCCGGCCCGACGACCTGGACCTCGGCGAACCCCAGCCGCACCGCCCGAGCGAGGTAGTGGCGGCTGGTGTTGAGCCGCACCGGCTCGCCGGTGAAGCCCGAGCGGCCGAGCACCAGCTCGGTGACGCGGTCCCCGCCCCCGGCCTGCGCCCGCACGGCGACCCTGCCGTTGAGGTCGACGGTGACCGGGGCGTTGTGGGCGTCGCCGCCGGGGAGGCGGTCCAGCGACCGGTCCAGGAACGCGGCGTCCTCGGGGGCGAGGCGGAGCCGGGTGCTCGCCCCGTTCGCGTCGGGGACGGCGTGCTCGATGCGCGGGAAGCGGGCGTCGGCCCGGACCGTCAGCCAGATCGTCCACGGCCCGGCCCGGAGCACGACGTGGGCTTCGGTCCTGCCGACCGCAACCGGTCGGTCGCGGGGCAGCTCGCGGGCGGCGAACAGCGGGGTGCGGCGGACCAGGAGGTCGCCGTCCCAGGGCAGGCGGAAGCCGCCCTGGATGAGGATCTGCCTGCCGTCGGTGGCGACGACTTCGCCGCTGGCGCCCTTGAGCTGGAGGCAGTCCAGGGCGTAGCGGGTCGAGCCCTCGTCGGTCGTCTGGGAGGCCTCGGACAGGGCGTCCAGCAGGTCGGCCGGGCAGGACTCGGTGGCGGCGGGCGGGGCGGGGAACGGGGGCAGGCCCGCGAGGTCGGGGACGGGGTACTCGCGGGACTGGGGGATGCCCCGGTCGTCCCAGCGTGCCACCGTGCGTCCCGGCGCGGCGGCCTCCAGGACCACCGGCGTGTCGTCCCTGCCCTCGACGTCGGCCAGGGCGTCGAGCGGCAGGGCGATCGCCTCCTCGGGCCGGTTGGTGCCCGGCAAAACGTGCTCGACGGCCAGGGAGGCCTGGTGGTGCCGGACGCGGAGCCCGTTGTCCGGGTCGGCGCGGAACACGAGCGGCGGCACGAGCCCCTTGTGGGCGATGCCCAGGGCGTGGCGGCGGAAGACGGCGCGAAGGCGCCGGGCCTGATTACGCGTAATCAAAATCATGACTGTGGTGTCCTTCGGGTGGGTGCCCGACGCCCAGGGTGGACGCCGGACGCGTCGGGGTGAGAGTGGGACGCGGGGGCCCGACCGCTAGGCGCGGGGGGACGCCGCGACGTAGACGTCGAGGAGGTCGAACGCGAACCGGGCCTCGCACCTCGGGCACTCGGCCAGCGGGCAGGTGCCGTCGGCCCGCTGGCCGGGGAAGGGCGAGCGCTCGTTGCAGCACGGGGAGTCGACGACGAGGTACAGGGCCTCGGGCTGCGGGCGGGCCGTGCCGCCGGGCAGGGCCGAGAAGCCGAGGCGGTGGACGGTGCGGAGCGATTCGCCGGTGGCTTCGGAGACCGCTCGGTCGATTAGCATCTGGGTCATGGGGGCTCCTCTGGGTCGGGAGGGGGCGACCCCGGACCGCCCGGAACGCCCGGCGGCCATGGGGTCGCGTGGGGTACGCATACGGTTTCGACGGGCGTTCTCGACGACGAATGCACCGGACGGTTCAGCAAGGGCGTGTGAGCCAGTTCGCCTCCAACCACGCCCGCTCGGCTTCGAGGGCCTCGCTGCGGCGACCGAACGGGCCGAGCACCAGACCGCCGACCTGCCGGAGATCGGCCGTCCAGCGACCCAGTTCGTCCGGCTCGACCCGGCTCGCGCGGGTGATGGCGGGACGGCCGAGCGTGTTCAGGTCGATCAACTCGGAGTACACGGCCCGCACGGAGCCGTGGGTGTCGATCACCAGCAGCATCACGCCTCCCCCGGCGTGGTCGCCTGCCGGAGGATGCGGCGCCGGGGCCGCTCCACGAGCATCCCGTCCAGCGAGGACTGCACCTGCGCGAGCTGGGACGCGACCCGCTGGCGCAGCTCGCCGCTGTCGCGCAGGTCCTGGGCCCCGACGCCGCGCACCGCACGCTGCGCCCGCCCCACCAGCTCGTCGAGCTGCTCGTTCGAGCGCACGTTCAGCTCGCGGAAGCGGCCGAAGAAGTCCGACAGGTTGTCGACGGCCGTGTCGCGGAAGACGCGGGGCCCGCCGTCCTCGCCGGTGCCGCCGATCCGCTCGCACAGGTGGGACACGAGCCGGGCGAACTCCTCCAGGAAGGCGGACTCCGCCAGCTGCACGGCCTCGTCGAACCGCGCCGCCACGCGGGCCCGCTCCTGCTCGAAGACGGCCGGGCACAGGAGCCTCAGGTAGTCCGGCGGCTCGAACGAGGGGAAGTCCCACTGGACGTCGAAGAGGCCGACGAGCGACTCGGGGTAGTCGGCCGAGTTATAGAGGCTCCCCAGCCGCTCGGCGGCGGCCCGCTTCAGCTCGCCGTAGTGGCGGTCGAGGTTGGCCACGGCGTCGTCCAGCTCGACCTTGAAGTCGGCCATCTGGGCGGCGAACTCCTCCACTTTGTCCTGCTTGATCAGCCGCACGCCGGGCTCGGGGTACGGCAGGGAGAGGCCCTTCCAGTAGGAGCCGATTTTGCCCCGGATCGCCGTGACGGCGCGGAAGGCCGGGTGGCGGACGTCGAGGAGCTTCTTCCCGGCGGAGAGGGACTGGGCCTCGGCGTCGAACGCCTCGGCGGCCTGGGCGCGCTGCTCGGCGGTGAGCGACTTGCTGGTCCCCAGCCAGGTGAACGCGAGGCGGACCGCCGCCATCGTGGAGCGGAGCCGCTGGGCGGGCGTGGGCACGGCCGTCGCGGCGGCCGGAGCCGGTCGGGAGTCGATGCGATCGAGCAATGTGGTCATCGGACCTCCAGATGATGGTGAAGGCGACGGGCCATACGACCCGCCGCCGTGAGGAAAGGGGGACGGGCACGCGGCCGGACGGCCGCTCAGTTGGACGACGGGTCGCCCCGGCGGACGCTGCGGCCGGTCTTCTCGGGACCGGCGCCGGGGCGGGAGTAAATGCCGGGCCGGTCGGCCGCCAGGCAGCGCCCGCTGGCCCAGGATCGCAGCCGCTCCACCGACTCCCCGGCCGTGACCGCCACCGGGACGATGTTCTGCGCCGCGTCGACCAGCGGGACGTCGAGCAGCGCGGCCAGGCGGCAGCAGGCCCGCACCTCCGCGCCGGTCCATTCGGTGTCGCGCGGCCTTCGCTGCTCGGGGTCGAGCCCGAACCGGTCGAGGTATAGCCGCCAGAT
>JAABUK010013794.1_pt1 | contig 10024 bp, 7 predicted proteins | sample 5559141 | NCBI WGS metagenome assembly JAABUK01 (sample SAMN10711869, study PRJNA513367) | rock metagenome | isolation source: Antarctica rocks | place: Antarctica: Victoria Land, Pudding Butte nord | collected 2016-01-03 | reverse complement strand
TAAACGGAATTTTGCGGCAAGCCATCGTCGCTCGTCCAAGCCTCGAAACGCGATTCGCCCTGACCGACAAAAGCGCAAAGAAAGAAGGCGCAAACAAAGTACGCCGCCGCACCGCACAGCGAAACCGGCAGCCGTTTCGGTTGTGATTGCATGAGGCTTCGCTGCATAAAAAGTAAATCCCCGCGATGCTTCATACTCAAGCGCATCAAGGAAAATCAGTTGGAGGCACGTGCGGCGAGAGCTTCGCGCGCAATTTCTTTGTCGTCAAAGTGAAAAACTTCTTTACCGATAATCTGGTAATCTTCATGGCCTTTGCCCGCAATTAAAACGAGGTCGCCCGCGCGCGCTTCATGAACGGCGCGATGAATGGCTTGGCGGCGATCCGGTATTTTTTCATAATGCTTGCGCGTTGCCATCATTCCCTTTTCAACGTCCGCGAGAATTTGCGACGGGTCTTCCGTGCGCGGATTGTCTGACGTGAGAATGACGACATCGCTTAAGGATGCGGCGGCTTCGCCCATCGGCGCGCGCTTTGAACGATCACGGTCGCCGCCGCAACCGAAAACAGTGATAATGCGTTCGGGCGCAACGTCGCGCGCCGTTCGCAGCACATTAATGAGCGCGTCGTCCGTGTGCGCGTAATCCACGACGACGGAAAAATCTCCTGCGTGCGCGATGCGCTCGAAGCGTCCGGGCGCGCCCGCGCAATCCTTCAAAGCTCTTGCGATAACATCCAATTCGTAACCCAGTTCGAGGCCGGTGGCGATAGCCGCCAGCAAATTGTATAGATGCGGGCGACCGACGAGCGGCGAATGAAGCGCCATCTCGCCCGCCTGCGTTTGCACATGAAAGCTCATGCCTTCGAGCGAAAATTCTATACCATGCGCAGACACATCTGCGGACGCGTCAAGGCCGTAAGTAATAAGCTTCGTTTCGTTTTGGTTTGTTTCCCCGATTAGTTTTCTGCCGTAAGCATCATCCATGTTTATGACGGCAGCGCGCGGCGGCACGCCGAAGCTTTTATCGAAGAGGCGGCGTTTGGCGGCAAAATAGTTTTCCATTGTGCCATGATAATCGAGATGGTCGCGTGTCAGATTGGTGAAGACGGCGACGCTGAAAAACAGTTCGTCGCAGCGGTGTAGATCAATCGCCTGCGATGAGCATTCCATCGCGGCGGTGCGGCAATTCGCTTCGACGGCGCGACGCAGCAAACGCTGCATGTCCGTCGCTTCGGGCGTCGTGCGCTCGGCCTTGAGATGTTCGGCTCCAATTACATATTCGACGGTGCCCGTCATCGCTACACATTCATTCGCCGCCTTCACAATCGCCGCGACGAGATACGCGATGGTGGTTTTGCCGTTCGTGCCTGTGATGCCGACAAGATGCAATTCCTTTGACGGATGACAATAGACTTCGGCGGCGGCAATCGCCATCGCGCGGCGTGCGTTCTTCACTTGAAGCCATGCGCCGCGAAAATCTTCGGGACGGGCTTGTTCGGAGACGACGCCGACCGCGCCGCGCTTCATTACTTCCGCGATAAAGCGATGAGCGTCGAATTGCTCGCCGCGTATGGCGACGAACAAGGTTCCTTCGCCTGCTTGCCGCGAGTCGTGAGTGACGTTTACAACTTCAATAACTTCGAGCCTTTCATCGCCCGTCAGTTTTGCATTTATCGCTGCTGCGATGTCGCGTAAGCTTGCCATTCATTTTCTCCGTCACCGAAATTTTCAGAATTATAAGATCGAACGTTGACGAGTTTAAGAGATTTAGCAGTGGGGTAAAAGCGAAATGGGAGTGGAAGAGTTTTATAATTATAAAACTCTTCCACTCCCACCTGTTTGCCTTTCAGCAGGCGAACTGTTTAGCGTCCGAAGGAAGCGGGCGCGCTGGCGCGGATTGTAACTTCCGTGCCGCTTGCCAAGTCCAGATCGTTGCGTCCCTGCGCGTAGACGGAACCGGCACCGCCGCCCGCGCCGATGACTGCGCCGAGGACTGCGCCCTTGCCGCCGCCCGCGATAGCACCGATGATCGCGCCGAGACCCGTGCCGATAGCGGCGCGCTGTTCGGTCTTGGTCGTTTGGCTGGAGCTTTGCTGCACGGTGCCTTCGTTGTCAACACGCGCGTCTTCGCCGTTCTGCGTGCGTATGCTGTTGATGATTCCGGCGAAGTTGTAGGAATTGCCGTTAAAGCGTATGCGCTCGAAATTAAGCGACAACTGCGAGCGCCCGGTGACGCGTCCCGAAGGATTAACGCGCGAGACTGTGCCTTCGATAATCGCGCCGTTGTATTGCGAAGGATCGCGCACGGTCATGGTAAAACGGTCTCCTTCGCGCGAAGTCTTGGTTGAAACATTTTCGTTGAGCACGGCGACAAGCTGCGTGTCGTTCGGAATGATAAAGTCATTCGTATTGGTCGCAGTCGTATTGCCGTTGTTGTAGCCGCCCTGCTGCTGCGCGCCGTTGTAAACATCGAACTGCGCAACGTCAGCCGTTTTGTCGTAGAAGCTTTGCACGACAACGGGCTGCTGTAGGCGATCAGAGCTAACGCGGCGCGTCACACGCAGGCGACGTCCGTTCTCCAGCGCATCGAACGTCACGCTGTAATCCTGCGCGCGGTCACCGACTGAATTAACGATCAACTGATTATTGTAGAGCGAAGCGCTGGCGCGGACAGTGCGTCCGTTGGGCGTCTGCTCTATTCGTTCGCGCCCGTCTGCGTCGAATGAGAACTGCGGCGCGCGCGAGGAAGCGATGGTCACATTGCGCCCGCGCACGTCGATGGCGAGCGCGTCCGGCGATTCCAGACGGCGAATCAAATTATCGCGGACAGCTTGTCTGTCACGATACGGCAGAGTTTGTGTGGCGCGATTCGCCGCATCCGAAGCGTTGTCGCTGCGCGAAGGATTCAGGCGATAAGTTCCCGTCAGGCCGTTCGTATTGAAGCCGCCCTGATTATTCGGAAAATTATTTCCTTGATTGTTCGTCGGGAGGTTATTGCCCTGATTATAGGTCGGATTGTTTTGCGCGCTCGTGCGATACGGAACACCGTAGATGCGCGACAATTGATTCAAGTCCGGGCGAATGCTTGCCCAGTAGTTTAGCGTGCCTGCGTCGAGCGGATTGCGCTGAAGATAATTGTCTATGTTCGACGCGAAGTTGACGACGGTCTGAACGTCATTGTTGACGGACTGGCGCGCATCATAGTCTTCATGCAGGCGGGACACAGCGCCGCGAAAATCCGAAGCAAGCCGATTGATGTTGCCGCCGTTATTGGCATTAGTTTGATTGCTCTGGCTCAAGCTGTTTTGAAACAAAGCAGCGTTATTCTCGATGCGGTGTATCACCGCGCGCACGTCTTGCCCGACGGTGGGCGCGCGGCGAGTGGGCGCGCGGCGAACGGGGCGGCGCTGCGCCTGCGCGGTCATGCCTGAACTCGTGAGCGTGAGCGCAACGAGCAGCGCCGCGAAAAATGTATATTTCAAACGATTCATCATTTCTCCATCCCTCCAAAATTGACGATTTAACTTCAAATGTTCCTCAAGACGACTCACCCGACGCGGGCGCGCATATCTTCGCGTCATAACCGATGACATTAACGCGGCACCGCTGTAAAAAGGGAGAGAAACAAGACGCCGACTTTTGCGCAAAAAATTTTAATCGGCACGGGGGTTTGTAATGAACAAAGCCTATAAGCTAGGCCGTAAAATTTGCCGGCCGCCGCACCTCGCGCAGAAGCCGAACTAATGTATCTGATTCAACGAAGGCGCACAGGGTTGCCGCGAATGAGAGCGGAAGGAAGATCACTTAACAAAATCGGAATAATCGTAGGGGCAGCGGCTTGTCCCTACAATTTCGAGGTGCTCTTGCATGTTCGTTAGACGCGCCAAGAAGCAATTATCCCGTCAACACGCGTGCATGTTATTCTTTGATGCACGAAATTTATCTTTATCGTAAGGAACGCTGATGACTCAAAACGACAGGAAGGCCACGATTCATTTGGTGGACGATAATTTGTTTCTCGGAACAAGCCCGAGCGGTCATGCGATTGCCGTTGACACAGATCACGCGCGCTCGAGCGCCGCGTCTCCCGTAGAACTTTTGTTGATCGCGCTCGGCAGTTGCACGGCAGTTGACGTAATCGAAATTTTACGCAAAAAACGCGCAATCGTTACAGCCTACCGAGTGGAAGTAACGGGCGAGCGCCGCGCAGATCACCCGCGCAGTTACACGCGCATGGAGGTGCGCCACATCGTGACGGGGCGCAACATCAACGCAAAAGCGATTGCGCAGGCCATCCAACTCTCCGAAGAAAAGTATTGCAGCGTCGCCGCTACATTCAGGCCGACGGTTACGATTACTTCGACTTACGAAATTATCGAAGAGACGACTGAAGCGCACGTTTAAGATGCCCGCACATATTTGTATATGAATGAGTCGCAACCGAATGCGAGCCACGGGCCGCCGCGACGAGTGGTTTATGATCGATTCGCAAAACATTACGATTGCGCCTTCGAGCCGCTCGAAAAATGGTTTCTCAAAAAATTGCGCGCCGAAACTTTGCGGCAAATTCCGTCCGACAGCCGCATACTCGAAATCGGCTGCGGCACAGGCTCAAACTTTTCTTATTACCCGCAGGCGGCGCGCGGCGTGGCGAGTGAATTAAGCCGCGAAATGATTGCACGCGCTAAACCAAAGCCGCGTCCGGCAGGCATTCATCTCGCGCAAGCAGGAGTCGAAGCATTGCCCTTTGCCGAAAATTCCTTCGATGCAGCCTTTGCGACACTCGTGTTTTGTTCAATCGCTACGCCGCCGCAAGCCTTTGCCGAACTGCGCCGCGTCGTTCGACCCGGAGGCACTATCGCGCTGCTCGAACATGTGCGCCCGAACAATTTTCTCGCGCCGCTGTTCGATATGTTTAGCATCGTGACCGTGCCTTTATTCGACGATCACTTTAATCGCCGAACGGCAAACGAAGCGCGCCGCGCCGGTCTGGAAATAACGCGCATCGACGAGAGCCTGCGCGGTATTATTCAACTCATCGTATGCCGCAATCCGCTTTGTTGATAAAAGCGGCGCGGCTTGGATTGTGGAATTGATTTGAGTGCATCTTAATCGCGCATAAATGTGTCAAAGAAAGCGTATGTCAAAGCCATCCGGTTCAAACTCATTGATGATGCAAATTGATTGTCGAAAACTTCGCGCGGCTCTTTTGCTTTCGCTCATTACCGGTGGCGCAGCGGCGGGCGGTTATGTCGCGGCACGCACGACGGAAACGACAAGGGCTACAGCGCAAAATTTATCCGGCACTCCGCTCGTGCTTACGCCGCAAACCGCTTCCGACGGCGCGCTCGCGCAGGTCAGAAGTCTGGATCGCATTGCACGCACCGCCGACGGAAGGCTCGCGCTTCTTTCTCCCGCCGAACATCTGCGACGTGCCGGTGTTTACATTCTTAACCGCGCCTTTGACGAAGCTCGTCTTCACTACCAAGCGCTGATTGACCGTTATCCGAACGACCCGAAAATTCCGGCGGCGCTTTACGGCATTGGACGCTCCTTTTTTCAAACGCGGCGCTACAACGAATCGCTGCCCTTCTTTGAAAGACTCGCGCGCGAGTACACATTCACACAGGAAGGCCGCGATGGTCTCTCGAATCTCGCGGCGGCGCTGCTACGGCTCGAACGCGCGCCTGAAGCGGCGACGCGCTACATCGAATACATCGGGAAATTCCCTCAGGGCGAACGCATCGAAAGCAGTTACCTTAATGTTATTGATGCCTACCGCGAAGCCAATGCGCCGAACGATGCGATTGCGTGGATCGCACGCACGCGCGCCAGATTTCCAAACTCCGCGACAGACGCGAACGCCGTCTTCGCGCGGTTGCGATTAGACATCGCAGGCAATGATTGGCAGCACGCGATACAAACCGCAGACGAACTGCGCCGTGCTTTTCTGCTCGCCAAAAACGTCGCCACCAATTCGTCGGAAATCGCGTATCTTCGCGCCTATTCACTTGAACGCGCAGGCCGTACAGAGGAAGCGATAAACGCGTATCTCGCCATTCCCGATACTGCCGCTTCGTACTACGGCGCGCAGGCAACCGCGCGGCTTCTTATCATCAACAACGTCGCACGCCGCCCGCTCGTTGCCGCACGCGTCGGCGCAGTCGATAACAGCATTTTGTCTGCGCAGAGCCTTTATCCTGCGCCTTACCGCGAAACGATTGCGCGCCTCGCGCGCGCGCGCAACATCGACCCACGCCTTGTGCTTGCAATCATGCGTCAGGAAAGCAACTTTCGCGCGCGCGCAAAATCAAACGCCGCCGCGCGCGGGCTGCTTCAATTAACGATTGACTCGGCGCAGAAATATGCCGTGCGCGCCGGTTATCCGAATTTGCAGGAAGACGATTTGTATAACCCGACGATTGCCATTGCCGTCGGCTGCGAATACATCGCAGACCTCGCGCGCCAATTTCCCGATCAGCCCGAAGCAGTCGTCGCTTCCTACAACGGCGGCGAAGACAACGCGGCACGCTGGCTCAAGCGCGCGCGGCAAAACGATCCGGGTGTATTCGCTTCCGAAGTCGGATTCGCTGAAACAAAGGATTACGTTTTCAAAGTAATGTCCAACTACCGCGCGTATAAAAGGCTTTACACAATCACTCTTAGTCCGCGATAATCACCTGTCTCGCCGGACAATTTTGCCGCATTCATTTCCTCGCACGCTTTTCCAAAATAGCCTCGCTTTTTCCCATTTTTCGCGGAGGTTGAATGCCTTTATGATCGACTTCGATGCTGGAATCTGCGCTGATCTAGGCGCATTGATGAAAAAGGAATGGCTTGAGACCAACGGACTCGGCGGCTACGCGTCGTCAACGATTGCCTGTCTCAACACGCGCCGCTATCACGCGCTGCTCGTCGCAGCGCAAACGAATTCCGCCGCCCGCGTCGCTTTGCTGTCAAAGCTCGAAGAAACTTTAATCTTAGGCGAGGAGCGCCTAGAGCTTTCGACCAATCAGTATCCGCAAACAATTCATCCGCAGGGCTATCGTCATCTGCACAGCTTTCGCCTCGATCCGTTTCCCGTATTCACTTTTCGCATCGGCGCAATCGAAATACAGAAAAGTGTTTTCATGCTGCACGGCGAAAACACGACGATTGTACGTTATGAAGCGAACGGTCAATTACCGCATGAGGCGAAGCTTGAAGTGCGCGCGCACATCGGTTTTCGTGATTACCATTCGTTGCAGCACGAATACGACAACGCAGGCTTTCATATCGAAACAGAACGCGGCCTTGCGCGCATCCGGCGGCAAAGCGAAGAAGGATTCCCGTCGCTTTATCTGGCGCACAACGATGACGCACAGATAAACACAGAGGGAGCGTGGTTCAGGCAATTCGAGTATGCGGAAGAACAATCGCGCGGCTTCGATTTTCGGGAAGACTTGTACAGCCCTTGCGCCATCACTTTTCAACTAAAGGACAGCGCGCCGTGCGTCGTCATCGCTTCGACGGAAAGGCATAACGCGGTTGAAGCGTCGGCGATGGAGAAAAAGGAACGCGCGCGACGCATTGCAACAAGCAAGTCCGTCGAGACTGAAGACGAAGGCGTGCGGGCGCTCTTGAGTGCCGCCGATCAATTCATCATTCGTCGAGGCGCGAGCCACGAATCCGTCATCGCGGGCTATCACTGGTTCACCGATTGGGGGCGCGACACGATGATCTCGCTCACGGGTCTCACGCTCACGACAAAGCGTTATGAGACCGCGCGCCACATTCTGCAATCGTTCGCAGGGCATTTGAGCCGAGGCATGATTCCGAATCGTTTCCCGGATGCGGGCGATGAGCCGGAATACAACACAGTGGACGCGACGCTGTGGTTCATTCATGCGATCAACGAATATTTGCAGCGCACGGGCGACGAGGCTTTCGTGCGCGAAAATTTTTACGAGCAACTAAAAGACATTATTCGCTGGCATGAACAAGGCACGCGTTACGGCATACGCGTGTTGGAGAACGGACTTTTGCGTGCCGGAGAAGCAGGCGTGCAGTTGACTTGGATGGATGCGAAAGTCGGCGATTGGGTCGTCACGCCGCGCACAGGCTTAGCCGTCGAGATTCAAGCCTTGTGGTACAACGCGCTGCGAATTATTGAACAAATGGCCGCGCGTTTCGGTGATGAAGCGACACGCGCGCATTGCCATCAATCAGCCGCGCTCGTGCATGAAAGTTTCAATCGCCTTTTCTGGAACGATGCCGCGCAATCTCTTTACGATGTAGTGCTTGATTCGGGCGCGCCTGACGCTGCGGTGCGCCCGAATCAGATTTTCGCCGTGAGTCTTCCATATTCGATGCTGGATGATGTGCGCGCGCGGGGCGTCGTTGAAATCGTCCGCCGCGAACTGCTGACGCCCTACGGATTGCGCTCGCTCTCCGCGCATGATCCCGCGTATCGCGGGCGTTATAAGGGCGATTCGCTCGCGCGCGACGGCGCTTATCATCAAGGCACTGTCTGGGGATGGCTGACGGGGCCGTTCATCACTGCGTACTTGAAAACACACGGACGCACGCCCGAAACACTTCAGCAGGCACGCGCATGGACAAATCCGTTTCGCGCGCATCTGACGAACGCGGGACTTAATCAAGCATCGGAAATCTTCGACGGCGACGAGCCGCACACACCGCGCGGTTGCATCGCGCAGGCTTGGAGTATCGCAGAGCTTTTGCGTTGTGAGATTGAGGAGTTGGCCTGAAAGCGTATTACCAAAGGAGCGTGCGGCGTTCTAAGTTCGCGGCACGCTACCTTTCTTTGACAACACTTCCCGCTTTTATCTGCCGAAGCCGAAGAATTCTTCGAGGACGTTCGAGAGCGCGTCGAAACCGAGTGCTAAACCGAACCGGCTGAAGGTCGGAGAGATTCCGCGCCGCCGGTTGATGTCCGTCGGATTGCCGAAGCGGTCACGCTCGCTCGGCGTATTGCGTTCCCAGATGTTGGCGATGGCTGCGCCCGTAAAGTCGCCCGCGAAACGCGAGTAGTTGGGCTGGCGTTTGCCGTTGTCGCCGTTCGTCACAAAGGTGCGGCCAATCGCATATAGAAAACGCGCGCGGCCACTTGCGCTGCCCTGTGAAGTTTCTTTGAGCGAGATGTATTTCGGGTTTTGTTTGAAGAGTATCGGATAGATGCCCGAACCGAATATTTCTGTGGTGCTCAACGTGCCGAAGACCCTCGCATAATCCGACAGGTAATCGCCGAACTTATCGCGGCCTGTCTTCGCCGGGGTATCCGCTTCCTGAAATCGCCTGTACCCGGCTCCGAGGGCAGGAGCGATGTATGCGCCCGGCGTGTAGAACGCCTGCCGCAATCCGTAATGAAACTTTTCCTTGGCCGTGAGAGCCACAGCGGAAGCATTGTTCAACCCGCCGCCCGCAGTTTGCGAACTGCCGCCGCTGTTCTGTGCGTGGCGGATGAGTGCGTTATTTGTTTGAAATTTGTTCGTTGAGACATCGGTAAAAAGCGGCGACGCATTCGCCCTTTCCGGCATCGCTGTCTGAACGCCCGCAGGCGAACTCTGTGCTGTTACGACTGATTCTTGCGCGTGCGCGGTAGCGCGGGCATCGAAGGCGATTAAGGCAGCGGCAAGGACGATGAGCGTGATACGTGTGGCAAAAGATTTTCGCATAAATGCTGGCACTCCCTATTAGGCTCTCACAAAATTTGATGGACGATTGGATTATGCGGCTTGTTGCGCTTCCTTTAATCTCTGCTCTATGTCTTGCGGGAAACTCACCAGCGCAAAGTATTCTTCCGGGTAATCTGCCGCATCGCCGCTTTCGTCCGTGACCTTTAAGTACCCCGCATCGATTATCTCAACTTGATAAATTTTAAGCGGTATCAAAAGCTCCGGGTCATCAGTCAAAAGGCAAATCGCAAAGCGCGTCTCCGAGTTGCGCTGCGTTGTGCGTTTCGCGTACTTAAACTTTCCGAAAAACTTGCCGCGCTCACCTCCGCTAAAATCAACTAACGCAGG
>JAABUK010013793.1_pt1 | contig 10024 bp, 11 predicted proteins | sample 5559141 | NCBI WGS metagenome assembly JAABUK01 (sample SAMN10711869, study PRJNA513367) | rock metagenome | isolation source: Antarctica rocks | place: Antarctica: Victoria Land, Pudding Butte nord | collected 2016-01-03 | reverse complement strand
TCTTGAACTTAGTCCTGAGCTGTCTTGATCTCTATCAAGTTTGGCCGTCAGCGTCTTGTACATGTGATCAGCATTGTCGGCTAGCTGCAGCATCCCTCTCTAGGATCACCTTTAGCCACATTGTCAATTGTGAAGGGGAGCACGTAAGTTAGCATTGCCAGTGGTGACGCCAAGGCTGGTACATTCATTACATTCATGCAGGCACAGACCATTTTGCACAGTCTGGGCACAAGTCTGTGTAAAACTCACACTTTGGCCAAAGTTTAGGCAGATGATAAGAACATTGCATGCCTCTGTGCTACAGCAAGCCTAACACAATGCTGCAACAAATGCAGATTGATTTGACTTGTTGAGACCACAAGAATGCAAGAGTTGACTTGCATCTTATGTATGTGATGCACACAGCTTGCTTGCACAGAGAACGCCTGCACAAGCTCCATAGGACTGTATGAGAACCTCATTGCAGCTGCAAGTTGCGTATGCCAGCATAAATTGGCATACTGCACATGTCGTCGTTGAGAATACCTGCAGCTCGTGTTATTGGCTTGGATAACACAGGTGTTCAGGTTAACCGGTTGGTACCAACTCAAAGGCCAGTCGGCTGGTCACGATGAGGAAGCAGGGTTGCACAGGCAGTTCAGAACTGCTTTTGATCGGCACAAAAACATACAGCAGTGTCGCCAACAGACATGATGACTGTGATCGCCAGGACTGTGGAAGCTTGACCGAGGCAGTTACAAACCGTATCGGTTCAGAATCCCTGCGACTCAAAAGCTCTCAAAAGCTGACTCAGAAGATGAGAATGCCTGCGCAGGCGTGCACGCAAGCAGATTGGGCCACATCGGCCTCTGCACACGTCACCGTCCTGCAATACAAGTCACGTTTAAGACACTCGAGATTGTGTTCACGCCACACAATCGTTCGCAAGCAGAAACAGTGTTGACTCTCCGCAACTGTCAATCAACCTCAGTAACCTACATCGGCAATCATGACTTACAAGCCATCAGAGCACGGTGGGCTGAAGGAGGACGGTACTCCAGACAAGCGCACTAATCCTGAGCACGGTTTCGGTGGTGACAGCGACCGGGCATCAAAGCTTGGAGCTGAGGGTGGCAAGACTCAGCCTGAAGAGGTTTACAAGCCATCAGAGCACGGCGGTGTAAAGAAGGACGGTACAGAGGACAGCCGCACCAATCCCGAACACGGCTTTGGTGGTGACCGTGCAGCAGCATCCGAGGCAGGAAAGAAGGGTGGCAGCAACTAGATGTCTCTGGCTGATTTGTCGTTAGCTGATCAGTAGCACTACCTAGTGGTCTTGACAAAAGCTGCTTCTGTTGTGTCGTGTATCGACACTGTTAATGCAAAGCTGTACGTACGAAACTCGTTTGGGTTGGTAGGCCTCATTTGAGCAAACAAGTTGCTCGGGCAAAGATGTTGTTTGTGCAACTCAAGTGGTCAGTCTGGACCAAATCTGCACCTTGGCTGATTGCTGTGTTTCTGTTTTGTTCTGCTCTAGCAAGGTATAGTGCAACGCTCTTGTTGTGCGTGCACGCGTGCAAACTCAGCTCAAACACAGCCTGCTTTTCATGCTTTTTTATGTCAGCTGAATATCCAAGCTCTGCAGAGCCAGTTCTGTAAATACTTGATGGGCTCATATTCCTTGTGATGCACACTTGCATATATGTTACGTGCACATATTGGAATGCGAAAGCAATACACTGTTGACTTGTCCTATAGCAGTCCAGCAGTGTCCACAGCTGACACAATGCACCCCGCAAGTCGTTTGAGTACCTAGGCCTGTCTATACCGTGTCCTGTTGCTAATTGGCGCACAAACACCCTATATTACCCACAGCACATGCGCCAATATTAATGTAAGTGTAGGCTCTGCCGATGTGGAGCACATATTCTCAAGCACATCGTTGCACCATTGCATGCTTGTTGAAAGTGTGAGTACGTACAAGTATGTGCAAGTATACTTAACCATATCCTGTCACACCGGTCATGAACAGATTACTCACGAGCTCTGGTCCGCAGGTAGTTGCACCATGGTTACCATGGTCACACCATGTATCATGTGGTCCTGTTATGCAAGCACGCTGACTGCACACTGCATCTCAACAATGCCGCATCCCAACAGTTCGTCGAGCGTTTCAGCGTAGTCACCAGGTTCTGACCAGTATAACTAAGTGACACACAATATGTTTTGCACAAAGAGACAAAGAGCCTGCTCTGGTGCATCCGCAGACGTCATCAAGTTGTGTTGTGCATGCTTGCAATCTCAACATGGTGTCACCGAGCGCTTTGCTGACTCTATTGTTTGCTACTGGATTTGCTGTGCATGCAGCATGCCTCTCCAGCGCGCCTTCAAATGAATTCGTGGAAGTTCGTCCTCAGTTGTGGAGGTACAACGGTGAATTTGCCTTTATTCCGTCCCCTGCTCAGCGCACTCCTGTGGCCGTGTGGCTGGTGGAAGTCAAGTCTTCCTGGATCCTGATCGATACTGGGGCTGCATCCCCTGAGTACAAAGACCCTTTCTTGGCTGCTCTCAAGCGGAAGCTTTCATCTTCGATCAGTCCTCTCCTATTGATACTGCGTAAGCCATGCACCCTTGTCTGGACCATTCTGCATACACCTTTCTGCTTATGGGCAGCATGCACGGTACAGGCTGTGTTGCCTTGCTATTTCTGCAGTTGTGCCCGCCAGTTGTGCCCGCCAGTGACCAAACGATCTGCGTTTGCTTGCAGTGACGCATGGTCACCTAGACCATGCTGGACTGTTGCCATGGGCCCTTGATGAGTACCCAGAGGTGCCCTTTGCTGTCCATGAAGCAGAGAAGCCCTTTGTCACTGGCGGGCAGCAGTACCAGCAGCTCAAGGGTGACACATGGACATTCACCCTTGGCAAGTACTACATGCCCAAGCTGAACGCCAGCCTGCCAACCTCTCGTCAGATTGTCTTGACTGGATCTACTGGAGATGTCTCCAGCTTTGCCAGCTGGGTTCCTAAGGGACTCCTAACCTTCCACCATGTGCCAGGACATTCACCAGGACAGGTGGCGTTCTTCCACCACAGCACTAAGTCTATGGTCACTGGGGATGTCATCACAAACATGGCAACATCTTTCCCGGTCTCAAGAAATGGCAAGATCAAGTGTGACAACCCATTCCTGATGCCCACACATATGTATCATGACATGAAAAAGAGTCAGCAGACCTTGGCAAAGATCGGTGGAGTCGAGACCTACTTTCCATCCCATGATGATGGGACCGGTGTCAGCAACGCAGATTTCCAGTCTTTTGTAGGTGCACAGAAAGATGAGTTGTGAGAATGCTATGCGCATGAACACATATGTTGCTTGCGGGCCTTACACTTGCTGTTGCAGGCACAAGTGAACACTAGTGTATGTGCAGTGTTGGCTCCTGTAAGGCGCAAGCCAGGTCTTGTGCAGCTGACTCTTTGACAGTGCTTATTTTCAGGAGCATGTAGGGAACAGCAGCCTTTTACATGTCTTGCTAGGCACAGCCTGCAAAGTTCTGGGTCAGTCATGTCAACACTCGATGTTACAAACAGCGTCTGTGAGCTTGCTGCAGCTGAGACTCCTGACACAATTAATGCCTACTTCATCTGTTCGCATACTGTTCCTCCATGCTATAGCTAGCTAGCAGTTACACATGCAGATACAACTGCATGTGTAACTGCATTGCAGTCTCCATCCTGATTGCTACTGTTCTTAGCGCGATGTGTTGACTTTCATTCGACCATTACAAAAATCAACCAGACATGCATGCTGACATGGCCAGTTTGATCTTTTGTAAGAGCTGGATTTGGTAGTGACTAAGCTGTTACTCAGCCTTGCTGTAGCTGAAAAAGGTTGTTCAACGATTGCAAGCACATAGAGCACACTTCTGTTCCTATGTGGCTGCGTGCATACACATCCATTGTGAAGATTCACCCGTATGTCTTGAGTGGACGCATGTGTTCAGTGGATGCGCATGCGCGCAACCACAAATGCAAATGCTATGCAGTTCCACTGCAGCTACCAATGCAGCTGCACTCCACCTGGCGCTGCCACCTGTCCTATTACGGCGTCAACGAAGGCCTCGTTGTCAGAGAATGGAAGGACGAGAAAGGATGAAGCAAAATAGCGCAGGACGCGGTCAAAGATCGAAAGTTGAAGCTTGTGTCTCGCAATAACTACAGAGACCTTTGCCCCCCAGCTATGGCATCTTGCTTCAAGTAACGCGCGTGCTCGACGTAAGTAGCTTAGCATGCAACAACAGCTGCTCAATCGGCCTGCTGCAGCGAGCAGTTCGAAGCTTGGGTCACAACACGCTCAGCGAGGGAGGTCTGCCTCGTCTACAGCCTCTGCCGCCTTCGGGTCGCAGCCATGCGGGCTATGTGCTCGACGGCCCTTCCCAGACCAGTATCGATTGCGTGTACTACAACAAAGCTCGAGTGCAAGGGACTCACAAAGCAGGCGCCGTACCGTGCAGGCCTCAGCCCACGCCCACACCGCCAACGGTGTGTAATGTGTGCTTCACGTGTCATGCAATACATACAGGTTGTCTTTTGCTGGGTGAAGCCGTGAGAACCCGTCTACTCAGGTTTTGCCCTGTCTTGCCAAGCTGCCTCGCTTGCTTGCAGGCCAGCTGTCCTCCCCTTTTCAGCATACAGAGGTGCACCAGGCTCATCATGATGACCCAGTGCAGAAGGCTGTCAACAGCGGCATGGGATTCATAGTTGGAGACATCCTTGCGCAAAGGCTCACTGGCGAAGCTTTTGATGCTGTACGCAGTCTAGAGCTTGGCCTGTATGGCACTTTGCTAGGTACACATCCCTCCCCTACATCACATCCTGATCTGCTGCTGTACTCACTGCTTCTCAGCACTGTGTGCACTCTGATCCTGTGGCATCGACCATCAAAGTAACAATTTTGACCCGCCCACTCTGTGCCATCCTCTTACCTTGTACATAACAAAGCACCATTCAGCTTCATCTTTGCAACATCCACATTCCAGCTTTCAAGCTGCAGTACAGCCTGCCAAATGTGTCATGTTACAGAGTACGCATCATGTTACAGAGTACGCACCATGTCACAGCGTATGCATCACGTCACAGACTACACATCATGTTACAGGGTACGCGTCATGTTACAGAGTACACATCATGTTGTATGCATACGCTGTAACACGACGCATATTCTGTAACATGATGTGCATACGCTGTAACATGGTGCATACTCTATCTCACGTGAGCTTGTTCTGCAGATTGGCCATATGTACTTTGTTACAGAGTATGCGTCATGTTACAGCAGTATGCGTCATGTTACAGCGTATGTATATCTTACGTGAGCTTGTTGTGCAGATGGCCCCATCACGCACATGTTCAACAAGACAGTGGACAGAGCATCATGTTACACAGTATGCATCATGTTACACAGTAAGCACATCTTACGCGATCTTGTTCTGCAGATGGGCCAATCAAGCACATGTTCAACAAGACCGTGGACAGAGCTGTGGGTACCGGTACTAGGGCAAAGCAGTCTTATAGTGTACACATACCTTATGTGAGCTTGTTGTGCAGATGGGCCAATCAAGCACATGTTCAACAAGACAGTGGACAGGGCTGTGGGCACCGGCACCAGGGCAAAGCTTGCTAGGGCTGTTGCTGACAATGCCATCTGGATGCCGGTCTCCACTTGCCTCTTCTTCGCAGTCCTGAAACTTGCCCAGGGGCAGCCTGAAGAGATTGTCTCCTCATGCCAGGTCAGCAAACACCAAAAAACTGGGAAACTTTTTGCATTGTTGTGCCCTCATGTCAGGTCAGCAACAAACATGGACTAGGGGGAAGCTTTTTGCATTATTGTGTCCTCATGCCAGGTCAGCAACAAACATGGACCAGGGAAATGTTTTTGCGTTGCAACAAACACCCAGGCTCATCTTGTTCTTGCGTTTGGACAAAACTTGCTTTTGGAAAGAACACCAAGGCTCAATCTCTGCGCTGACACGAGGAATGTGGCCTCGAAATGTCTCTTGGATGTGTCAACAACCTTATGAGACACGAGTCACAAGCTGATTCATGCCCCACAAGAGATACATTGCTTGTTCTAGAGAGAGGTTACAATGCTTTAGACAGCCTGCAAGTCTGATCACATGTAGAAGAAGACAAATGTCATGTGACCCAAATTTGGAAGACATCAGGACAATCTAGAACAAATTTGAAAACTTGCATCTGATCCTGCTACGCGAAAAAGGACCCCAGGTGTCTACTCTGCTGTATGTCTGAGTGTCATGCGTATCAGCCAGGCACTCCATTGTATAGCACAGCTCAACACCGTATGTCATGTACCAGCACCGTATTACATGCACCAGCACCTTATTACATGTACCAGCACCGTATGGCATGTAACGGCATATACCAGCACCGTATGGCATGTAACGGCATGTACCAGCACTGTATGGCATGTATCAGCACCAGGCACTTCACTGCAGCTTTGCACAACTGACTGTGACACTCAGCGCAGTCATTTCATGTGCACAAACTCGATAGCACATCTCAGTTCCTGCCTCTGTTTTCGCCTCTCTCTGTCTGGTTGGTTGCAGCCATTTTATCAAGGTTGCAGTTGCTGGCAGGACAAACTGTTGTGCATCTCAGTTCCAGCACCAGATCTGCTGGAACACATCCATGATGCATCAGCTCGGTGGCTTTGGTCCTGCCAAGTGGTCCAAACCAGATAGCACCACTCGATACTTGTCCACAGTCCGTGTCCATGTCTGAAGCTTGGGGTTCCCCAGTCTGTGCCCATGTCTGAAGCTTTTGGTTGCCTGCAGGACAAGATGTTATCCATGGCAGTTGCAAACCATGTGCTGTGGCCTTTGGCCAAGTTTGTGAATGCTAAATTGGTCCCCAAGCAGCATCAGCCGGTTGCCAACAAGGTTGTGCAGGTGAGTCATGCAGCGAGTCGTCACTTTGAAATTTGACCAAGGGGTTTAGGTAATCCACATTCCAAGTGCTGACCACACTAAACTAACCCTCCTTGACAGCTCTTCATGATTGTAGACCATCTGTGTTTCCTCATCAGGTGAGTCATGCAGCACACCATCAGTCTGAAATTTCACAAAGGGGTTTAGGCAATCCAAATGCAACTCACTGACGTTACTAAACCAGCCTTTTTTGACCGCTCTCTGTTGGCATGCGTAGCTGTAGACTATGTTAGGATTAGTAGACTGTGATGCATGTATGACATATGTATTCTGTGCTCTGTAGCACACATAGACTAGGGGCAAATGATTGTACTCATGTTGCCCTGATAGGATATGCTACTTGAGGATGAAGCCTCAAGGGCTTGATTAAGTAGCCCATAAGCCCAAACATTATCATCACAGAATCTACTGCAAATTGCCTGTGTGAAGTCTTTCTTGATTGTCACAGGTTGTGTGGAGCGCATGGCTGTCTACACTAGGCCATGCACCAAGTGTCATGGACCTGGCAGATACAGCCAATGTCCACCACTTGGCAGACACAGCCTCCAACTTGGTAGACAAGTTCGTGCCTGTAAGTTTCCAGGTCTGTCTGCTCCTGCCATGCATGGTCGTAACTCCTGCCATGCATGGTTGTGACCTGCCTTTGCTTCATGCAGTTAGTCAGTTGGAGATTTTACAGTCATTGAGGACCAGCTTGCCCATTCAACTACATTGCTGTTTTTTATTGGAAATGAAACAGACGAAGAATGAGCAACAGCATTTGAGCTTGTGAGCTGCAGCTTCTTCTTCTTGCCTCTGTTCCCATTCATTGATGCGCATTGCTGTTTGCGCTGGTTTTGCCAGTAGGGCTTGAACCCACCGTATGAATCAGGTGAGTGAGTACGGATTTGTGAATGGGTGTTGACAAAGTGTAGCAAATAGGATGTAGTGAACATGACAGTTAGAGTTGCTCTGCTGATCTGATAGCATGTCTGGCACCCGGCTTTGATCTGCAATCCATCCTTGCTGTAGCAACAGCATCACCATCATGACACATCACATGCACACAGCAGTGTCCAACGCCCCCAATGCGCCAACTCCTCTTTTCTTGTCTTCTTTCAAAGCCTGTGACGACGTGCAGGATCACGTGCACACAGCTGTCAGCAACGCCATTGATGTGCAAACTTCTCTTTTCTGTTCTTTGCTGACATATTGTGATGACTGATTGCAGGATCATGTGCACACAGCAGTCAGCAACGCCATCAACGCATCAGTGGAGAACTTTGTGAGCCCCTTTCTGGAGCATGCAGCAGACGCGATGGACTCAGCCAGTGATGTCATTGAGCGCCTGCCCAGCGCTTTCCTGGATAAAGCCTTCAGCAAGTCTCTTGATGTGGTGACCCCTTTTGAGAGGATGGCCAGGTGGGTTCATTTTTGTTTCAAGACATTGCTCTTGCTTGCCACTGGCTAGGTGGGTGGATGTTGCTCCAAGGCAATGCTGTTTTGCTTGCCACTGGAAGCGCATGATTGTAGAAAGGAGCAAGCAGACTTTGCCTGCTTTCCTGGATAAAGCCTTTAGCAAGTCTCTCGATGTGGTGACCCCTTTTGAGAGGATGGCCAGGTGGGTTGCTTTTTCTCCCTGTTTTGATTGCCATTGGTAACGAATATGTGTGGAAAGGAGCAAACAGACGTTGGTTGGTGTTCTGAATAAGGCCTTCAGCAAATCTCTTGATGTAGTGACCCCCTTTGAGAGGATGGCCAGGTGGGTTGCAGTCTTGCTTGCTACTGTAAACAAACGAATGTAAAAGGCAGCACATAGACTTGGCTTGCTTTCCTGAATAAAGCCTTCAGCAAGTCTCTTGATGTAGTAACTCCCTTTTGAGAGGATGGCCAGGTGGGTTGCGGCTGCTGCGTTGTGACAACCTCTGTGTGTGATGGGGGTGTATGTTTCTGTCTGCATGTAACCAGTCAGCTTTTGACCCTTGGCATGCTAGCAGGGATGAGCATTGTTTATGCAGCAGCAGCAGCAGCAGGGACAGGTTTTAGTGTTTAGTGGCTGGAGTTGCAGAAGTAACGCACCTGACGTATAAAGGACACTCGTTGGCTGGGTCCGTTGATTGCACTTTGTCGTGTGTTGCATTGCCTTCAGATGGCTGTATGGATGTTGCAACAGCAGGAAGCACGAGCTGGTTTGAACTGTCTGTGACATGTGTAATACCTCTAACCTTCTCCCCCCCCTTTCAACCTCTCACCCAACCTGTAACCTTCTCACCCCTGGCATGCTGTTGCAGGTCCCCATCGCAACTGATGGAAGTAGGAGCTGTTGGGGCTGTCTGTGACATGTGTGATGCCTCTAACCTTCTCTCTAACCATCCAACCTCTCACCCAACCTCTAACCCTCTAACCCCTGGCATGCTGTTGCAGATCCCCATCACAACTGATGGAAGTAGGGGCTGTGGCAGGGGCTGCTGCCATGCCCATGGGTAGGGCTGCATCACACATGCTGGAGAGACACGGCCCCGCCATGCAGAAGGGGGCCGCCCACCTCATGGAGCGCACCCGGCATGACATCTCCCGAGCAACATCCAACATGGCTCAGGTATGGTGTTCATGAAGCATCTAGGAGGGTGTGTATTTTGGGGGGTGGGGTGTGCATTTAGAGCGGTGCGCATTTTGGCAGGGTGGGGTTTGCATTTAGGGGGGGTACGCATTCAGGGGTATACTCAACTGAGGGGGGGGGGGGCGCAGTTAGGGGGGGGGGATCCAGTTGTGGGGGCTATGCAAGCGCCTGTGCATTGTGTTCATTGTCTTGCAAGTTGTAGCGAAGCTGCATGATTGGTGCAATGCCTGCAATGCTGAGAGTGTGTGGACTGATGAGCCTAGCGTGCGTTTCTTCTCAAGCACTTCGAATTGGGCCATACCTTGTCGTGCATGCTGTTACCGCCACGGCCAGTGTTTGCCTGACAATCTCTTTTTGAGTGAAATCATCTGCAGAGAGATGAGCTCGACAGCTTTGCACTTTTTCAAAACATCAATATGCAACCCATGTCAATTGAGTCA
>JAABUK010013792.1_pt1 | contig 10024 bp, 7 predicted proteins | sample 5559141 | NCBI WGS metagenome assembly JAABUK01 (sample SAMN10711869, study PRJNA513367) | rock metagenome | isolation source: Antarctica rocks | place: Antarctica: Victoria Land, Pudding Butte nord | collected 2016-01-03 | reverse complement strand
CGTCGTGCTGGCGCAGGTGGCCATGATCCTCAACCGCGTCTGGAACCTGCCCCCAGCCAACATCTCCCACATGATGGCCGTGTGGGGCTGAAACTTTGTGCACACCCCTCAAGTACTTGCAGCCCGCTTGATGACGAGCCAGGTCACCAGCTCGAAGTCGCTCTGGCTCGATATGCTCTGGGCCGCTCCCGCCAGCACTCCGCCGCGCCCCGCGCCGCGCCCGATCTGGGCCTCATTGCGCTTCTGGAAGGCCGCCTGGATCGCCTTCACCGACTGCGACAGCAGGGCATCGTAGCGGCTCATGTCGCGCCCGTCCTGCGTCTCCGCGTCGAACAAGTCGCACAGCGCCTGGTGCGGCTTGGCGTGCTCGGCGCTAAGCACGCGCCACGCTTCCAGAACCTGCTTGGCCTGCGCGAACGAGTAGCGCACGCTGCCATCGTCGCGGATGTACACCAGGAAGAACGGCTCCAGAGGATTCACGCGCGCCACCTTCGCGCCCGGATCATCGGCATCAGCCGGGCCTGAGGTGCCTGGATCGGTGGCTTTGCGGCGCAGGCACCACAGCACGCCGGGCGAGAGCTGCGGAAAATCGGGCGAAGGCTCGACGACGGCATAGATCCCCAGCGGAGCCGCGGCCAGCTCGCGCTTCTGGGCGTCGAGATACGACAGCAACTCTTGGCGGAAGTCGTCCAGCGAGAACTCATCGAGCGAGACGCCCTCGTTCATTTCCTCAAGGTCGATCACCTCGTCCTTGAGGCGCAGGAGCTGCTTGTCGCGGTAGCGCAGGTCGTCCTGGATCAGCTCCTCAACGGGCCGCTCGCTGTCCCCGGCGCCTGAGAGCAGGTTGTCCTCGGTGGTCGCGGCGGCATCGACGAGAGCCATGCGCGCCTCGACGCGGTTCTTGAGGTTGATGTAGCGGTTGAGGTCGGGCGTGGGCCAGAAGTTGACCAGCTGCACCTCGCGGCTGCGCGATCCGATGCGGTCGACGCGACCGAACCGCTGGATCAAGCGCACCGGGTTCCAGTGGATGTCGTAGTTGACCACCAGGTCGCAGTCCTGCAGGTTCTGCCCTTCCGAGATGCAGTCGGTGGCGATCAGCAGGTCGATCTCCCTGTCCTGCGGCCAATTCTGCAACTGCGCGCGTCGCTTGGAGCGCGGCGAGAAGTTGACCAAGACGGAGGAGTATTCGCTCTTGCCCCAGGTCGCGCTGGCGCTTCCACCGACAACCAAGGCCGATTCCAGCCCCAGTTCCTGCTTGGCCCAGGCCGCCAAGTTCTCGTGCAAGTACTTGGCGGTGTCGGCGAAGGCGGTGAAGACCAGCACCTTGCGATTGGGCACGCCGTCCAGGTCGATCGGCGGCTGCGTGGCTTTCTCCGCGATGATGCGCTTCAGGTCGGCCAGCTTCGAGTCGCGCTGGGGCGTGACGTCTCGCGCGCTTTCCCACAGCGAGTGCAGCTTGCCCCAGTCCTCCTTCAGCTCCTCCTTCCACTTCTTCAAGTCCAAATGCCGCAGGTCGTAACCGCGCGCTCCGACCGCGAAGGCATCGGCCAAGTCCTCCTCGCCTTCATCCACCTTGGTCGAAGCATCCACCACGGAAGCGAGCTGCTGAGATTCAAAGGCCGCGATGTTGGCTTCGAGCGCCTCGATCTTGTCCAGGGTGCGGCGCAGCGTGATGGCAAAGGACGAGACGGAGGATTCGAGGCGCTTGAGGAAGTTGACCTTCATCATGCCGACCAGGAAGTGCTCGCGCCGCTCCTGCGAGAAGTTCTGGACGGCCTGCTCTTCGTAGAGCGGCTTGAACTCGTCGCGCACGTTGTTGAAGGGCGTGAACAGGGCCAGCGTGTAGGCCGAGATCTGGTCGTTGATGGCGTCGTAGGACAAGAACTCGCCGCGGGTGTCGATTGCGGGGAAGACCGGGATCGGAGGCAGGCGCTTGGGGAAGGCGCCGATCTCTTCGAGTGAGTGCGCGTAGTGGCGTGTGATGTGGCGGCGCGAGCGGGCGATAGTCAGCTCGTCCATCAGCTTGAAGAAGGCCGCAGGCAGCTTCTCCATCAGGCTCGAAGCGTTGCGCCCGGCGTTGTTGGCGGAGTTGTTCGCGGAGCCGTTGACATTGCTCGCGGCTTCCTGTGAGGCGCCTTTGCTCCACTCGGTGAAGGTGCGCTGGGCCGAGGCCAGCGTCTCGCGCACGGACGCGATGCCCATCGAAGTGGCGAAGGCCGCGTCCTCGTCGCCGGTGAGCAGATAAATCTGGTTGCGCAAATCCTTGAGGTCGTTGTTGACCGGCGTGGCCGAGAGCAGAAGTACCTGAGTGCGCCCGCCGGCCCGGATGATGTCGTCCATCAGCCGCTCGTAGCGCGTGCGGGTGACGACTTGACCATCAGCGTCCCGGCGCCCGCGCGCGTTGTTGCGGAAGTTGTGGCTCTCGTCCAGGACGACCAGGTCGTAGGCGCTCCAATTGAAGTGGCTCAGGTCCACGTCGCCCGCCTGCCCCTTGTCGCGCGACAAATCGGTGTGCGAGAGCACGGTGTAGCCGAAGCGGTCGCGCGGGAACGGGTTGAGCTGCGAGCCCGCGTGCCCTTGATACACCGTCCAGTTGTCGCGCAGCTTCTTGGGGCACAAGACGAGGGCTCGCTTGTTCTGGCTCTCAAAATACTTGATGACGGCCAGCGCCTGGAACGTCTTGCCCAGGCCCACGGCGTCGGCCAAGATCGCGCCGCCGTGGCACCCGATGCGGTTGACCAGGCCCGAAACGCCGTGCTTCTGGAACTCGAAGAGCGCGTCCCAAATCTGGGTGTCGAAGAGGTGCCGCTCGGCCTCGCGCGCCTGGCTCTGCGACTGGCCCAGGAACGCCTCGAAGACGTGGAACAGCGTCTTGAAATACACCAGGCGCGGCGAGTGGCTGCTGTAAATCTGCCCCAAGTACTTGAGCACCGCGCCTTTGACATCTTCGGTCAAGTTCTCGTCCGCCCACAGATCGTCGAACCAGCGCAGCAGGTCGGCGCGGTCGCGGTTCGAGTCCACTTCCAGGTTCAGCTCCAGGTTCAGCTCCAGGTTCGGGCGCGGCGAAAGGCCCAGCCCCGCCACGGTGAAGTTGGAGCTGCCCAGGATCGCATCGCTCACAGGGCCATTTTGGATGTGATACAGCTTGCCGTGCAGGAATCCGGGCTTGATGATCGAGCGCACCTGGGCCTTCGCCTCGATCCAGTCCGCGCACGCACGAGCCATCGCACGCTGGCGCAGCGTGTTGGCCAAGGCGAGCCCGGCCTCCTGGATGCCAAAGGCTTTGGCGTCGGTTCTGTCCGGGTCCAACGCGGAGAGGAAGGTCGGCTCGCCGAAGAGGAAGCGCATCGAGCCGATGCCGCCGAGCTGAGCCTGCATCGCGTGGTGCGCGTTGATCGTGAAGTAGGCTGAAACCACGGAGAGGTCGGCGCCCGGCTGGATCTTGTCCTGCAGGAAGTCACCGACCGTGCCGCGCGTGTGGTTGTCGCGGATGCCAGAGGCTGGGACAGGCGGAGTGGAAGTTTTGCTCACGCGACGAATTTAGCACTTTGGCAGTCCCCACAGCAAAGCGGAGCGGTGCAAGTACTTCGCGCGGCCTTCGACGCGGCGTGGGCGCGGGCGGCGGATGGAGAGCGAGGAGGCGATCGGTTTCGCCCTGGCCCGTCTGTCGCAGGTGTTCGAGGGCGGCGCAAGTACTTGAGGCGAAGGCTGCAGCCTGCGTAGTCTTCAGAAATCTGTGGTGAAGCACGCACGGACCTTCTGGTGGCCTTACACTTGAAGCTCGGATCAATGCCCAGTGCTTGGCACTTGGCAGCAGCACAACTTGGGCGTGTGCTGTCACAACCGGAGAGAAGATTTGCAAGAGAGAAGCATGGAGAGCGTGCAACAGGGAAAACAACGGCTCCTCGCTTCCTACCGAGCCGGGCTGCGCGAGATCGGCTACTTGGATGCTCACATCAAGGGCGACTACGCCTTTACCGATGTCTACAGCACCTCCGAGCCGGTGCGCCGCATCCAGATGGCGGCCTTTGCTCAGGAGCCGCCCTCGATTCGCAACGCCTGCCTCGGCATCGCTGTGCTGGAGGATGGAAGGTCAAGCGGTAGCCCGGAAGCAGTCGAGGGCTACCGTGCTCTGGGCGCACCCCAGGTCTTTGCCTACCGTCCCCAGCTTGGCGTTGTGGAGTGGTGGCGGATGCGAGCACAGGGGCCGTCTTTCGTCGAGCAGTTCCAGGCCGAGCACCTGCCCTCGGCGATGCGCCAGAACAAGGCGCAGTGGAATCCGCAAGAAGTGCTGCGCGCCAAGTCCATCGGCTACGATCTTGGCTTCGAACAGCGTGACTTTTTCGACAGCGGCCTCATCCCGGCTCTGGAAGAGGTGGTGCACAGGAAGCTCAACACGCTGCTGAGCAACGTGCTGGATTCGAGCAAGGCGGTCTACACCGAGTACCACAACGCCGAGCCGGATTACAAAGAGCTGTTCCGCCTGGTCTTCCGCCTGCTCGCGGCCAAGCTCCTCATCGACCGCCAGCATCCCGGCACCCAGAGCTGGGCCGCCTCCGACGCGCGCACCGTGATCGAGGCGGTCGAGGCGTTCTACTTTTCGGGAGGAGAATCGGGCGCCGTTCTGCCCGACGCTCGCGTCCAGGGCGTGGCTTGGAAGATGGTGCGCGAGGCGTTCCACTTCCCCAACCTGCCTCTGGAAGCCCTGGCCTACGTGTACGAGAACACCCTCGTCAGCCGCGAGACCCGCAAGCAGCACGACACGCACGCGACGCCGCCCGCCTTCGCCGAGTATGTGGTGCGCCACCTGCCCTTCCACCACATCGACCAGGAGAGCCGCCGCGTCTTCGAGCCATTCTGCGGGCACGCGCCGTTCCTCATCGCCGCGCTGGGCAAGCTGCGCGACCTCCTGCCCGCGGGCATGGACGGCGGCGAGCGGCACCGTTACCTGACGCGGATGCTTTCGGGAATCGAGGTGGACTCGTTCGCGCGCGAGGTGGCGCTCTACTCGCTGATGCTGGCCGACTACCCGCACGCCAACGGCTGGAACATCGCGCAGGGCGACGCCTTCTCCTCAAGTACTTTCAACGAGCTGCTGCAGCAATCACAGGTCGTGCTATGCAACCCGCCCTTCGGCCAGTTCACGACCGAGCAGCGCCAGGATTACAAGACGGTTGCGTCGGTCAACAAGGGGGCGGAGGCGCTGCGGCGTGTGCTGGCGCGCGGGCCTCAGATGCTCGGCTTCGTGTTGCCGCGCGCCTTCCTCGACCGCCGCACCTTCGCCCCGATGAGACGCGAACTGGCGCAGCGATACAACGACATCACGCTCATTTCGCTGCCGGACATCGCCTTCGAGCACTCGCAGGTCGAGACCGCGCTGATCCTGGCGCACGGCAAGCGTGCCGGCACGCCGATCTGCCGCTGCGCCCTGGTGACCAAGCCCGACTACGCCGAGTTCGTGCGTTCGGGCAAGCCAACGTGGGTTACGTCGGAGCCGACGCGCGTTCTGCACAGCTCAAAGGACGCCACCCTCTGGCGCACGCCGCTGCAGGACGTGTGGGATGCCCTGTCTCACCTGCCTCTGCTGTCGGATGTAGCCACAGTTCATCGAGGGATTGAATACCAAGACACTGGAGACGTAGCACAGTTCGTCTCCGACACTCCTCGCCCTGGTTTCGAGCCGGGGTTGAGGAGCTACAAGGACGGAGTTGAGCCGCTGGCCATCCAAGGGCACCAATTCCTGAACATGAATACGGATGTCATGCGCGGTTCGGCCTACCTCTTCCCGTGGCGTGCGCCAAAAGTCATCACCAACGCTGTTCGCATTAGCCGTGGCCCTTGGTCTCTTGTGGCCGCCGTGGACGACAAGGGCTTGACCTGCTACCAAAACTTGCACGGAGTCTGGCCCAAAGGCAACACCCAGCTTGAACTCATAGCGGCCGTCTTGAATGGGCCGCTCGCCAACGCTTTCGTGTCGCAGCGATCATCCAAGCACAATCAAGTTCGTCTCCTTGAGCGTGTTCCCTTCCCTCACTTCTCTGCCGAGCAGGAGCAACTCATTGTTGAGATGGTGCGGAGCTACATCGCGGCCCGCCAGGAAGCAGATCGCCAACCGTCCGCGCAAGCGTTGGACTTCTGCTTGGAGCGACTGCGCGAGATCGACGAGGTGGTTCTAAGTTGCTACGGCTTGGAGTCGCGCCTCGTAGAGCAGGTTCGCGCTCATTTCAACGGCGAGCCGCGCCCGGCACGCCTGCTTCAAATCGAGCCTGAGCCAGCTCACGAATTGCCGGGCATCGTGCCCGTTGCGGCTCCTGCTCAAGAACAGGAAATTTCCCAGGCGGTGGAGGCGGAGATGGCGGCTCAGCGGGAGAAGAACAAGCCCCTGACCGCTCTCTTGGAGAGTTGGCTGCGGGAGGATGTCGATGAAGACGAGCCGGAGCACGTCCAGAGTTGGGAGCAGACGATGAAGTCGCTGAACGAGAACCGGCTTTCCTGGCGGCCCCTCTTCCCCTAACATCATGCTCCGACTCGTCGCGATAGACACCGGGCCGCTCGGCCTCCTGACACATCCAGGTAAGTCCGAGCAGAGAGACAAGTGCGTGCAGTGGCTCGCAACGCTATCCAAGCGAGGCGTGCGCGTGATTCTACCGGAGATCAACGACTACGAACTGCGGCGTGAGTATTGGCTCAACGACAGCCAAAATGCTCTCAGCCGGCTGGACGCCCTCGCCAGCCGGATTCAGTATCTTCCGCTTTCCACCGAGGCTATGCAGAGGTCTGCGCGAATGTGGGCGCAGGCTTGGAAGGGTGGGTTCCCTACAGCTGACAGGCACGCGCTGGATGGCGATTGCATCATGGCGTCTCAGGTTCTTCTGGAAGCGGAGCATTCCAATCTATCGCGGGAGGAGATTATTATCGCCACCACCAACGTTGGGCACCTGACAAGGTTTGCTCCCGCTGATCTCTGGCACAACATCACGCCTCCGCTGAGCACTGCGCCCTGAGCTAAGCACTTGCCGCCTTGCAACTGTGTGCCCCCGGCACCTCCGCTGGCGCTGCAAGTACTTGCAGCGCCACGGAAAGTCACGGTCTACCGCGCTGTGTTAATCGTTTGTGACCTTGACGTTCTCGACCTTGCCCTCGAATGCGTTGGGCGCCTGGCAATCGCCCACCGGACTCAGCGCATCCTCGCCGATGCTCAGCTCGTCCTTGGGCTGGACGGTGAACACGCCCGGCACTTTGCCGCGCGCCACGACAGCGCCGTTCACTGAGAGCGTCATCGTGCAGTCTCGGGCCAGCTTCGCTTCGAGCGAGGAGCGGCTCGCCAGCGCGTTGGGAGAGACAGCCTCGTCCAGCGTCCCGCTCAGGCGCACGCCGAAGACCAGCTTGCCGCCCTTGAGGTAAAGTTCGTAGACACGCTGGTCGTCGCCCTGCATCGGCAGGATGCTCACTCCGTTGCGCTCGGCGGGGTACTGCGCGCCCTAAGCAGGAGCAGCGTGGGCATGACATCCTCGACCTGGATTGGCTCGTTGCTGCGCGTGCAAGCCTTGACCTTCAGGCCGCGTGGCCAGTGCACCAGCAGCGGCGTGCGGGCGCCGCCCTCGTGCGCGTAGTGCTTGTACAGCTCGCAGGCAGCCCACTTGACCGTGCTTGAAGGGTTGCGCTCCAACATCATTAACGCATCTTAGCCAGTGGCCTTCCATCCACACCTGAAGAGAGAGGCCGACTCCAGTTGCGGAACGCAGTTAGAGTTGATGCGCAACCCAAATGCTACCGGTTCGAAAGAGGAATGGTCCGGCCCGGCGCGCGTTCTCCCGAGCCCGCCCAAAGACGGGGAAGAGGATCGCCGCCAATATTGCTATGATGGCGATAACAACTAAGAGCTCGATCAACGTGAAGGCGCGGCGCGTGGCGGTGGTGTGTCATGGTTTTCTCTTCCTGCTCCCATCCCTGCTTCTTCGAGCACACCCAGGGCTGGGCGCACTGTCAAATACCACTGTAAGTGTGGCCGCCCTTAGAGCCTCTCACATTTAAGAGGCCTTTAACTTACGGTTAAAAATCAGGCCTGGTGCGAATCTCGCATTCTTAATAACGCGACGCTACACAATAGTTGATTCCCGGCTAATGAAGCCTGCGCTTCCCATGAGCATCGCAACTGCATCCAATGTTGAACCCGGTGGCCAGGCCGCCACTGCCAGCCACGCTCTTGATGAGGATCTCTCTTCAATCCAGGCCGATCTCCAGGCGCGGGAGGAGGAGTCGCTGGACGCACGGGCGGCGCGCTCTTCTGGCTCACGGGGGCGCCAGGTGGCGGAGGAGCCGGACGCGCTGCGCCTTGAGTTCCAGCGCGACCGGGATCGCATCATCCACTGCAAGGCGTTCCGGCGCCTCAAGCACAAGACGCAGGTCTTCGTCTCGCCCGAGCGCGACCACTACCGCACCCGCCTCACCCACACCCTCGAAGTCGCTCAGATCGCCCGCACCGTGGCCCGCGCCCTGCGCTTGAACGAGGATCTGGTCGAGGCCATAGGCCTGGGCCACGACCTGGGGCACGCGCCCTTTGGCCACGTCGGGGAGCACGCTTTGGACGGGGCCTACAGGAGCTTCGACGCCCGAGCGAGGTTCCGGCACTACGAGCAGTCGCTGCGCATCGTGGACATTTTGGAGAAGGACGGGCGCGGCCTGAACCTGTGCTGGGAAGTGCGCGACGGCATCCTGCTCCACTCCAAGGGCCAGAGCGACCTGCTGGAGCCGGGGCGCACGCTGCCGGCCACGCTCGAAGGGCAGGTGGTGCGTATCTGCGATCGCATCGCCTACGTCAACCACGACATCGACGACGCCATCCGCGCGGGCCTCATCCGCCAGCAAGACCTGCCGCGCGAGTGCCTGCAAGTACTTGGGGAGCGCCACTCGCAGCGCATCACCACCATGGTGCAGGCCGTCGTGAGCGCGTCCAGCGAGCCGGCGGGCGGGCGGCGCATCGTGCGCGAGACCATCGCCATGGAAGATGGCGTGCGCGAGGCCACGGACCGGCTCAAAAGCTGGATGTTCCAGAACGTATACCTGCTGGGCTCCGTGGACGAGAGCGCGCGCGTCCAGAACGTGATCCACGGCCTCTTCGAGCGGTTCATGGAGCAGCCCGAGCTGATGGGGAAGGCCTTTGGCGACAGCTGCGAGCGCCAGCCAGAGCCCGACCTGGCCCGCTGCGTGTGCGACTACATCGCGGGCATGACCGACCGCCACGCCTCGCACATCTACACCGAGATCTTCCTGCCCTCCAGCTGGCGGGGCGTTTAGCCACGGGGCCAAAGGGACCGGAGAAGCATGAGCAAGCGCGTTTACCTGGCGGGGCCGATACTGGGCTGCTCCTACGAGGGTTGCACGGACTGGCGCCTGGAAGCTGCCGCCCAACTGCGTGCGCACGGCATTGAAGCGGTCGATCCCATGAGGGCCAAGGAGTTCCTGCGCCAATATCCGGTTGTGGGCGGCGAGCACGCCGAGCACACGCTCACCACGGCCAAGGCCATCACGTCCCGCGACCGCTTCGACGTGATGCGCTGCGACATGGTGCTGATGAACCTACTGGGAGCCACGCGCGTGTCCATCGGCTCGATGATCGAGCTGGGCTGGGCCGACGCCCACCGCAAGCCTGTCGTCCTCGTCGCGGAGCCGCAAAACCTCCATGATCACGGCATGGTGCGCGAGATCGCGGGCTTTCACACCCACATCCTGGAAGAAGGCGTGGCCATCGTGCGGGCCGTGCTCGAAATCTGACCATGCAAGCCACGCACTCTTGGGGCTCTTGAGCAGGTGTAAGGCCCCACCTCATGATTCCGAGGCTATGGCGGGCATTATCTTTTAATCATTCCTGTAACCCCTTAACTGATCCTTAAGGCCCCCGCAGGGTCATTCAGTTCTCATTGAGTTAATTTAAGAAGGGTATGGAATCACAAGTTCGTCCTCTTTTAGAGGTTTTGGCAGACGTGCCCGACCCGCGCGTGCGTCGCGGTCGTCGTTACAAGTT
>JAABUK010013791.1_pt1 | contig 10025 bp, 12 predicted proteins | sample 5559141 | NCBI WGS metagenome assembly JAABUK01 (sample SAMN10711869, study PRJNA513367) | rock metagenome | isolation source: Antarctica rocks | place: Antarctica: Victoria Land, Pudding Butte nord | collected 2016-01-03 | reverse complement strand
GGCTCGAACCGGTCTGGTCGAGTGTAGGGAGCATCACGCTGCGCGCTGATCGCGCAATTGCTTTGTCCGATCACCGGTTCGAGCCCAGGCACTTCCCAGCACCCGACAGCACCCAGCAGCACCCAGCAGCACCCAGCTGGAGAGCAATCAGCCGGTCGGTGTGCGGCTGGAACGATGGGACGCTGGTGGCACTTCGTCGCCGACTCAGGAGTATTTTCATGTCGCTAGCTGTCAAAGCACGTCGCGCACCCGGACGGGCCACCGCGGGTTCGCTGATCCTCCATTCAGGCGTGACGAAGCTCAAGGGCGATGAGCTGTTCGCGCAAGCCGTGCACGGGATGTTCTGCGCGACATACCCCGCTTTCAAGGGGCTGCGGCCGGCGCTACTGCTCAAGGCGCTGGCGATCATCGACCTCGTCGTCGGCGGCGCGCTGCTGATGCCGATCATCGGCGCCCGGTTCGCCGGCCTGTCCTTGACCGGCTACTCGGCCACGCTGCTCGGCATCTACCTGCGGACCCCCGGCCTGCACGACAGCCGGTTGCTGCCGACGCTGGCCGGCACCGCCTTCGCCAAGGACGCCTGGCTAGCCGCGATCGGCACCTCACTGGTGATCGACAGCGCCACCGCACGCTGACCTGCCCGCCCAGCCCGGCTCGCCCCTCGGCGCGCCGGGCTGGTTGCTGCTCGGCGGCAGCCACATCGTTAACACCGTTGATGCTCTGGGCAGCCAGTGTCCACCGCGACGGAACCGGCCCGTCATAGCCGGATGCTCGAATGGAACCGTAGGGCGGCCGCGGCCCGCGGCCGAGCCGATCGAGGGGCAGCATGCAGATGCAGGAGTTCGACAGCGCGGTCACCGCGATGGCCCGGCAGCAGACTCAGCGCCTGCGCGACATGGGATTCTCGGCGGCCGCCGCCGAGGTGGATGCGCTACTGCCCGCTCCGATGGCTGACGCTGAGGACGAGTTCTACCACAGCGTCGGCTGACCGCGGCGACCGATGACAGCGGCGCGAGGCGACCGCGATGGCGGGTGGTCAGCGGCAAGCCAGTCGGCCGCCGGCTCCGAATTGCTGCCGCGTGAAAGGCCACGGGGAACCCCCCTCACCTCTGGCAGCCCGGGAGCAACCACCATGAATGTGCTGATGTCGATGATCTCCGGCGGCGTCGCCGGGGCTGCCGCGGGAGCATTCGCGACCGCCGTCCTCGCGCGCCGCGCCGGCAGCCGTGCCGCTGGCTCGTCGATCGACACGCTGCGGCTGGTCTCCGAACTCCGGCATCAGGTGCACGACCTGGGGCTGCTCTACACCCGTCCGAGCATCCCCACTGGTGACCCGCAGCCCCGCGCGGCCGTGCACCGTAGGACGCCGCCGTACCCGGGCGCCGCGGTTCCTCGTGACCCGGCCGCGCCGCACGAGGTCCGCACCCATCATCAGAGTTCACCGCGGCTGGCCCGGCGCGGCGAGTAGCGCTCGGCACTTACGGCGACTACTTCACGGCGATCAGGTCGACCACGAACACGATCGGCGCGTTCGGCGCAATGCTGCGGTCGGGCGTGCCGGCGGCGCCGTAGCCGAGCGCGGCGGGCAGGATCATGATCCGCCGACCGCCGACCTTCATCGCCTGAAGCGGGCCGCCGCCGCCGATGCCCTGCCGGAAGCCGGCCACCACCTGACCCAGCGAAAAGCTGGTCGCGCCACCGTGGTCCCAAGAGGCATCGAACTGCTTGCCGTCGGCATAGCGCACGCCGACGTACTGCACGGTGACCGTCGACGTTGGCGTCGCGGCCACCCCGGAGCCCGGCACGACGTCCTCGACCTGCAAGGTCGTCGGCGCTGTCGTCGAGGTCGCGCTCACCTTCGGCTTGGCGGTGAGGTCGGCGGCCCGGCCGACGGTGACCCCGTGAAAGTGCACCGTGGCCGGCACGGACGCCGAGGCCGACGTCGGGGCCAGGGTACTGGTGACGGTTGTCTTGCTGCTCGAACAGCCGGCCAGCACCATCGCCGCCGCGCCGAGCGCCACCGCGAGTCCGGTCGTCCTGCTGGTCACAACACCACTCCGCTCCTCGCCGGTCTGAACAAACTCGTCCAGGGTAGTCGGCGACCGGCGCTCAGCCTGCCAGCGTGCGTTCGGCCGCATCGATCACGACGTCCCGCAAGCTGCTCCGCAGCGCGAAGGAGCTGCGCTGCCGATCGGCGCCGGTGCCATTCTCCCGCAGCCGGGCGACCCCGTCGGCGACCAGTTGCTCGTCACCGCAGCGCTGCAGCGCGGGCCGAACCAGCTCCACGAGATCGGCGACCAGTTGCCAGCCAGCCACCGGCTTGCCGGACCGCGGATCGACCAGCTCCCCCGACAGCCCGGAGTGTGCCGCCCGCCAGCCGATCGCCCGGAGCAGGCCGGTGCGGAGTTCGGGTACCGGTTCGCCGGCTCGCCACTGAGCCGCAGCCGTCTCGACCAGCCCACGGCTCAAGGCCGCCAACAGCACCGAGTCGCGCACGTCGGTGCAGACGTCGGCGACCCGGATCTCAAGGGTCGGGTAGCGGGCCGACAGCCGGGCGTCGAAGTAGATCATGCCGTCGTCCAGGGTGGTTCCGGACCGCAGCAGTGCGGCCACCGCGGCGTCGTAGGAAACCTCGTCGCCGAAAACGTCGGTCGGTCCGGCGGTCGGCCAGCGGCCCCAGAGCACGGTGCGGAAGCTGCCGTAACCGGTGTCCTGACCTTGCCAGAACGGCGAGTTCACCGAGATCGCGGTCAGCACCGGCAGCCAACCCCGGATCCGGTCCAGCACCCCGACACCCTCGGCCCGGGACTCGATCGCGACATGCACGTGCTGGCCGCAGGTGAGTTGCTGGCGGGCAAGCAGGCCGAACTCGCGGGTTATCCGCTCGTACCGCGGCTTGGATGTCGCGCTCGGGCTGGCCTTCCACGGGCTGGTGGCGATCGCCACGACGGTGCTGCCCGCCGACTGCGCGGCCCCGTCGGCCTCGGCCCGAAGCTCGACCAGCTCGGCCTGCAATCGCGCCATCGAGGTGCTCGGTGCCGAACCGATCTCTACCTGTTCCTGCTTCAACTCGTGCTCCACCGGTGGTTCGCTGCCGGGCCCGGTCTCGGCGGCCGACGCCGCGACGACTCCCTCGGCGGCGGCACTCGGCCGGTGCTGGTCGGTGTCGACGAGCAACAGCTCTTCTTCGACGCCCACAGTTCTGATCTTCACCCGTGCCAGTCTGGCGTATCGGTGTTACCGATGGCGACGCCGGCTCAGCCGGACCAGCCGACCAACGCGCCGGCATCCAGTTGCGGCCGGTAGCCACCTCGCAGCGCGGCCACCGTCGACGGCGGCGTGATCACCTCGACGGTGCCGCTACCCGGGCGCGGCAGCGGTTGCAGATAGCCCTCAGGCGTCCACGGATGCACGCTGTCGGCCAGCACCATGCCCGGCCGCCCGTCGAATGCGACGAACGTGCCCTGGGGCAGTGCCTGCCAGCTCATCGCATGCAACCGGCGGCGGTGGGTGCCCCGGACGATGCGCTCGGCGTGCAGCTGCCGGTCCAACTCCTTGGCCAGCGGCAGCGCGCCGGCCAGGGTGGTGGCACCGGTGCGCCTGGCGGCGGCTTTGGCAGCGGCCTCGGTGCCCGGGCTCGCCTCGGCGGGATCGGCACCGGCGAGCCACGCCTGCCGGAAGGCGTTGTAGTCGGCCCGACGGCACAGCGCGCACGGCCGGTGACCGGCGGCCAGCGCCACCGCCTCGTCGAAGAAGTACAGCACCGTGAAGTGCCCGGGCTGCCACTGCGCCAGCCGCCAGTCCCGGTACTTCAACCGGCAGATGATCCACAGGTCGCTGCGGTGAAACCGGACGACATCGGTGCCCTCATGCAGGACGCCGCGGTTGCCGAGCCACGCACCGCGCTGCTCGATCGCCACGATGTCGCCGAGCGGCGTCACCCGGTTGCGCATCGGCTGCCTGCCCCGTTCGGCGCCGGCCCGCTCCAGGTGCCCGTCCATGCCTGCTCCGTCTCTGCGAGTATCGCTCGGACACACCACCGCGGCTCACGACCCGAGGTGGCCTCATGGTGCGCCACCGAAATGGTGCGCCACCGAAATGGTGCGCCACCGAACTTCGTCCGGTCAACGAACCGCCACGAACCGGACCGGCCAGCCGGCGACCTGTGGTTAAGCACAGCGAAGGCGGGTCGCCGCGGCGGTGTTCCCGTACCGTGTCGCCATGAGCGTGACCAGCGCGATCGTCGAGCCGGTGCTGCACTTCTCGGGGCTGCCTGCGTACACCCTGGTCGGCGGCCTGGCCTTCGGCGAGGCGGCGCTGTTCGTGGGTTTCTTGCTGCCGGGCGAGACCGCGGTGATCCTCGGCGGCGTGCTGGCCTACCGGCACTCGGTCTCGCTCACCGGAATGGCGCTGGTCGTGGTGGCGGCGGCGGTTCTCGGCGACAGCGTCGGCTACGAGGTCGGCAAGCGCTACGGCGTCCGGCTGCTGGGCACCCGGATCTTCGCCAGGCACCAGGAGGCGATCGGCAACGGACAGGCCATGTTGCGCCGCTCCGGCGGCCGGGCCGTCTTCTTGTCGCGGTTCACCGCGTTCCTGCGGGCCGTGATGCCGGGCATGGCGGGCGCGTCCCGGATGCCCTACCGCCGTTTTCTGCTCTTCAACGCAGCCGGTGGCATCACCTGGGGGCTGGGTTTCACGCTGCTCGGTTACCTCGCCGGCGCCAGCTACCAGAAGCTGGAGAGTTACGCCGGCAAGGTCAGCCAGGGCGTCCTGGTGCTCGTCGTCGTCGGGGTGATCGTTATCGCGTGGCACAGGCACCGCGTCAAGGCCCCGGAGCCGCCGGCCGCCGGCGAGCACGAAGTCAGCACCGCGGCGAGCACCGAGGGCTGAGCCGGGATCATGGCAGCTTCGCGATACCGGCAGCTCCCGCAGCCGCCGCACCGGCGAGCAGCGCCGGCACGAGCCTCACAGGAGCAGGCACGCCCGGTCAGGCATCGTCGGCCCGATCAGCGGACGGCCGCCGATCCGCCTCGTCCGGTCGATCGGAACCTCCCCGCTGCTCCGGCTGGTGAAAGTTGACCTCGACGGTCTCGAAACCCTTGTGCTTCTCGGTACGGGGATAGGACGAGTAGGCCCGCCGGTCGCCCTCGGTCAGCTGGACGTTGTCGGTGAACGGTGTCATCAGGCTCCGCGGCCAGAGCTTCTTGGCCCGCACCACGCTGTACTCGGCGCAGAACACCACCACGATGGCGCCGAGGTAGATCCAGGCGATCAGACCGAGCACCAGCCCGAACACACCGTAGGTGGCGCTGGCTCCCTTGAGTTCGTGGCCGACGTAGTAGGTCCCGATTCCCTGCAGCACCTGCCAGCCGATGGCCGCGGTTACGGCCCCGCCGCGGATCTGGCCGACGGTGATCTGCTCGGCCGTCAGCAGCTGGAATGCCAGCACGAACAACACGGCATTGAGTGCCACCGACCCGACGATGCTGAGCAGCCTCGCAACCACGCCGAGGTTGCTGCCGTAGGCGCTGGCGTCGGTGGTCAGCGCCGACAGCACCGTGGTGGCCAGCACCCCGCCGCCGACGATCAGCAACAGCAGCAGGCTGATCGCGCGGGCCTTGAAGGGGTTCGGACGGGCGTTGCGGGGCACCCCCCACACCTTGTTCATCGCGTTCTGGCCGGCCTGGGCAACCCCGAGGCCGCCGTACAGGCTGCCCGCGATCCCGACGATCAGCCCGAGCAGCTTGCCGTGCAGCGGGTCGATGTTCTTGCGCAACTGATCGCCGATCACCGGAAACTGGCTGAGTGCGGAGTTGAGCACCTGGTTCTGCAGATGCAGGTTGCCGTGCAGGGCGTAGCCGAGCACGGTGACCAGCAGTAGCAGCAGCGGGAACACCGATACGAACGCGTAGTACGTGATCAGCGCGGCGAGCACGTTGCCCTGGTCGTCGATGAACTTGTACAGCACCGCCAGGGGCAGGCCCGCCCAGCGATGCCGCTTCTGGTAGCGGTCCATGGCGGCCGTGACCCGCGAGCCGGAGGCCATCAGGGTGGCGGGGTCATGGCCGGGCCTGCGGGGTCATGGCCGGGCCTGCGGGGTCATGGCCGGGCCTGCGGGCCGCAGGCCGGCCGCGGGCCGCAGGCCGGCCGTCTCCGCGGCGGCCCCCAGCACCTCGCGCAACATCGCCGGCGTCAGCCGTCCGGTGAAGGTGTTCTGCTGGCTGACGTGGTAGCAGCCGATGAGGTTCAGCTCGCGGCCGCCGTCGGTGGCCGGCAGCCGCACCGTCGCGCCGTGGCCGAACGCCGGCAGCGGACGCGGCAGCCGCCAGGACGCGGCGGCCAGCACCGGCAGCAGCGCCTGCCAGCCGAAGCCGCCCAGCACCACGACCGCGCGTAGCGTCGGTCGGAGCAACTGCAGCTCGCGAGCCAGCCACGGCCGGCAGGTGTCGCGCTCGGCCGGGGTGGGCCGGTTGTCCGGCGGCGCGCAGTGCACCGGCGCGGTGATCCGGACGCCGTTGAGCCGCAGGCCGTCCCCGATCGACACCGAGCTGGCCTGCGAGGCCAGCCCGAGGTCGTGCAGCGCGGCGTAGAGGACGTCACCCGAGCGGTCACCGGTGAACATCCGGCCGGTGCGGTTGCCGCCGTGCGCGGCCGGCGCCAGCCCGATGATCGCCAGCCGCGCGTCGGCCGGTCCGAAGCCGGGCACCGGGCGTCCCCAGTAGCTCCAGTCGCGGTAGGCGGCCCGCTTGACCCGGGCGACCTCCTCGCGCCAGTTGACCAACCGCGGGCACGCCCGGCAGTCGGCCACCGCCACGTCGAGTTCGGGCAGCGACGCCGGCCGCGCCGGCCCCTGGCAGGTCATCGACCGATCATAGATCCGGTTGCCGGGCCGCCGCCGCGACGGCTCGGCATCGAACCGGCCGCGGCGACACGCTGGCGGTGGCTACTCGGTTGCCGTCGAAACAGCCCCGTTGCGGCCACGATCGGTGCGGACGCGGCGCAGCACTGCCGGGTCGTCGATGGTCGCAGACAACGGGACGGCAGGGGCCTGAGGCAATGACACAGCTGGGTCCAGGGATCGCCGGACCACCGCCTGGCCGTTGCCGGGCGGCCTTGACTGCTGACGGCCGCGCGCGGACACTCCGGAGATCGCTCAGGTCGCAGCGGGGCGCCATGCTCAGCTTCGGCCGCCGCTGGTGGAGCTGGCCACTCGGGCAGCGGCGGCCGTGCCAGGGCCGCCCGGGAGTCACGTCATGAAGGTGTTCGAATTTGCCGCCATGGTGCGGACGTCGGGCGCAGCAACCGCCAGGGTCTTTCGGCGCCGGCTGTCCCGCTCCGCCGGTTCGTCGGATCGGGTCGAAGAGGAAGCGTTTTCAGACCCGGCGAGCTGGCAGACCGTCACCATCTCGGCCAGCCAGGACGAGCTGGCCCCGGACGGCGAGCTGCCGGAGCCGCTGGCCAAGCTCGCGGACCTGATCGAGGTCCGGCTGCGCCCGGCGCCCGGTGACCGTGGCACCGAACTATCGGCTCGCAGCAAGGGCGCGGCCAGGCCCGAGACCACCGGGTGGAAGGGCGAGGATCCGGCTCGCCGGATCCGGACGGCGCTGCAGCAGGCCAGGCAGCTGGTCGAGGTCGGTGAGGTGCTGCTGGTCGAGCCGCAGCCGGCGGGCAAGCGGCGCGGGCCGACGGCCGGCCTGCTGCTCGACCTGATGAGCGACGACGCCGATCAGGAAGGCGTTGTGTGAAGGCCCTGTGCTGGGCCGGTGTCAATGAGCTGTCTGTCGAGACCGTTGCCGACCCGCGGCTGCTCAATGCCCAGGACGCGATCGTCAAGGTGCGCTACAGCGCGGTGTGCGGCTCGGACCTGCACGTGCTCGGCGGTTACCTGCCCACCATGCGGCCCGGCGACGTGCTCGGCCACGAGTTTCTCGGCGAGGTCGTCGAGGTGGGTTCGGCAGTCACTCGCCACCGGGTCGGTGACCGGGTGGTGGTCTGCTCGTTCATCGCCTGCGGGCGCTGCTGGTATTGCAAGAACGAGCTCTTCTCCCTGTGCGACAACGCTAATCCCGATCCAAGCGGGTCCGAGAGCCTGTGGGGTCAGGCACCGGGCGGCTGTTTCGGCTACTCCCACGCACTAGGTGGCTTCGCCGGCAGCCACGCCCAGTACGTCCGGGTGCCGTACGCGGACCAGGGCATGTTCGAGGTGCCGGACGAGGTCGATGACCTGACGGCGCTGTTCGCCTCCGATGCCGCGCCGACCGGCTGGATGGGTGCCGAGCTCGGCGGCGTCCGGCCCGGCGACGTGGTGGCGGTCTGGGGCGCCGGTGCGGTCGGCCAGCTCGCCGCCCGGGCCGCGATGCTGCTCGGTGCCGGCCAGGTCATCGTCATCGACGGCGTTGCCGACCGGCTGGCCCAGGTCGGCTCCCGGATCGGCGCGGAGACCATCGACTTCCGCACCGGCGACGTCTCGGCCGAGCTGCGTGAGCGCACCGGTGGCCGCGGCCCCGACGTCTGCATCGAGGCGGTCGGAATGGCCTCGGGGAGCCCGTCGACGCTTTACGGCTATGAGCAGTTCAAGCAGCAACGACGGCTGGGCACCGACCGGCCGTTGGCGGTGCGGGAGGCGGTCTTCAACTGTCGCAAGGGCGGCAGCGTCTTCGTGCTGGGCGTGTTCGGTGGGGTCGTCGACAAGTTCCCGCTGGGCGCGATCATGAACAAGGGCCTGACCCTGCGCAGCGCCCAGCAGCACGGGCACCGCTACATTCCGATGCTGCTGCAGCGGATGGCCCGCGGCGAGCTGCGGACCTCGCACCTGGCCACCCACGTGCTACCACTGGCCAGGGCGCCGCACGGCTACGAGCTGTTTCAGAACCGCAGGGACGGCTGCGTCCGGGCGGTCTTCGAGCCCGACCAGTAGCTGGGTGTCGCTGGCGATCTGCCGCTCGATTGCAGGAGGCCGATCCGACGGGGGCAACGTCGGCCGGCGGCTTCCAGAAAGCCCGGAACCGGCTCCAGGCACGCGGGGAGAGGACAGTCCCGACGCTCTGCCGCACGCTCGACTGGCGAACACCTCCAGATCGAGCAGCCAGTGGCGAGAGGACTAACAAGTGAACCAGCAACCCGACCCGATCGGGGCCTTGACGGCAGAGTGTGACGAGCTCGACGAGCTGTTGGCAGGCCTGGACGAGGCACAGTGGCAGCTGCCCACGCCGGCACCGGGCTGGACGATCACCCACCAGGTTGCGCACCTGGCAGCGACCTTCCGGATGGCCGGCATGTCCGCCTCGGACCCGGACGGCTTCGTCGCGCTGATGGAGCGGCTCGACCAGAACTTCACGGTCAACGTGGCCAATGCGCTCAGCGACTACCTGTCCGACCCGCCCGAGGTGCTGTTCGGGCGCTGGCAGAGCGAGCGGTATGCCGCGGTCAAGGCGCTCAGCGCGGTGCCAGCCGATCAGCTGGTGCCGTGGCTGGTCAACCCCTTGCCGCCGTCGATCCTGATGATGGCCGGCATGATGGAGGCGTTCGCGCACGGCCAGGACATCGCCGACGCGCTCGGCGTCAAGCGCAGCCGCACCGACCGGATCAAATTCCTGGTCGCCTTCGCCGTGCGCACCTGGGACTTCGGCTACCTGGCCCGCAACGAGCCGCGGCCCAATGTGGAGTTCCGCTTCGAGCTGACCGCTCCGTCCGGTGCCAGCTGGACGTTCGGTCCCGAGGACGGCAGCCAGCGGATCAGCGGGCCGGCGGAGGACTTCTGCCTGCTGGTGACCCGCCGCCGGCACCCCGCCGACCTGGCGCTCGCCGCGGTCGGCGCCGAGGCCGAGCACTGGCTCGAGATCGCCCAGGCCTACCGCGGACCGGCCGGTGCCGGCCGGGTTCCAGGCCAGTTCAGCTGATCGACCCATCGCACCGGCGGGCAGGCACGGCCGGAGGTGCGCCCGGCACGGCCGGAGGTGCGCCCGGCACGGCCGGAGGTGCGCCCGGCACGGCCGGAGGTGCGCCCGGCACGGCCGGAGGTGCGC
>JAABUK010013790.1_pt1 | contig 10025 bp, 4 predicted proteins | sample 5559141 | NCBI WGS metagenome assembly JAABUK01 (sample SAMN10711869, study PRJNA513367) | rock metagenome | isolation source: Antarctica rocks | place: Antarctica: Victoria Land, Pudding Butte nord | collected 2016-01-03 | reverse complement strand
TAGCAGATCAGAAAACTTAGCAAGCGACTCTGAGGCCATATCCGGGTTTTTATGAATGAGCACAAAAATGGAGTTGATGGTATTAAAAAGAAAATGAGGATTAAACTGGGATTTAAGAAATTTTAATTCGGTCTCTAATTTTTCTTTTTCCAGCAGCCGTTCCCGTTCCCTGGTTTGTATCCAGTTCTTGGTTAGTTTCACACTCATAGCCAGGGTCATACTGGCCGCAGAGGACGGAAGCGTATTAATCTGAAAAAAGTACAAATAGTTTTTAGGATCAATGCCATATAAATTCATAACAGACCTTCCGGACATCCATGCACTCACATAATAACCCGGAACAATAAGTGCAGCCGTGCAAGCGATCGTTACTATAACCAGGCATACGTACTGTACATAACGACCCTTTCCAAGAAATTTAGGAATGAGGTAATAAAGATTAAAGTAAACACCGATAGCCTGGAAGATTACATAAAATGAAAATTTTATAGCATAAGGTGAATATAAAATGTTGTTGACTGCAGCCCAGGCGCTGCCAATAGTCAAAGCCCACCAGATGTAATGGTACATGAACCAAAAAGGAAGGTGATAAAGTTTATACTTAAAAAACCAGTGATATTTTGATATTTGACCAGGCAAAACAATAAGTTATTGATGAAGATACTATCTATAAAATTATAGAAACTCTGTTACAAAGTCTCCTGAAGAATATAACCTGCATTAAAATATTGACGAAAGGATTTCCCGAAGAGGTGAAAGGTAATTTTTAAAATTTTACATCTCAACCCATTTGTTTTAGGGTGTAACATGCAACTCATCAATTTTATTCTACGGCTTAGCATATAAATTTTCACATGGATCTTCTTTATTTTTTCTTTGTTGTGCCGTCAATTTGCCACGACTTCTAAAATACTTTTATAGGATTAGGTATTTAGTTCGCAGACGCTTACTATTTCATTTCTATGTTTTTATATTGCCCTGATCCTTTAGGTCGGGGTAAATATTAAACCGACATGGAGGCTTTAGCCAAAATATTTCAAAAGGTGAGTTTGTTTTGGCTAAAGCCGAAAACCAAAAAATCATCTTCATCCCCGTGCTAAAGCAACGGGGCAAGGGGTATGCGAACTAAATACTTAATCCAATACTTTTAATATCAATACACAGTTGACAATACACATTTAAAAAATAAATTATGAAAATTATACTACAATTTTTTTGTATTGCTTTGTTTACAGTTCACGTTAATGCACAAAAGTTAAATGATTCAGTTGAAGAAAGAAAATCATTAGATAAAGCGACTGCTGCAATCAGAGATGCATTTGCAAAAGGAGACGCGGCATTGGTAACCCGTTTACACAGTCCTGACATAATAAAATACTTTGGAGGAAATAATGTTGTTATTGGCCGCAATGCTTTAGAGAAGGGATTAACAGAGTGGTTTCAACAATCAAAAATTGAATTTATCGAAAACACTGTAGAAAGCACAATCTTTAACGGTGAGACAGCAATACAGACAGTCATTTTTGCAATCAAAACTACACCAAAAGGCGGAGGTAAACCTCAGATAGGCAGAGGTCGTTCAATGGTGGTTTACATTCGTGACAAAAGCAGCCCTACAGGTTGGTTATCATTAAGAGAAATGGCTCAGGAAGCACCTGGCAAAACTAAATAGCCGCTTATTGACAGACAATACTTTCTTGAAACCGAACGCACAACAAGCGCGTTCGCAATAACATTGCCAGCTGAATAGTTTTTAGCGGCAAATCTCCATCAGCTTTTGTTTAGTGATGAAGCGTTTTCGCTTTTTCGACCGCATGGCAATAACGAACTATTGCCTAAACAAATGCTTAATGCTGAACGATAACGAATACTTCTTAAAATAGTCGTAATATGAAAGCTTCACTATTTAATTTTTTATTTTTTATTCTTCTGCAAAACTCATTTGGACAAGTAACCGGGAAAATAACAACAGCCGATGGCCAACCTATTGCATTTGCCAATGTACTGCTGTTAAACAGTATAGACACTTCTCTTGTAAAAGCCACTTTAACTGATGATAAAGGGGATTTCAGATTACAAAATATTAATCCGGGTAAATATATTCTGCGGCTTAGCAGCATTGGCTATCAAACGTTTGACTCTCCGATATTTGGACTAACAAACACTCAAAAAATTAAAGAGTTTGGAACCCAGATTATGAAAGAAGAAACAAAGCAGTTGGAAGAGGTGGTAGTCCGGGCTGAGAAGCCGTTGCTTCAACAACAGGCATATGGAACGGTAGTAAATGTTGAAAACAGCGTGCTGACAAAAGGAAGTTCTGCTTTAGACGTGTTAGAGAGATCTCCTGGAGTGTATATTGATCATCAAAACAATAGCATTGCTTTAAATGGAAAAAGCGGAGTAATGGTTATGGTGAATGGCAAGCTTATGCGTATGTCAATAGCACAAGTAGTTACCTTACTAAAGGGGATGAGTGCAAATGATATTGAGAAAATAGAATTATTGACAACTCCTCCTTCTAAATACGATTCAGAAGGAAGTGCAGGCATGATCAATATGGTTTTAAAGAAAAGAAAGAAACAGGGAACGACCGGCTCTTTTTCCATTACGGGAGGTTATGGTTGGGGAGAAAAAGGAACCGGCAGTGTTAACCTGGACCATCAAAAGGGAAACATCGGCATGTATAGTTCTTATACATTTTCGCATGACCGGACTTATATGGATTGGTTTTCGAAAGCTGTAAATGAAGTCCCTCTGTTGGGTGGACAAACAGCCTCTGATTTTTTGAGTGTAATAAAACCTGTACAAAATAATCACAATGCCTCAATAGGCTTTGATGCCAAATTAAGCTCCAAATTAACTATTGGAAGCAGCATTAATTACAATACCAGTAAGGTGTCTGCTGGTACCCTTAATCATGCAGAATATATGGTTTTGCCAGAGACCGAATACATGTTGAATGCGGACATAAATGGGGTTAACCGTTGGAAAAATCTGATAACTTCGATATACGCAGAAAAGAAAATCAGGGAAGGAGAACAAATCAATTTTGATATAGATTACCTCCATTATAAAAATAATAATCCTACTTCCGCTCAAAGCTCTTTTATTGATAAATACGGGCATGAGGCAGGGAGTAATGATACCCTTTTTTCTCCCGGTCAAAAAGGCCTTGCAAATACATTCATACGAGTTGGCGTAACCAAAATGGATTATATAAAACAATTGAGCAAAAAAATAAAATTAGAAACAGGTGTTAAGGCAACTTATACGGGAAATTCAAGTGTATCGGGAATAGAGAGCCTGGTAAACGGCGCTTGGGTAAGCAGGTACGAAACAACTAATAACATAGTTATGAAGGAAGGTGTTGGAGCAATGTATGCTTCCATTAGTGCACAAATGAACCCAACAACAACCCTGGTTGCAGGAGCCCGGTACGAATATTCTCATACCCGTATGGATAACCCGGAAAAAGACCAAATCATAGCAAACCGGAAACTTGGAAAACTCTTTCCAGGTATATTCCTTTCACATAAGCTTGATAATAAAAGTGAGCTGCAATTGTCCTATACCAAAAGAATCAGCAGACCGACGTATAATGATCTTGCATCGTTTATAATATACACTTCTCCTACCGCGGTCGAAACAGGAAATCCAATGTTAAGGTCCACAATAACTGATAATTTGAAATTAGGGTATAATTATCGCGGTTACTCGTTTTCGCTATTGTTAAGCAGAGATAACTATCCTATAGTTCGGTATCAAATTACCTCAAGCCCTACAGGGGATTTGATGAGCCTTTCTCCCCAAAATCTTATATATCAGAATAATGTAACCTTTCAGACTAACCTGCCTTGGAAAGTAAACAACTGGTGGAATATGAGCTGCGGTTTTGTCGGAGGCTTGAGGCAGTTTAAAGAGGAATATACAATTAAACCGGTTGAAAAAACTTATCTCGGCTATTATGTAAACTTCAGCGAATCATTTAAGTTGCCCAGAAGTTTTTTTCTGGAAATTTCCGGATGGTACAATTCGTCATCTTATGATGGATCGAAAAAAGTAGATGGATTTGGTGCCTTGAACGCAGGCGTTAAAAAAGAATTAAAGAAAAACGGAGGAACTCTTCAGCTTTCTGTAACTGATCTGTTAAAGACTATGAGCATAAATAGTTCTTATGGTTCCCTTACTGACGAGGCTTTTTCTTTGAAAAGCCATGTCACCTTTAATACAGAATCCAGTAAGTCACAAATAATAAAATTAACTTATATTAAATCTTTTGGTAATAGCAATATGAAAGGTCAAAGGAAGCAAGACGGGGGATCTAAGGATGAACGGGAAAGGGTTAGAAAAGATTAATGGATAATTACAAGTATAACATGAAAACAGTTAGTTCGGGAGAAAGGCTAAGATGTTGCTGGCAGTGTAAAGTATATGGGAGATAATTTTGAGCTATTCAATTTGAAATAATCGCTGAACATAGCTATAGCTTTTTTAAATTGTTGTCCGATGACTTTTGTGTACTTCCCATTTCAATTCCATCAAATATTTTTTTTGCTGCTTCCGCGAGTCCGCCTTGTGCTGTTCTATCCGCTTCATTAGAAAGAAGAACGATGCCAATATTAAGCTCAGGATAAACGACACAATAGCTCGAAAAACCAAAGCTTCCCCCGCTTTGCCAAATCCTTCTGAAACCATCTTGAGTCTTATTCATTTGCCAATTTAGCCCGATAGCAAAGCTATTAATATTGCCAAAGGTTGGAGTATGAGATAATTTGATAACCTGGTAATTTTCGCTCAGATGAAATTTAATATAATTAAGCATATCCGATACCGTTGACTTAATATTGCCCGCCGCACCAATGATGACAGGATTATACGGCATAAGTGCGCCTTTGCCATTATATCCTTTAGCAAACATTGCTGTTTCCTTTTTAGAATAAGATAATTTTGTAGCGGGCATTTTTTGGGGGATGGTAATATATTTTTTAATCAGATTCTCATAAGTGGTTCCGTAAACCTTCTCAAGAATGTACCCTAATAATTGCGCTCCTGCGTTCGAGTAACTAAATTTCAACCCCGGAACAGTATCCAGTTTCACAGTATGCAGATCATTCAAAAACTTTTCTTTAGTATAAGGGGTTTGAATTGCCGTTACAAAATAGGGAATAGAATCCTCTGGTTGTTGAAATAGTTCTTTTCTGTCAGGTAATAAAAAGGGAAGGCCGGATGTATGATTAATAAGTTGAAACAGTTTTATAGGTTGGCCTGCGTAATCTAAGTTAGGATAGTTGCCGTCGAGATATTTGCGGATATCGTCATCAGTTTTTACTTTTTTGTCTGCTGCTGCCTGTGCAAGTAATGTTCCCGTAAATGTTTTAGTGATTGAGCCGATTTCATAAATCGTGTTATTGGCCGGCTCTTGTCTGCTGCCCTTTTCCGTATAGCCATAATTGTTAGTAACAGTCTTTCCATTTTTATAAATGCCGACTGAAAGCCCAACCCGGAAATTGTCTTTCATGTATGCTTCTGCGGCGTTATTCATAATGGCGACTATCGAATCATTTGCGCTATTTTGAATGCTTTGGCTAATGCCGGAAACGGCATATACAAGTAGTAAGCATGCTAAGGTTACTTTCTTCATTCTTAATCTGGTATTAATTATTACATGTATGAAACGCATGAGTAGCCATATTTGAAATAGTATCTTATTATTCTGTTCTCAAACTTTTTACCGGATTAGCACGCGCAGCTTTTATTGCCTGGAGGTTTACTCAACCACCACAAGCTTTAAGAAGTTTTTGATAGTAATGCGGCAATTGATGAAACCGGCGACGAAAGTATAATTCTTATTCTATTGCCTCATTCATAAACAAATCTTTTTATTTCCTCACAATCCTATAAATCGTGGTTCTATCATTCACTTCTCAAACTCTTAATTGGATTTGCAATCGCTGCTTGTATAGCCTGGAAGCTTACTGTTATTAATGCAATAAAAATTGCCGCTAAACCTGCAAATGCAAACATCCACCATGTTATCTCTATTCTGTAAGCAAAATCCTGCAGCCATTTATTCATAGCCCACCACGCAACAGGTGTTGCAATGATGATAGAAATAATTACCAGCTTTATAAAATCTTTTGATAATAGCTGCACAATGCCTGATACGCTTGCGCCTAAAACTTTACGGATACCTATTTCTTTTTTGCGTTGCTCTGCTGTGAAAATTGCAAGGCCAAGCAAACCAAGACAAGAAATAAAAATGGCGATGAAAGCAAAATAATTGGAGAGACGGCTTATTACCTGTTCGCTTTTATATAGTTTAGCATACTGCTCGCTGGTGAAATTATATGTAAATGGAAAATCAGGATTTAATTCTTTATATGCGTTTTGTAATTGAGCCAATACTTCCTTTGTTCTGCCTTTTTCAATATGTACTAATACATTGCCTTCTATTTGTTTAGTACTTAAATAAGCAATTAAAGGACGTATAAGCGTATGCATAGATTGAAAATGAAAATCCTTTACGACACCGATGATCGTTCCGTTTTTACCTCCCCACGTCAATGTTTTTCCGATAGGATCTTTATAACCAATGGTTTTGAGAGCAGTTTCATTGATAAGAAAGCCGGTAGAATCAGTGGGGAAATCTGTTGAAAAATCACGACCCTGCACAAGTTGCAAGCTTATTGTTTTTACAAAATCATAACCAACACCCACCGGTGTAAACCTCGTTTTGCCATCAGATGTACCACCCGCCCATGTTATACCTTCTGTGCCCGAACTGATTTCAGCAGGGTTCTCAGTCATGTGAGATACATTTTTAATCCCGGGTATGTTAGAAATTTTTTCTTTCAGTAAATCATAGTTACTAATAAGTTTCCCTTCTAACGGAAAGTAAACGAGGTTATCACTTTCATACCCCAAATTTTTTGTTTGCACGTAATCAACCTGGCGATAAATGACGATCATGCCAACGATTAAAATAACAGATAATGCAAATTGAAAAACAACAAGTCCTTTGCGCAGCCACACAGAAGCAGGATCAAATTTTAAAACACCTTTCAAAACCCTTACAGGCTTTAACGACGATAAGAAAAATGCAGGATAACTTCCTGCCATTAAACCAGTGATCAATGTTAAGCCAGCTAACACACCCCAAAAAGAATATTCGTTAAGAGGTAAGCTCATTTGCTTACCTGTAAGCTCATTAAAAAAAGGCAATAACAAAACCACTAAAAGAATAGAAATGAAAATGGAAAAAACAGTCAGCAACATAGCTTCGCTGATGAACTGCCCTACCAGTGCGTAACGCCTGGCACCGATTACTTTGCGTACGCCAACTTCTTTTGCTCTTTTGGCAGATCGGGCAGTGGCAAGATTCATAAAATTGATACAGGCAATCAGCAGTATAAAAATTGCCACCACACTAAACAATCTTACGTATTCTATTCTTCCGCCCGCCATATGTGCATCTTTAAAATTGCTGTTGAGATAGTATTCATGAAAAGGCTGCATGGCCAACTCGGTGCTCAAACTTTTATCCGGCGGCGGCTTTAAATAATTGTCGGTAAAGTGTGTAAGCTTTGCTTCAACATTCGCAACATTCGCATCGGGGCGAAGCATAAAAAATGTTAAGGGATCATTGCTTTCCCATCCCTTTGCCCATGGGTTGTCTGCTAAGTAAGCATCCCAATTTCTTAAACAATCAAACTTTAATGTACTATTGTTGGAAATGTTTTCAAATACAGCCGTAACTGTCAAATCATTTTTATTAGCATAACGCAGCGTTTTGCCCATAGCGGCCTCGGGACTGCCAAAGAATATCTCCGCGGTTTTTCGGGAAATAGCAAAACTCTTAATGTCTTTTAAAGCTTCATCTGGCGTGCCTTGCAGAAGTCTAAAGCTGAACATTTTAAAGAAATCAGGGCCTGCTGCATTAGCATCTTGCTTCACAGTTTTGTTGCCAAATGTGAAAGCCTGGCTGCTTGTCCAGGAATAAGGAGTGGCCATTTGAATTTCAGGGATCACCTTTTTAAGTTCCGCGGCTAACGGCCCTTGTGTCCAGATAACTCCTTGTTTTTTTCCATCAAAGAACTGGCGTTCATAAATTCTATATAATAATTTATTATTAGCATGAAAAGCATCAATACTATATTCATCTTTCACCCAAAGCATAATCAATAAACTGCAGGCCATGCCTAATGCCAAACCAAGAACATTTATGGCAGAAAAAGTTTTATTCCTCCATAAATTTCTCCAAGCTGTTTTGAAATAATTTTTTATCATGAGTTTTAGCTTTGAGCTGTCAGCTACGAGCTTTGAGCTTGTTTTATAATAGATTTTATTTAAGGATTAATATGTCCAATTTTTTCTCAGGATATTTTTTCTTTCAATCCAATCCAATAAATCGTGGTTCTGTTATTCTGTTCTCAAACTCTTAACGGGGTTTGCAATTGCGGCTTTTATCGCCTGGAAACTGATAGTTATCAATGCAATGAAAACAGCAATAAAACCTGCAAGGGTAAACATCCACCAACTGATATTTATCCTGTAAGCATAATCCTGCAGCCATTTATTCATCAGCCATCCGGCTATAGGTGAAGCGATCAATATGGCGAGGCAAACCAGCTTTAAAAAATCTTTTGATAACAATGCAGTAATACCGGCAACTGTTGCCCCCAATACTTTTCTTATACCTATCTCCTTTGTTCTTTGCTCTGCGGTAAATGTTGCCAGGCCAAACAAGCCAAGGCATGCAAGCAATACAGTTAAGCAACTAAAAAATATAAATAGCTGTTGCAATTTTTGTTCGGTACGATATTGTGCTTCCAGCAGGTTGTTTACCCAATCGAACTGCAATACTTTTTGAGGATAGAATTGCCGCCACAATTTGTTGAACTGTTGTAAGAACGCCTGTTCCTGGCCGCTTTTAACCCTTACCATCATATATCCATATTCAGTGCGTGCAGCAGCGCGGATAATACAAGGCTTAATCCGGAGATGAAGTGATTCATTATTGAAATTTTTGACAATACCAACCGGTATTCCCTCAATGCCTTTAACAGGTTTATTTAATGCTGTTATATCTAGCAATTTAGCTGTGTACGCTGTTATTAAAACCGGCTGTGTTTTTTGTAAAGCTTCAAACGTTTCCATATCTTTTTGCATAAGTGAATCTGCATTCAATGCATCTGTTGGTAAATCAGGGTTAAACCATCTTCCTTTCAGCAATTGCAGTTTAAGGGTTGAAGCGAGGTCAATATCACCCTGTATATAGAACGCTGTTAATTTATTGTGTTCATAGGCAGGGTCCTCAATCTGTGTCGACATGCTGCCACCGCCTAATGAAGGTACCCATGAAGCAATGCTTACTTTTTCTGCTGATGGTAACTGCATCACTTCCTGCTTAAAAGCATTCCCTTTATTATCCCAAGATGAAAAATCTGTTTTGAAAAGGTGATTTTTATCATAGCCAATATCCCTATGATTTAAAAAATGCAGTTGATATTGCACAATGATAGCAGCAATAAGAATTACGGTTGAAATAATAAATTGCCCTGTTACCAGGCTTTTTCGCAACAAAGTCGTACCGATATTATCAGCAAGCATTCCTTTGATAACGGTTACCGGCTGAGGATGTGATAAAAGCCATGCCGGGTAAAGTCCGGTAAACAAGCTAACTATAAGCATAACTCCGCTTGCTGTGGCAAAAAGAGAAATATTTTTTGTAAGGTTTAAAGTAAGAGGATGACTAAGGAAAGTTTCCACAGACGGAACGAAGAGGTTATACAACAAAAGTGATAATACAAACGCTATTACAAAAAATAATAACGATTCAAAAAGAAACTGTGCAATTAGTTGTTTTCGGTCAGCTCCCAGCACTTTCCTGATGCCTGTTTCCCGCATGCGTTTCAGCGCCCTTGCTGTTGTAAGATTGATGAAATTGATACATGCAATAAACAGCAGCAAAGCAGCAACACCTGAAAATATATATACATTTTGTATGCTTCCGCTGTTTTCATCTT
>JAABUK010013789.1_pt1 | contig 10026 bp, 6 predicted proteins | sample 5559141 | NCBI WGS metagenome assembly JAABUK01 (sample SAMN10711869, study PRJNA513367) | rock metagenome | isolation source: Antarctica rocks | place: Antarctica: Victoria Land, Pudding Butte nord | collected 2016-01-03 | reverse complement strand
CATCGGCCGGTCGAGGGCGAGCAGGCCGGTCAGGTCGAGGTAATGCAGCGGGTTGCTCGGCAGCGGGCGGGCCGACGCGTTCGTACTCTGGCTGTCGTGGAACATCAGGGCGAGCATCAGGTCGGACCGGGAGACCCGGCTCTCGGGGGACGACGGGTCGTAACGCACCTCGCCGTACCGCGTCCGCAGGAGCCCCGAGAGCTGACGGTCTTGCGCCAGCTCGACCCGCGTCGTCTGCCCCGGCGCGAGCGTGCCGAGGATGTAGACGTGCCTGTTGAACGCCACGATCGCGTCGTTCAGGGGCGCGCCCAGGCGGTTCGTGACGGTCCCCGAGAGCCGGTCGGTCCCGACCGGGATCAGGTCGGCCTCGGCCACCACCGGCGCGGGGCCGGACCAGCGGGCCGTCAGCATCTTGGTGCTCCAGATCGGGACCCGCACCCCCACCAGCGCCTCGGACGAGCCGGCGGGCGTCGAGGCGTAGCCGCCCGACGAGAACCCGATCCGACTGTTCCCCCCCATCCCGCCGAAACCGGGCTCGGGCACGCCCATCCAGCTCATCAGCACGTCGGTCTCCGCGGGCATGGGCCGCTTGATGCTGTCCGACCGCCTCTCGCCCGCCTCCACGTTCGCGCCCGGCCGGGTGGCCACGTCGAGCGGGACCGGCACCACCCGCACGTCGTAGTCGCGGTTCTGCGGGCTGAACAGGTTGACGAACGTGCTCCCCCGCGCCCGGCCGGTCGCCACGTCGATATCGACGACGTCCACCTTGTTCACCCGCAGCGCCTTGCCCTTGACCACGTAGGCCGCGAAGTAGGCCACCAGGCTGACCGTCACCACGATCAAAGGGAAGGTCACCCAGGTCAGCTCCATCCGCTTGACGACCTTCTTGAGGAAGAAGTAGTCACCCGGCCCTATGAGGAGGATGTACACGAAGATGAAGAAGGCGACCCAGCCGAACGGGATCAGCTTGACGCCGGGGAATTGCTCCATCGCCGCGCGGAGTTGGGTCGCCAGGTCGCTGACTCCCGCCTGGTACATCTGCTGGCCGCCGCCGCCGCCGAGCCGGACGTCGGTGCCCGGCGTGTCGGCCGACTGGCGGCGGATGTCCAACGTCTGGACCCAGAACAGGGCCCGGTCGGGCCAGTCGGAGAACGGCTTCTGGTCCACGTCCAGCGCCACCAGCGTCACCCGGCCGAACCCGTGGACCCCGCGGACGACCAGCGGGACGTCGCCCGCGCCGCTGAGCACCTTGCCCCCGCGCGCCTCGACCCGGTCGAGCCGGGCGACCATCACCGACGGCGACGCGGCGGCCGAGGCGATCGACTTCGACGCCCCGGCGAACGTGTCGAGCGTCCTCATGTCGATCGCCGTCAGCCGCTGCTGGCCGACCGGCTCCGCGGGCAGGATCGGGCCGAGCACGCTGTCGCGGGCCGACGCCCAGTTGCCGCCGACGGCCACGACCAAATGCCCGCCCCGCGCCACCCAGTCCACCAGCGCCTGGCCGTGGACGTTCAACTCGGCCATGACGTCCTTGTCGTTGGTATCGACGACGACCGCCTCGGCCGCGTCGTAGCCGTACCAGCGGCCCGGTAGCTTCCCCCCTGCCGCGTCGGGGTGGGCGACGACGACCTGGGGCGTCCCCCCGTTCCGGTCGCTGCTGAAACCCGCCAGGGCCGGGACCTGATCGACCCCGTGCGGCCGGCCCAGGGTCAAGAGCAGCGCCTCGTCGGGCTGGACCGGGTTGAGCTGCGCCAGCTTCGAACCCGCGACCGCCTCGCCCCGCCGCCGGCCCTGCTGGTCGAACAGGCGGATCGTGAAGTTCGGGTCGCGCGAGCCCGGCCGCGCGTACGTCACGACCTGCGAGCCCGAGCCCGCGGGGACGTCCACCACCTGCCGGAAATAGGTGGACGTCCCGTCGTCGTCGGGGACCTCCACCTCCATCATCCCGGTGAACCGCTCGCTCCCCCCCCTGAGCTGCACCCAGACGGGGGTCCACGTCCCGATCTTGAACAGGTTGTTCTGCGTGTTGCCGGCGAACCCGACCCGGAGGTTCTCCACCTCAACGTCGGCCCCCGCGACCGGCAGGCTCACCAGCACGGCGGCCCCCAGCACCGCCAGGGCCCCGAACGCCCGCGCTCGCCACTCTCCCCGTCCCGATTGCATGTCGCGGGCCCTTCCCGTCGGTCATCAGCCATCAGTCCTCAGCCATCAGCCATCATCATGGCTTGACCGCCGGGTCGCAGACGCAGGGGACGGCCCCGCATCCGGGGCAGGCCCGGCCGTACTTTTGCAGGACCGCCGCTTCCAGGTCGATCCCGCGGACGTTCGCCAGGGTGACGAGCCAGGCTAGCACGTCGGCCATCTCCAGCGCCAGTTCCTCGGTCGTCCCCGACCGCAGCGCCGTCGCCAGCTCGCCGAACTCCTCGGCCAGCCACAGGAACGTGGCCGCGTCCCCCCGCGCCGCGTCCTTCCGGCCGTACATTTGTAAGATCATCTGCTGCAGCGCGCGGACTGTCAAGCCGCCCGGAGCTGGTTCGCTCGTCATACGACGATCTTAACGGGGGCGGGGGCCTTGTGCAAACGGACAGCCGACTCGGGCGGGGTTGATCCGTTTTCCCTTGTCGATGAGGTCGTTCTAACCCGTGATGAGCAGCGCGCGGCCGACCTCCGGGCTGACGGGATAGACCCGCTCGGGCGGCAGGTGTCTTTTGGCCTTGTCCGCCTGCCCTTTTTGAAGGAGGTCGTGGACCTTTCTCACGCGGGGGGTCAGATCCTCAAGGCCGACGACCCACTCCTCGACGTACTCCGCGATGACGTGGCGGCTCAGGCCGATCTGGATGCTGAAGTAAGGCAAACCCGCCCCCCGCAAAGACCGCTCGGTGTCCCATTGCGCGTGGACGGTCGCGCGGCGGAAGTGCTCATCCCAGTCCTGTGGGGAGCGGAAGACGGACGCCTCGAAGGAGGTCAGGACGGACAGCGATAACGCCTTCTCCCAGCCGGATCGGGTGACCCGCACGGACAAGATTCGCTCCTGGCCGCTCTTGAGACCCCAGTTGCTGCGGTGCATCAGCCAGAGGAAGGACGGCTTGATCCAGGTCATGCGCTGGAAGGAGAAGGGAGCCACGAACCGACGCGCGGCCAGGGCGGCGTCGGCGATCGCCGGCGGGTACGCCTGATAGATGACGATCGTTTCCCGATCGAAGTCGGCCCGGATGGCGTGTTCGGCTGGCACTGAGACGAGGTCCCCGCGTTCCCTCTGGTCTTCGGCCCGGTCCGGCAAATCGTGTTGGCTCGTTCCCCCGATCCTCCGCGGGAAGGCGCGGACGAAACGGGACCCGGAGGGGATCGCCGGGTCAGGACGATTTACCCTCGGTCTTCCCCTCCAGTTCTTTCCGCGCCGCCTTCGCCTCGGGGTGGTCGGGGTCGGCCTTGAGGAGATCGTCGAGGGTCGATCTCGCGGCGTCGCGCTGGCCGAAGTCGGCCTGGGCGCGGGCGAGCTTGACCTGGAGCTGGTCGAGCTTCTTGGGCTTCAGGTCGATCGCCGTGCGGTACTCCTCGATGGCGCGAGGGAACTGCTTGCGGGCGGAGAGGGCGTCGGCAAGGAGGGCGTGGTTCGCGGGGTCGTAGACGTTGATGTAAAGGCACTCGGTCGCCCACTTCTCGGCCTGCTCGGGCGCGCCTGCGGCGAGATGCCTCTCGGCCAGTTCCTTGCGGACGGTGAGGTCGTCGGCGTCGTTGTCGGCGATCATCGCCAGGTCGGTCAGGAGCTTGGCGTTGTCCTTCTTCCGGACGTGGATCCGGGCGAGGCTGGCGATCCACTTCGTGTGGTACGGGTCGTCGCGCCGGCCCAGCTCGTACAGCCGCTCGGCCTCGTCGAGACGGCCGGCCTTCATCTCAAGCAGGGCCAGCAGGTCGAGCACCCGCTCGTTCGGTTTCTCGGCGTCGAGTGCCGGCCGCAGGAGGGAGAGCGCGGCGTCGTCGTCGCCGATCAGGAGCAGGAGCCGGGCCTTGACGTAGCTGGCGAGCGGGTGATGCGCCTTGAGCTTCAGCGCCTTGTCGGCGAAGGGGCGGGCCTCCTTGTAATCGCGCCGGGCGAGATGCTCGTAGGCCATCCGGGCGTTCAGGTCGGGGTCGTCGGGCTTCGCCTCGACCTGGCGGGCGAGCTGAGAGAACCCCACGGGCTTCTCGTCATCGACGCGGGTCCGGATCGTCTTGACCACGCCGTCGAGGAAGGTCAGGTACTGCGCCTCGAAGTCGGCCTTCTCGACGCCGAAGCAGGTGCTCACGGCGCGGTCGGTGGTGAGGCCGCGGCGGTAGGCGTCGAGCATCTTGATGAGGGCGTCGGCCCCGAACCGCTGGAGCATGTACTGGGCGTAAAGCTGCGCCTGGCAGTAGGCGAGCTGGCGGTCCTCGGGTTCCTTGGGGCGGATGAACCCGAGGTTGATCGTGTCGAGGTTCAGCAGCTTGGTCCGGGTCGGCACGCGAGACAGGAGCAGCTTGTTCCAGTCCTGCGGGCGTGGGAACCCCTCGCTCTGGACGGCCAGTGCCTCGGTGTACCAGTGGGGGATGTTGAACCCGGTCTGCTGGAGTGTAATGACGTGGACCAGTTCGTGCTTCAGGACGCGCGCCCAGTTGAAAGGCTTTTTCATCTCTTTCGGGCTGCTCAGCGCGACGACCGTGCCGGTACACGCGCCCACGGTCGGGATGAACGGCAGGCCGATCGTCCGGGCGCTGAACCAGGCGTGCGTGGTCATGATCTCGACCTGGGTCGCGCCCGGCGGGGCGTAGCCGAACCGCTTCGTCAGCTCCGGGTAGATCGATTCGAGGTAGCGGGCCATGTACTTGCCCAGCAGGGCGTCTTGCTTGGGCTCGACCAGGACGGAGAAGTGGTCGGTGGTGACGGGCCGGTACGCCGTCATGTGCTTGAGCACCTTCATCTGGTTGAAGGCGCGGACGTTGAACGGGTCGGCGTCGAAGGCGGCGTCGAACAGGGCCCTGGCCTCGGTCTCGCGGCCGATCTGCATGTAGAGCATCCCCAGGCCGATCGGGGCGTCGGCGCGGAGCGGGTCGGCCTCGGCGGCGAGCAGGAAGGCGCGCTCGGCGGCGTGGTACTTGCGGCGGTCGGCCAGGCGCTCGCCCAGGTTGTAATAGAAGGTCGCCGGCCTCGGGTTGTTCGCCAGCGCGGCCCCTTCGGCCGCGGCGGTGCCGACCGGATCGACCAGCAGCCGGCAGCTCGCCGCGAGGCGGGCCAGGGCGTCCTCGTCGCGGGGGTTCTCGGCCACGGCCTTGCGGGCGGCGGCCTTGGCGTCAACGAACCGCTCGTCGGAGATGTTCAGGTCGGCCAGCAGGACGTGCGCGGGGGCGTACCTCGGGTTGACCGCGAGCGCCCGCTCGGCCTTCTGGCGCCCGGAGGCGAGCTTGTACCCCTGCAAGTCGGCCTGACCGAGCGTCACCAGCACCTCGGCCGCCAGCGGGTTAATCTGCAAGGCCCGGGTCAGCTCGGGCATCGCTTTCGACTCGTCGTAAGCCGCCAGGAACAAACGCCCTTCGAGCCAGGGGGCCTGCCAGCAGTGCGGGTCAACCTTGATCGCCCCCTCGTACAGCTCGCCCAGCACGTCCACCAGCGACTCTTTCAGCTCCTCGCCCCGGGCCTTCGCCCGGTAGTAGCGTTCCGACGCCTGGCCGACGATCAGCAGACCCTCGGCGCTCTTGCCGATTTCCTCGCGGCGCGCGTTGTAGCGGTCCACGAACCACTTCCAGGCGTCGACCGCCTTGTCCATCTCCCCGGACGTTTCGAGCAGCCGCGCCTCCGCCCAGCGGGCGGCGAGGTGGTCGGGGTCGATCTTCAGCGCCTCCGCGACGGCCGCGCGGGTGCCGTCGCGGTCGCCGCGGGTGAGCTTCAAGTCGGCCAGGCGGGCCCGGAGGTCGGCGTCCCCGGGATGGTCCGCGGTTCCTTTCTCCAGGGCTTCGGCCGACTTGCCGTACTCGCCCTGGCTCGCCAGTGACTCGGCCCGGCCGAGGACGATCTTCGCCCGGTCGGCGGGGGACCGCTCGCCGGGCGCCTTGGCCAGGGCGTCATAGGCGTCGATCGCCTCGGCATATCGGCCGTTCTGCAAGAGCCGCCGCGCGCCTTCGAGCGTGGCCGAATCGTCGGCCGCCGTGACCGACACCAGGGCCGCCGCGACGAGCCACCCCGCCAGAATCTCTCGGAACATGCCCACCTCCTGTTCGTCCCACGGTAACATAGGGCGGTTCGGAATGAAAAGGATCACCGCGCCGGGACGGGACGGGGCTCTACCGATGGCGAATCCGAAGTCCGGGCCGCAGTACCGTCTGGTCGTTTTCGACGAGGTTGACGACCCCGCGGCGGTCCGCGACCTCTTCTGCAAGGTGACCGGCCTTCACCCCACCGACGCGATGCTCTGGGTGGCCCGGTCCACGCCCGGGACGTGGCCCAAACCCCTCTCGGCCGACCAGGCGCGGGCGCTGCTGGACGGCCTTTACGACCTCGGCGTCGCGGCCGAGGCGTGGCTCGCGGAGACCTTCCCCGAGTTGAGCCCCACGCGCACGGTCCACGACGCGGCCTGCCTGTCCGACGGGTTCCGGGTCAAGGGGTTGCGCGGAGAGCCGACCCACTGGGCCCCCTGGAATAAGATCGAGTTGGTCTGCGCCGGGCGGATCGAGGCCGAGGACGAGTTCCGGGTCGTGAAGCCGCCGCGGTGGCCCTCGGCGGTCGCGTCGGGCCTCCGCGCGCTGACCTTCCGCAAGCCCAGGCCCTCGCCCCGGATCGCCCGCGCCGCGAGGGTGCCGCGTGACCCGGTCGGCGAGGTACTGGTCGTCCGCAAGGACCCGCGGATCGCCTTCCGGGTCGTCGAGAACCAGATGAACTACGCCTACCTCGGCGACAAGCTCAGCCCGTCGGCGTCCGCGAACTTCCCCCTGTTCGTGGCCGACCTGGTGGCCCGCTCCGACGACGCGTATCTGCCCCCCTCGACCCGCGCTTTCCTCAACGGCGGCGACCCCGGCGACTATACCTTTGCCACGCCCCAGGCCCTTCTCGATTACGCCACCCACCGGCTCCTCTGGAGCTGGTACAAGCGCGACCGCGACGAGGACCTCGACCGGCCCAGGACCGAGCGGGCCGGGGAAGACACCGACGCCTGAACCGTCCGGAACGAACGAACAGCTCCGTCCGTGGCCGCCGCGAACCGGTAAGAGGATGAACGGATGAACCCGTATGAAGCCCCGCGTCACCTGGACTGGCCTCGTCCGGCCCCGCGACGGCGGCCTTCCTGGCTGTCTCGAACGGCCATGTTGGTTTTTTGCCTGCTCGGTACCGTCGCGGGAACGTTCCTCGGTGCGAAGGTGTTCGTCTTCCCGTCTGCCCCGGGCGAAGAGGGGATCGACGGCCTCTCGACCGGGGGCGTGACGATCGTTTGCGGATTCCTCGGGGCCGTTGTCGCCGCGGTCGTCGGTCATTTGGTCGGCCTCGCCGTCGCGGAACCCCCGTCGCCCCCCAGCCCCGTCGAGGCGAAGGCCGAGGCGGAACGCCGGGAAACCCTCGCCGAGATCGCCCTGGCCGAGCACCTCCTGGCGAAGGCGGAAAGGGACGGCGACGAGGACGTCCGGAAGAAACTGGTCGGATACAAAAGTCCACCTGAGCACGAACTCATTGCGAGGGCCGGAAAGGCTCGGGACGAATCCGGCCCGGATTGATCATCACCTTGTCAGGTAAGATTGTAGGAATTATGCCGCAAGGGGAGGCGTTCTCCTTTTCAATCCCACGGTCACTTGATAGACTCCTACCATCCGCGCCGGGACGGGGAGCCGAACCGGTGGTCTGCTTCGGTCAGTCGCCAGATCCCACCAGGAGAGCGAGTTCCGTGCCCCAGCCAAACGACCGCTACTTGTTCACCAGCGAATCGGTCTCGATGGGCCACCCCGACAAGATGGCCGACCAGATCTCCGACGGCATCCTCGACGCCATCCTCACCCAGGACCCGTACGCCCGCGTCGCCTGCGAGACGCTGCTGACGACCGGCCTGGTGGTGGTCGCGGGCGAGATCACCACCAAGGCGTCGGTCGATTACCCGAGCGTGGTCCGCCGGGTGATCGAGGAGATCGGGTACACCTCCAGCGACATGGGGTTCGACGGCAAGACCTGCGCCGTGATGGTGGCGCTGGGCAAGCAGTCGCCCGACATCGCCCAGGGGGTCAACGAGGACTCCGACACGGGCAAGGACATCGGCGCCGGCGACCAGGGCCTGATGTTCGGCTACGCGTCCAACGAGACGTCCGAGTTGATGCCCATGCCCGTCGCGCTGGCGCACCGCCTGATTAACCGGATCACCGACCTCCGCAAGGACGGCACGATCAAGTGGCTGCGGCCCGACAGCAAGAGCCAGGTCACCGTCGAGTACGAGGACGGCAGGCCCGTCCGGATCGACGCCGTGGTCATCTCCACGCAGACCGACGAGACGCCGATCGAGGAGATCCGCCGGGTCATCAAGGAGCAGGTGATCCTGCCCGTGCTGCCGGCCGACATGGTGGACGACCGGACCAAGTTCTACATCAACCCGACCGGCCGGTTCGTGGTCGGCGGCCCCTGCGGCGACGCCGGCGTGACGGGCCGCAAGATCATCGTGGACACTTACGGCGGCATGGGCCGCCACGGCGGCGGCGCCTTCAGCGGCAAGGACCCCACGAAGGTGGACCGCTCGGCCGCCTACATGGCCCGCCACGTCGCCAAGAACATCGTCGCCTCCGGCCTGGCCGAGAAGTGTGAGCTTCAGCTCGCCTACGCCATCGGCGTCTCCGAACCCGTGAGCGTCCACGTCGACACCTTCGGCACCGGCCAGATTCCCGACACGCAGATCGCCGACCTCGTCCGCAAGACCTTCCCGCTCACCCCGGCCGGGATCATCAAGCACCTCGACCTCCGCCGGCCGATCTACCGCAAGACCGCCAGCGGCGGCCACTTCGGCCGGTTCGAGCCCGAGTTCACCTGGGAACAGACCGACCACGCCGACGCCCTCCGCAGCGCCGCCGGGGCCACCGCCGTGGGCGCCGGGAAGTAACCGGCCGACTTCCGGCGTTCACGAACAACGGCGTGCCGACCTCGCGAGGGACGGCACGCCGTTGTCATTCCACGTCGTCGATGCTTACTTCACATCCCGGTCACCCAGCGGCGATTCGGGCAAGGGGTTGCCTTCCGGGTCGAGCAGGTTGACGACCCGGACGAAGGGGAGCGTCCTCAACGGCCCCTCGACCTTCGAGCGGTCGCCGACGACCAGGATCGTGATCCGGTCGGGGTGGAGGTATTTGCGGGCGACCCGGTCAACGTCGGCCTTGGTGACGGCGGCGACCCGCGACGGGTACGTGGTGAACTCGTCGTCGGGGAGGTCGTACATGACGAGTTCGGAGAGCGTGCCGGCCACGCCGCCGGTCGTCTCGAACTGCGCGGGGAAGCCGCGGACGATCCGGTCCTTGGCGAAGTCCAGCTCCTTCTCGGTGATCGTCCGCGGTCCGGTGACGTCGGTCAGCTCCTTGATGAGTTCGGCCAGGGCCTCCTTGGTGACCTTGGTCTGGACCGACGTGCCCGCGAAGAACGGCCCGGGGCCGAGCCGGAAGACGAACGACGACGAGGCCCCGTAGGTGTACCCCTTGTCCTCGCGGAGGTTCAGGTTGATCCGGCTGGAGAACTCGCCCCCCAGCACCGCGTTCATCACCGTCAGCGGGACGTAATCCTCGGTCAGGCGCTTCACCCCGACCTCGCCGACCATCAGGAACGACTGCGCGGCGGCCGGCTTATCCACGAGGTAGACCGTCACCCCCTTGCGCGGGGCGGGGGGTTCGGGGAGCCTCGCGGAGGCCGACTCGTCCGACTTCCACCCCTTCATGGCCTTTTCCATCGCGGCGGTGGCGGCGTCGGGCGTGATGTCGCCGACGACGATCAGACTGGCGTTGCCCGGCTGGTAGAGCCGCTTGTGGAAGGCCACCACGTCGTCGCGGGTGATCGCCGCGACC
>JAABUK010013787.1_pt1 | contig 10028 bp, 14 predicted proteins | sample 5559141 | NCBI WGS metagenome assembly JAABUK01 (sample SAMN10711869, study PRJNA513367) | rock metagenome | isolation source: Antarctica rocks | place: Antarctica: Victoria Land, Pudding Butte nord | collected 2016-01-03 | reverse complement strand
CTCCACATCTTGCAAGATGAAATGGCAAGCTGCATGAGCCAGGTCCATTCCATCTTGCAATGCTACAAGCCCTGTCACCCATATGGGAGGATCTGAGACCCTACAAGACCCTACAAATGATTGCCAGGGCTTGAACTTGCAAGATGAAATGGCAAGCTGCATGAGCCAGGTCCATTCCATCTTGCAATGCTACAAGCCCTGTCACCCATATGGGAGGATCTGAGACCCTACAAGACCCTACAAATGATTGCCTGGGCTTGAACTTGCAAGATGAAATGGCAAGCTGCATGAGCCAGGTCCATTCCATCTCGCTATCCTTCAAGCCCTGCCACCCATATGGGAGGATCTGCAACCCTACAAATGGTTGCCAGGGCTTGAAGGACTGCAGGGCGAAATGGCAAGCCGAGAAGTTCGAATTGTGCAAGCTACAATGTACAGTTATGGACATAGTCTCCCAAGAGATGTCCAAATGCAAACCAATTGGCTCAGAGTGAGGGCAAAAAAAGGAATTGGTGTCAATGTAGTCCATCAGCATGTTGACGCCCTTGCTGCTTTTTTATTCACTCTGTATGACTTCATACATACGACATCATACACAGTCCAACTCACTCCATGATATGAAGTGCCCAAAGCATCGTCAAAGAGTGGGATGAAATGCGTATATTGCCATACGTATGAAGTCACACAAAGTGATATCATGCATTCACGACGTGAGATGATGTCACATGATGTCATAAGATTTGCAAACCCTAATTAACAACCTGAAACCCTGACTATCAACCCCAAACCCTAATTATCAACCCCAAACCCTATGACCTGCGTCATCACAGACTTTATCACTGGTGGCAATGGCAACTGTCACCTTGCTGTGAACATAAAGCGTTTAAAGCACATAGTGTAGGAACAGCTGCATGTAGACATTCTATTGCCATTTACAAACTCAGCAGAAGACTTTTGGAGTGGTCTGTCATGGAATGTGACAAATCTTTGCTTGTTATTCTAGATTAACGCATGCACTGAAGCGCAGTAAGGCTTCTGCATGCTCATCAGAGGAAGACATTGAACCCTAGGCCAAACCCTATATCTTGAACTCCAAATTCACTTCATCTTGCCATTGTAGAAGCTGTAACAGGACTTCAGCTGGCAAGCATAATCAACAACAATAGCATACAGCCTGGAGCATTGTGTCAAGTACAGAAACCCCACACAAAAAAGATGTCAAAACAGGGAGGACACATGGAAAAAAAGGCTTTATGAATGCTGACACTATCTTGACACGGCAGCAGAGGTTGAGATTTGATATGCTGTGATACTACAAATCTCAATCTGTAGTGCCGTATCAAGATTGTGTCAGCTTTCATAACCCTGTTTTACATTTGTCCCCGATCCAGCATGTGTTTGCTTCTGCTTATCACACCTGTGCAAACGCTGATCAAGGAAGTGAGACGCCAGGATGGTGAACAGGCTGATAAGATTGTGATTAGTCGCATTACATGTGTGCATCCTATGGGGTCTCATTTGCAATCAATATCACAATTGTCAGCTGGTCAACCACCCTGGATTGGGAATGCAGCTGAGCAGCGCGCTACCATGACAGTAATTGCAGTTACAATGTCTCTTCAGATGAGCAATCAAGAGAAAGTCACTTCTGCTGTTATGAGCTGGTTGACCAGCAAGACTGCAGATTTCCAACCCTTTTGGGCTTGCCATGTTATCTGGATTAAAGATTTACATGCCTCAGCAGAATGAGAATTTGCAGCGCATGACTGATGATGATCAAAATTGTATGAGGTCCTGTTGTGACAGTCAGCGCATCAGCAACAAGTTGCACTTGGTGTCCTGAGAACGACTGCAAGCAGCATTCAGTTCAAAATCTGTGGTATTTGTCGAAACACATACCCTGTCCCAAAATGATTGCTCCATACATTGATACTGCATGGCCACTGTCAGCACAGTTTCTACCAAAGTGTTGGCACAATGTCTACCATGCTGTTGGCACATTGTCTACCATGCTGTTGGCACAATGTCTACCATCTGTTGGCACGATGTCTACCACGTTAGCACAATGTCTACCGTACGGTTGGCACAATGTCTACCATGCTGTTGGCATGATGTCTACCATGCTGTTGGCATGATGTCTACCAAACTGTTGGCACAATGTCTACCATGCTGTTGGCATGATGTCTACCATGCTGTTGGCACAGTGTCTACCATGCTGTTGGCACAATGTCTACCATCTTGTTGGCACAATTTCTACCAAGCTGCTGCCAGTCAGGCTGCTGACAGCTGCTATCAAACAAGATGCATCAGCACAAATGACTGTGCCTGCAACAATTGCAAAGACGCAACCGCTAGCGTTGTCAAGGGTTGTTATGTTCATTCAGCAGCGCCTGCACTCTAGAGTTGGCCTCGCAAGGCTCAAAGTCAGGAAATTTCAAAAGCAGAAACAAAAGCAGAAACAAAAGAAAAGAAAAGACTACGCCTTCAGTTTTGACTCAGCCATCAGTTTGATGACAAATCAAGTTTTATACCGGGCTGCCCAGGGACCAAAAGGTGCTTATGCGGTGCGGAGCCAGTGGTGCTGCAGACAGCGCGTCGGTCACATACCAAGCAAAGTTCCAGTCACCTTGCTGGCTATGTGTCTATGCGCTGTATGCAACACTCATAGACAGTTCTGTCTGTAGTTTGTCAGCAATTGTTCTGTCAGCTGCCCCTCATCAGTACATCTTTCCGACAGCATTCTCAGATAGGATAGACGATGCCTATCAGACAAGGCCTGAAAAGATGTGCTGATAGGGCGCAGCTTTTCCATGTGTGAGGTTCAGCTTGCAAAGCTGAGATTGACTTGACTGATTGCAGCCTTGCACTCTTGCTATCATCCTTATGCCACAGAGGACTAGGCTGACAGGCTGTGTTGATTCTGCTCTACTGCTGCAAGACAGCGCCTTCTGGGTGTGCTGTGAGATCAACAGCAAATCCTCAAGCCACACAAAAGGCTAAAAGGCTGCAATTACTGTGTTGTGAAGCCCTGCTGTTACACTGTGAAGTCCTGCTCATGCAGATGAGTCTAAAGGTGGATATGTAAGGTCACCTGAAACATGACAGATGACCAGCCGGTCAAGCCGGCATTTGTGTGTGTGTGGGTGTGATCAGATGTCTCTACTGCTCATGAACTTGGTTCTGAGCACATGCTTATCTGAGCTGTGACTGTCATTTTTGGCAGGCCTCACCTAAGACAGCTACTGGACCTCAGGCACTAATGACTACCATGCAGAACTCATGCAATCATTCCATTTCAAGTTTGCGTTGCGAAATTGGACAGCTTATGGGTCCAGCGAAGCAAAATATCTGATGCATGTATCCCCTGTTCAGGCATTATGTCATGGGTTTCCTGTGGGACCATGGTTTGGGATCAGAATGATGCAGACACAAGAGCAACAGACAGCAACAGGAAAGACCTTACACCCATCACAGGATGTCATCTTTGACATACTGATGAACAGATGATTTCCTATTACTGTCACCCATGTCTGCATCATCTCTGTGTTGAGAATACAGGACATGCACTGTAAGATAACAGGACACACTATACATACAAGATGGTCGGTGGCGACAAAGTTTTGCACATTGTTGCTTGCGCATCGTAAGCTGATATGAAGAGGACAAGCTGTGTGCAGTGTACAACCGTGCATCGAAGCTTTTCAACGCTTGACACTTTTTCTGGAATGGTTCAGAAAAAAATAGAGCTTTGCCATAGTGCTGCAAGGTAGCACTGATGCCTTCCATGGCTTCTGCAGAGATTGGAAAGCATCAGTGCTACCATACAGCACGATGGCAAAGCTCAATTTTTTCCAGAACCATTAGGAAACAACTGCGCAGCGTTAAAAAGCTTCGATGCACATGAACAGAAGCGGTGCAGTTGCGTCACGCTCAACATTCAGAGGAAACATGCAGATCAGGCTGATTCATTCAAGGAAGCAAGTCATGATCTGCATGCAGATACAACATCTTGTAGCTGCCATGTTGTCCTCAGCAGCAATGCACATATTTCAAGCAGGGTGCAGATCAACTTCATCACAAGGTATGGCATGAGACAGCATTGTTTCAGTAGCAGCGAGCAATACCATGACATCATGTCATGACTGCACCATATCATGCCATGCCTGTAGCTATTGAAACATGCAGTCACATGTGATGTAGCACCTGTTCTTAGTCAACATAGGAAAGCTTGGCTGAGCTTCCTAACCATGTAAAGGAAGTGATCCTACACTGCTTCACTTTGGATCAGGACCTGGCATGTGTGCACTGCTGCTGTAGTTCATCAAAAAATCACGGTGGCTATAATGTTCTGCATCCTCTGGCACATCATGAAGGAGAATCAGCTGCAGTTGGCCAATCAACATGCCCAGCAACGCAAGCCTTTTCCACTTGCTTGTGCTGCTCTGATGGCAGCGGAAAGCTGTGACTTGACAAACGCAGTTTCTACAGGGCAAAGTGTAAGTGTCATGTGTTGCTTGGTGTTGTTTTGGGTCAACATATGTTCAGCCTGACTACGAGCATCAAGAAACTGCGTTTGTCATATGTTGACCCAAAACAACTTCAAGCAACACATGACACTTACACTTTGCCCTGTCATTTGCTGGTTGGTCTTATTTTTGGGTCAAGTGTAAGGTCCAGCTACTTGCAGCTACTTACATGTAAAACCCTAAGACAGGTATCAAAGTTATTTGGAAGCCATATTTTGAAACCTAATTTGATCAACCTTTTGTAGGGGAAAAACCAGATTTCGATGTAAAGAGATTGTTCCTAGCATGGCTGCCTGCAATCTGATTGCGCTTCACATTGACACCGCCAACTGCAAAACAAGCTCTGTTAGGTTTACTTACGGCAGACCATAAGATGTGTCATGGGTACAATGATGGCAACCCTTGTTTCCTTGTTCTTTATGCCAGATACAAAAAAAAAACACATGTTTGTCCAGATAAACAGGCTTTGCAGAAGACTCCTGGGCAGCCCAGTATAATACTTGGCTTCTCATTAGATTGACTCCGAAAGGCATAGTCTAGTCTTTTCTTTTCTTTTCTTTGGTTTTGAGAAGACTTGTCGGATGCCACCAGGCTAGAGGCAAGAAGAAGTTTACCCACCCATGCGGCTCTGAAAATGCTGTGTGCCGCTTACTGCATCAAGGCCAGACCTGGGCCAGAGTCAACTGGCTAGCTGCACCTGATCAATGGGCAGCAGAAGGAAGAGGACCGAAGGGCACCTGCCCATATGCAGGTTGACAATCTCCCGTCTACATACTCTGTGAGGCTTGTTGCTGTCCCCAAACAGAAAGCTGATAACGATAATGATGATAATCGTGAAGAGTTTACGTTTTCCGGCTCATGATGAGCTAGGTACGTGCAGGGAAGCGAATAGCAATTCGACCGAAAGGCATCAGTAGGCAGGGGTTTAAAGGGCACCAGTGATTTGACCGAAAGGCAACAGGGCACTTGCCTTTCCACAGAGGTCCACAGGCTCCCCTTCCACCTGCTGCATAAGGCCCAGGGCCGCCCCCAACAGGGAGGACTTACCCGAGCCGGTGGACCCCACCACAACCATCAGGTCTCCAGAATCCACACTCACTTCTAGGTTAGTCAGACTGGGCGCTGCGGATTCCTCCCATGTGAAGTCTCCTTTCAGTTTGAGGGCCTGCTCCCCTACAACAGCACGCACACACTTACAGTCATGTGGGTTTGCACCCAGAAGTCTACAGCATCATCAATGACTTGAGCCTATGGTTTGAGGGACCCCTCATGGGGCCCCTCACGGGACCCCTCATGGGTCCCTCAAAGATGTTACAAAACACATTTTCTCTGTGTTGGGCACATAGTCCCTGCCCGAGGGCACTTTTGTGGTTGCCATTAGGGTTGCAAAATTCAGGGTCAAAAGATTACTGGGTATTACCTGGGCCTGCAGGCTTTTCAGACACGGCAGTCATCAGAACCCACTAACAACTTTGACCAAGAGGTTCAGGTGAATGCAGATTGTGCTCTGTTGCCAGTTCTCACAGAGTCAAGCAATGCAAATCACAACTCTTGGCAAATTGTGCACGACTAATACCTGTGCCAGCCGGGGCTGTTTCTGGCATGCTGTGCTGCTCAGCCGCCGCCAAAAACTTGTCATATTGTACAACAAATTTGTGAAATTGTACAACTAATTTGTGAAATTGTACGACTAATTTGACAAATTTTGCATGACTGATACCTGTGCTAGCAGGGGCTGTTTCCGGCATGCTGTGCTGCTCAGCTGCCGCCAAAAACTTGTCATATTGTATGGCTAATTTCTCAAATTTTGCATGACTAATACCTGTGCTAGCAGGGGCTGTTTCAGGCATGACTAATACCTGTGCTAGCAGGGGCTGTCTCTGGCATGCTGTGCTGCTCGGCTGCCGCCAAAAACTCTCTAAGTCGTGTGATGGCCACTTGGGCGTTCACCAGCTGGCTGATCAGCTGAGGCAGCTGGAACAGAGGCATCCTCAGAATCTGCAACACACACCAAGCATCAGACATGGCATGTCACCAAGCAACTGATGGCGTGCAAAAGCTCTCTCTAAGTCGTGTGATGGCCACTTGGACGTTGACCAGCTGGCTGATCAGCTGGGGCAGCTGGAACAAGGGCGTCCTCAGAATCTGCATCGCACAGACAGGGTGACAGACATGGCAGGTCACCGAGCAGATGATGGCATGCAGAAACATGTGCTTCTGGAAGCTTCTGGAAACTTGTAAAGGCCTGAGCTGCTACTGGGTTCCAGGAACAGTGAGCCTGTCCTTTGATGCAAAGGATTTGGCCGCACTGCACGAAGAAGAAGAAGACAGCTCAACATGAAAAGGGTGGAAAACAATGGAGGCCTCATCAGCTTATGGCCCAGCAGCACATATACCATGAAGCTGACTAATGAGGCACTTGAGTAAGTGGGGCTGGGGAAGAAGATCAAGGGAAACAAGAAACAGAAAATGGCAACCCACCAAAAAAAGGGAGAAAGATGAGAAGGCCTTGGCTGTGGCCAGCTTGTTGCACAGCAAACATACCTGCACGTTGACGCAGAGACAGACACCAAAGAAAGGGGCAAGGGGTGGGGCGGAGAGGGGCAAGATGAAGAAGAAGAAATGGGGAAGAAGAAGAAGAAGAAGAAGACATCAACTCACCGAGAAAAGGGACAAGGACGTGAAGGCCTTGGCCGCCGTAAGCTTGTTACCCAGCAGTACGTACACCGTAAAGGTGCCCACCGACACAAAGGTGGGGATGGCGTTCAGCAGGAAACTGTTGAAGGTTTGCACTCGGAATGATTTCCACAGCGTGTCCAGCTCTGTGTTCCTGACCTTCTGAATGCGTTCCCAAAATGGAGTCTGCACACACAGCAAACCAGCAGTGTGTGTGTTACCATTTTAAGCTTTGTTTGAGACACTGCATTTTCATTTTTGTGTGCTATTTCTGGTAAAGTCAGCAACTTGTGGATGAAGCTTTTCTTGTACGAAACAGCGCTTTCAGCAGAGAATGACCATGCAAGTGTTATTTCAGCAATACTTGCACCAGAAGCACACATCATGTATGCTTCACATCAAGATAACAAGAGACTCAGCCTCAAACAAACAAAACACATGACATCATATGGTATGTTATATATGGTCCGTTACAGTGTATTACATATGGTGCGTCACAGTGTGTTGCATATGGTGTGTTACAAATAGTGCGTAACAGTATGTTACGTACCTCCCAAGTCATGCATTTAACCACATCCACGCCGTCCAGAAGCTCCCCTTCCAGCTTCGCACGCTCATCCGTGTACTGCAGCGTCTCCTTCAGCAGCCTTGCAGAGATACGCACCAGCACAGCCTACATGTCAGACAACGTTTTTCAGCTATTCTGCGTCTTCTTCAGCAGCCTTGCAGAGATGCGCACCAGCACAGCCTGCATGCCAGACAACAAATTACTCCTCTTCTTCGACTGCCTTGCAGAAATACTCACCAGCATAGGCCATACATGTCAGACAACAAAATTCCTCTTCCACTTCTTCTTCTTCAACAGTTTTGAGATATGCACCAGTACAGCCTACATATCAAGACAACACATTGCTTCTCATTGTCTTCTTCCCTCTTGCAGAGATGTGCACCCGTACAGCCTACATGTCCAGACAGCGTTTTACTCTTTTACTTCAGCAGTACTGCAGAGATGCACAGCAGTACGGTGCAGTACAGTACCTACACCCTAAAACCTGTATATACAGCCTACATCCAGCAGCATTTCCATAGCCTCCCCAGACTACAATGCTATGGGACAACTATAGCATATGACTACAAGGCTGATGGTGCAAAATGTACTGCCAGTACAGAGGCTCATGCAGGGAGCTATTCAGGACTACATCATCAGCACAAGGACAGCCAGCACAACCCTAACACCCTATACCCTAAATCATGTAACCCATACCCCCTAATGGCTCACCTGCACAGGCATCATCAGCACAAGTGCCACACTATCGCCCTATACCCTAAAACATGTAACCCATACCCCTGGTGGTTCACCTGCACAGGCATCATCAGTACATGGACAGCCAGCGCAAAACTATCACCCTATACCCTATGACACATAACCCTGATGGCTCAACGAGGACAGTCAGCAGAACCCTATCACCCTATACCCTAAGACATGTAACCCATACCCTGGTGGCTCACCTGCACAGGCATCATCAGCACAAGGACTGCCAATGCGACCAGTGATGATGGCCCCAATTGCACATACAGCATCGTCATAGCACCAATGATCCTGGCTGGGGACGAAATGACCCCCAGAATGTTCTGGAAGAGTGACTGAAGCGTCTCTGCGTCTGTTGTCACCAGGTTGAAGATTCTGCCGCTGCTGAATTGTGCTCTGGCTGAAGGCGTCAGGTACAACACCTTGTCGAAGACTTCGTGCACGAGCATGGCTCTCAGCCGGAAACCTACAGGTAGGTAATACAAGTTACAACCCTAACTGACTTGTCGTGTGATATGATGGAACAGATGCAGTGCAAGATCCTGCAGACAGGCAATGCAAGTTGTTAGGCGGCTGTCAACCCTGACTGACATGTTACGTGACAAGTGACAGAGCAAGTGCAAGGTTACTGCAGTCTGGTGCTACAAATGATAGCATGGTTGCCAACCCAGATGTATTCGTTGTGTGATGATGCAGATCGAGTGCATGAGTCATACAGGCCTAACAGATCACGAAACAGCTGTCAACCTCCACTGACAGTTTAGAATGCTGGAGCAGATGAAGCGCAAAATCGTACTTGGAACTGATGGCTGCATCATTCAACCCACACTGAAAAGGCAGGAGCAACAAACACAAGGCGTTGTAACAGGCAAAGAGCAAAACCACAAAGGGCAAAACACCAGGCAAAGGCCAAAACAACAAAGGTACAAGAAGGCAGGATGAAGGGACTCTTGCCTCCTCTCATGACACGCTGGAAATGTTGGTTGTCTGAAGCCGTGCCAAGGATCAGCAGTGCCAACATGAGCGTTGCATACATGTATCCGACAGACGATGGTTGACCAGAAGACACCACGCCCAGGAGTAGGTTCAGGAAGGTTGGGGCCACGAATTGGGATAGGTCATTGACCAATTTGAAGGGGAGGGCTGTGAGAATTAGATAGCGGGTGAACCTCCACAGGGCCAGTGTCTGCAGCCAGACAGAAAAACAGAATGAAGCTATGGGTTTGAGTTTGAAGTTTATAGTATTAGGGTTTTATGCATGATCACACGAGCACAATGCACAGCTTGATCAGAAACACATCACGGATGGCCGGTGTCATGTCACATGTGGTGTGACAAACAGTCTGTTTCTGATCAAGCTGTGCACTGTTTGTCACACCACATGTGACATAACAGCTGACTCACCCTCTCTTCAAAGCTGACTCACCCTCTCTTCGAAGCTGACTCAACACCTCATTGAAGCTGACTCACATGGTCTTTGACGCTGACTCACCCCCTCTGTGAAGCTGACTCACCAC
>JAABUK010013786.1_pt1 | contig 10028 bp, 18 predicted proteins | sample 5559141 | NCBI WGS metagenome assembly JAABUK01 (sample SAMN10711869, study PRJNA513367) | rock metagenome | isolation source: Antarctica rocks | place: Antarctica: Victoria Land, Pudding Butte nord | collected 2016-01-03 | reverse complement strand
GCTTTGCAACTTTGTATGCACTTGCTGAGGCTGCATGATGGAGCGGTGTGCGCCCCTGCAGCATGTGTACTTGTGTCATACATGCTGCATGTGCTCTTAGAGCTCCTCAGGTTGCAGACAAGGAAGAACAGGCTCCTGAGCAAATTTAAACAGCCGAAGCAACATGCAAAGCCCGTCATAGCTGGCTGTATCAAGCAGGCATCACCTGCTGCATTACAATATGTGTTGATGTTGATGCAAGCTTACGCAGTGCAAATTAAGCTTACTTGATGCACAGAACGCACCAAGTAACTTGACGCAGCAGATGAATGTATGCGTGCTGACAACCAGCATCAATGTCATGTGCACTGTTAGAGATGTTTGATGTTGGTTGATGGAGCGTACCATTGCATCTGCTGCATTCACATTACCACCCGCATGACACAGCAACTTTACAGCATCCAATGACCCGTTGGCAGCTGCATGATGCAGAGCTGTGCAGCCCTGCACCAAACAAGCCAATCAAGCAAGGCAGCTGGTGTCTGCACAGGTAGTGTCCATGTGCAGTGCACACGTGTGACAACGGCAGGTGCAGAGGATGCAAACAGACAACACTCTGCTCATTTCTGTTGCATGTGCATGTCATGACAGCAAACCAACAAGTAGCAGAAAGTAAACATGCATGCACCAGGTGCAGGTAAGGCATTAAACACAACAAGGTATGCATGCATCAAACAACGACTGAAGACATTCAGTGCTTTAAATGATGTAGGTCACTGCTGCAACAGCTGTGTGCATCTGCTGACCTGATTGTCAGCACTGTTGACATCTATACCATATTCCAGCAGTGCGCTGAGCACTTCCAGGTCACAGGCATTGTGAGCCGGCGGCTTGCTGGAACTCTGCTTGAAGTCCATGCTCTACAACAACAGGCACATGTTGGCCTCTATCTATACGCTGTCGCTGCAGCTTCACCAGTAGTGTCGAGTGCTTTCCTTAGATGCCACAGTGGATCTAGATCTGTGAAGGTGCAAGACTCAAGCACAGAGGCTGAACCAGACTCTAGGAACAGATTCCAAAGAGGCCAACCGCAATCTCTCTGCCCATATGGACCCATGTAGACAAGTGCACATTGTGAGTTGATGTGGTTGCAATGGGGACATGTGCAATCACCTTTTCAATGTTGTCCAGCCAGGCCTTGGTGTCAAGGCAGTGGATGTGATGCATATGAGACTGGAAACCATCATTGGGTACACACGCCCCAATTAGAGCAACCTGCAGCAGTGAAGTGAGAGAGTGAGCGAGTCAGGCAAGTGAGCAAGCGAGTGAGTGAGTAAGAGAGCGAGAGAGTGAGACAGTGGGAGAGCGAGTGAGGGAGTGAGGGCGTGAGTCAGGTGAGTGAGTGAGTGGATGACAGGGTGGGTGGATAATTGTGGGTGGCCACAAACAGCCAGGCGAGATAGATGCCACAAACAGCCAGGCGAGATAGATGCCGCTGAATCCTGTGATTCAGTTGCGGGCTTGGCATGCCAGCACACCGTTTTCAGCTACATATATACAAGCCCCAGCCTCTGGGTGCAGCGCATTCTTTAAACTAAACTTGTGATTTGGTTGAGCAGCAGTCAAAGCACAGCAACAACAGTGTGTGCTTGGTAACCAGTTTCGTACAGTCATGCATATGGCCAGCCACGCTTAGTCATGTCAACTTGAAGGTACAGCTCAAGGGCACCTGGGGGTCAACTTTAATGTCATCTGCCACAAGGGGCAGAGAGGAGCTGAGGGGCGGCAGGGCAGGGCTGGATGGCTGCCCCTCAGCTGCAAGCTCCTCTTGCAGAGCTGCAATGGCTTCATCGTCCAAGTCTACAAATTGTACCTCCTGCAGTGCTCCAATATTGCCAACCATGCAGACGTGTGTTTTTCATTATGCAGATGATGCAAGTCAAGGTAACATGCACTTGATTTTGTTCTGACTCATAGATGTGAATTTTGACTCTGGGAGAGGGCTTCACATGCATTGATCTAAAGGCAGATGGTAAGTAAAGCAATGCATACAGCAGACCAAGGGCCACAGCATAGTGCACACACTTGAGCACAAGCGGCATTATGAACGAAGTCTTCCACAGAATGCTAATATCTGAGCCAAGGAATCAACTTCAAATTTAATGCTGTACACGTAGGTACTTTGGACAATTGGGCAGCATGACCACTGCTGAAAATCAGCACACATGCGTAGCTCTTGCCAAGTACCTTCACAGAACAGGCAGCTGTGCTGGCCTTGAAGAACTGCACTACTTGCTCAGCGTGGATTTGTGCAGCCAGCTTTGCGGGCCAGCCCGCCAGGCCATGTCCGATAAGAGGCATGGCAATGGATTGCATGCCGTGAGCTGCAGCCATGGTCATCACAGACCTCACAGTGCTGCCAAGAACACGCACCTCAGACTGCCCACCTGCAGGACAACATGTAACAAGTCAAGCTGTGCAAAGCGCATGATTTGATGAGTCAGACATTCAGATCAGGGTAGACATTCAGATCAGGCTAGTGGCTTATCAGCTGGCAGCTCATCAGCATACATTGCCAGCCTTACAAGCACATATGTTCTTGCAGTGCTGATGGCCAAGCCCATGGTGCAACCATAGGAATCTCAGCTGGCAAGCTTACCATGGTAGACTGTTCCTGCAGCATGAATGATGTAATGGCATGACAGGCCACCACCAGCCTGTGTAACAGCACTGCTGCCCTCTGTAAGACTTCTCTGCCCATCAGGCAGGCTGGCTCAGAAGTCATCACAGGTCTGCTGGAAGCCAGGGCCCATCGCAAAGGCAATGTTGCTGGACACGCGGCCCGCTAGGGAGAGACTTGTATTAGTGGGGTTGACGATGCCTGTCACCTGCTGCTTGGTCACATCACCTTGCACCACCTGCAGTGGCAGCCACCGTACTTCACGAGCAGCATGTAGCACATAATCGCCATATCATTATCGAAATCATGATATCTAACTTGCTGTGTTACTGTCATTGCTACTATCAGAGCTGCTGCCAGTGCCATATTATTGTTGGCCCCAACAATTAGCAGCAGACGGTGTGGATGTGACGATGATGCTGGTCAGGCACAGAGGCAGGCAAGCATGCAGACTAGTTGTGTATGTTAGAGTGGTCATGCAGGTGAGTTCACCTGTATTGTTGGGACTGCCTGAGCAGCTGGAGGAGCCTGTAAGGCAACTGGGGTGTGCTGTGGCATGGAGGGGGGTTGGATAGTGGGCCCTGGGGTGGGTAGCGGTCCCTGCCGCTTCATCTCCTTGTTGAGGGCTGCAATGGCCTTATCATCTACATCCACAAAACACACCTCCTGCAGTGTCACCACAACCATGATGGCAATGGCACACATGTACAGCAGTGACATATGCATGTACTTACAGGTAACAAGTTTTGACACACAAGCTTGAATGTTTATGTAGCCTGCCAGGTAGCAGTGCATGTACCATAGGTGTCCAGCTAGAGACATGCACTTGATGCAAGCTTTGCTGTGAACGCTGCAACTTAAGATGCAGCATGCGCTGAATGCTGGCAATGCTACAGGTACAAAGTGGGTTGTGGGCAGCAAGTGGGTCAGCCTGCTTGATGTACCTGCAATGAGGAAGGACCAGCTTGGGCTGCTTTGAAGAAGCGAAGTACTTGCTCAACATGCACCCGAGCAGCCAGCTTTGCCGGCCAGCCTGCGAGCCCATGTCCAATGAGGGGCATGGCAATGGATTGCATGCCGTGGGCTTCAGCCTGTGCCAGGACAGACTGTACAGTGCTGCCCAGAAGAGGAATCTCCTTTTGCTCATCACCTGTAAAGCCAAGCATAATGAAACCAGGCAGTATTCTGCAGGCATCAGCCATGACAGACAGCCGGCTTGTGACTTGCCTTGGCAAATGTGTAGTTTGCTGCTGAGCAACATGTTGATCAGGGTATAGCTGCATGAACGCTGGGCAAGCACATCCGACAGCACTGCACGACCAAGCGTACCGTCTTACCAAATGGTGCGCGTGCTACATCCTTGGCTGGCCACCAGCAGTTGTTCGACGACTGCCGGAAGGAAGGTTTCCTGGGAGCCAGTCCCAACTCTTCAATGACGCGAGCTGGCGTATGTTCACTATGCCTGCTGTGTTCAACCTCACAGTATCAGCTGTTTGAGGCAGGAATCATCACAGCAGACCAAGTGAAAGCACTGCCTGCAGAGGACCCAGCAGTCTGGTGAGTCATCTGTGCTGCAGCTAAAGATCCGTTTGTGCTCAGCTGTACAGTCCGTTGCTGCAACACAGCACATGGACACGCAGGGACACCCTTGCTGACAGACAGCACAGAGCAAGAGCTATTGAGCAGCAGCACTTGTTAGACCGCGTGGCGTTCACAGAACCCTCTAGGACAGCACGAGCATGTCTGGACCACATGTCTTGGCACCACATGTGATCTTGCAATCTCGCGATCTTCGCAACACATTGTGATCATGCTCATGTCACCTTGCAATGGCGGTCCTGCGCTTGCAAACTTGATCGAGCCATTCATTTGGACTTGATCATCATTGTGCACTACCTAGGGCTTTTGCAATGCTCCCCGGTGGTCAATGCCGGCTGGACAGGTTCGGTTTTGGGTGCTTTAGTACGGTTAAGAACCCGATCGTGCATCCTTTGCCTGTCTTGGGACTTTATGCTGTTGTTGTAGCAAGACTGTGACAGTTGCAATGCAATCGTTTTGGACTTGTAAGACTGCTCGATCATCGTTAAAGTCATTAAAACAATTCGCCAGCTGTCAGAGGTGCATTAAAAATAAGAAATAATGCAACGAGTATTTAATCGATTAAATTTTATTCCAGCGGAGCGCGAGGAACATCAGTACGCGAGGATCATTAGTACGAGTACGGTAGGTTGTAATACAGCAAATTTCAAAATTTTGCAACGGGTCATTCAGGATGTCACAGATGGCCGTGTCAAGGACACAGTTAAAGCCAAGCACACCAACAGCTAACATACATTGATCTGATGCCATGTTTTGATAGCAAGTACATACTGCTGCTTGTCACAGTCACATCAATCGTGGGCAGTTCTGCAAGTCAAGACTGAATAGACCCATGCTTAATGGCATCATCCATATTTCTAGCACAAACCTCACCTGGCTGCTGTTGCATACTGTAATGAATTTGAACAGACAAAAACAAATTTAGAGCTTGTCATCTTAAGGCACAGCTTGCAGCATTTAGGTTGAGAAGCAGAGACCATTGTGCAGATGTACCAAGATGTGTCAGGTAACAGCACCATTTGTACTGTGCTATGCTATGTATAAACTGCAGGCCTGATGATTGATTGACCAAGGCATGTGTTATTCGGTGCATACGACTGACATAAGCAAGCTTCGACCTTACAGCAGATTTGCTCTGCACGGCACCATTTGCTTGATCACATTACAAAGCGGATCTGCAGGTCATGGTCATCGTTGCTGATCATGACCTGACCTTCTTCATCCAGAGCATACAACACTGTCTGCAACTGCTCAGGGCTGCAGGAGTCAAGACCCTTGCGCTGGAAGTACTGGCTGGCAACCCATGAGTGCAGGTCCCTCACCTGCAGATCAGTGACTGGTTGTCATGTTGCGCTGCCTACTTGATCACCAGTGATGCCATGGCTGCATACATTATTCAATACAACTTACCTGTGCATGGTTGCAAGAGCTGACAAACAAAGATGCCATGAGTCGTGCAGCTTTCCGACCAGCACACTGCATGTTGGCTGTGGAGCAACGCACAGCAGTGGTTGGACTAGGTGACAGTGCAGGCTGCCCCAAAAGCAATAACAACTGTGTTCACCTTGTAGACACTACCGGGGGGGTCATACTGGTACACCTTGGCCACATACTCCCCAACACTGCCCTGTGCCAGTCACACACTGCTTCTCAATTTCCTTCACTGTGTCAGTATACCAGCAAAGGGCTACCTTCCTGCCAAGCCACAGTTGGCAGCTGGTAGGCCAATACATCCAGATTGAAAAGTAGCACCCCAAGTATGCAAGTGAGTTCACTTGTCATGTGACGGCAAGAATTGAGGGTATGGGGAAGAGGCTGAGGGTGCAAGCATAAGGACATGACATGTCAAGAGTTGTTGGCATATACTGGTATTGCATAATGAAGTGCTGACCTGAATGTGGTCTCTCATCTCCTCACTCATGGGCATTTGTGCTGGCTGGGAGGGGGTCTCAGGCGGCTCCTCAGGAGTTGCAGGAACAAGCTCCATGCTGCTGGGCACTCGCCCTCCACACTGCTCAGCACCACCTTGCCGTGAAGGAGCCCCTTCACTGCTTCCCTCTGCCATTCCAGGTGCAGCTGAGCCTTCCACTCCTGCACTTGCCACAAACTCGGCTCTGAGTGCCATGTCTGCAGGAAAGTTATTGTCAAAAACCTGCTTGAATTGCTGCAATAATGCAGCCACCTGCAGTGCAGCCCTACATTTACCAGAATTGGGTACCACCAAGGACTTGTTGTTTTCTCTGCATCCTTGTTTCCAGCCACACAGTTCTGGCAAGTAAGAAAGAAAAGAAAAGTTTACGCTTGTCAGCGATCATAACGGGAGCCTCCTAAGGCGGCAGCCCGGAGCTTTCTGGCAAGTAACACCTGCAGAATGCACACCTGATCTGGCAGTCTCAGCTGCTGGCTCTCGCCGCAGCATGTTCCTGCTGGCTGGGTGCATGTCACTGGGGCCTGCTGGGGAGGGGGCATGTCTGAATTGGGACCAGGGGTGGGTGGACTGCTGGCTGTTGCTAACCTGTTGGCACCTCTGCACCAAAGCTGCAGCCCTCTGCAAACACATAGGGACGTTTCAGGCCATGAGGATGCAGAGCATTGCCCTGCTCATGTGCTGCGCAAGATGCTGCAATGCCAGTGCTTGAGCGTCATTCAGGCAGTGCAGACACAATACGCATTATTGTAAAACTTTTGCAGTCTCTACACAGTCACAGAAGAGAATCTGTGGCCATTTATATATTCAATTGATCAGTGTGACATTCAGGCATGATGAGGCAGTAGCAAGTGCTCACCTGCAGAGCATCTTGCTTGACAGGTTTCTTGATGCGGGTGGTGTACTGCTCCAGAGAGTTGATTTCTCCAAAACCATACAGGGTTCTGCAGTTTATGCTAGGGAGTAAGCAAAGCACAGGTAACTTGCAGAGTTTGCTGCAGCACCCATCACATGCTGACATTCCTGACAGCTGTGTGATCCTCACCTGCCATTGTGCTTCAGGGCCAACAACACATCAGGCACAGTCACTGTCATGCGCCGAGCTCCTTCTGTGATCACCCCCACATCCTTAAGGACATTTCTCAAGAAAGTTGTCAACGCCGTCCTTGCTTCTGCATATGTGTCCAGTCCAATCCTCTTCACCCCTGAACGACAGAGACTGTGGACTAAATGCTTTACCATGTGTTTTTAGAGAACAGTGAAGACACTGATGCAGACTGGGCCATCTTAGACATACCCGCTTTCCTGGCAAGCCTACGAATGTCTGACTTGGTGACACCCGCCAGAGCTGGCTTATCGGATCTTCTGCGCCGCGACCCAGAAAGACCACAGCCAGAGTGACGCTGCTTTGCAGAAGTGGTGCCACCTTTTTCGCCATTCGTTGATCCAAAAGGAGATGCTTTCTGGGATACCCTCATGTCACTGTATGCACCTTTGGTTAATATGCGTCACAACAGGAATGGTCACAAACAACTGACACCGGAGAAACCGAATGCGTCGTTCCGGTGAGATATCAATCGCACATGTTTGACCAGGCAGCTGTCCCCTTGGCAAATCAAATCCCCTACTCCTGGTGCACCTGATAATGGCTCAGGGAAGACAATTGCCTCTTCGTAAGATGGACACTGTACTCATTGCACAGCTTGTCTGGATGTTGATGAGCATGGAATAGATGGCGCATGCGCTGGCTGACAAATAGCACACTTGCAGCTAGGATAGAGGACTGCTAGCATATATACATGTGTATGCTTCAAGGTCTTGAGTTGGAACCATCGAAGAGCAGACACCTGGAGAAGTGTCTAGCTGGCACTAGCTATACCTGTGGTCCAGATGCAATGCGTGTACGTTCATACAGCTCTGTCCAACTGGGCTCGTGATTTGCAGGCAGGATAGCTTTCGTTACAGCTCAGGCAAAAAATCTTCATTGTCATCATCAACATCCACACACATGGTTGCAGCCTTCTGTGATGTCTTTTGAGCTACTCTTGTGTTGCCTGAGCCCGCTTTGGACATTCTGCTGATTGGCTGAATTTTTGTGGGCAGCGCTGATGGTCTATCATGTGCTGGTAAGCTTGCACTGGGCCTACACAAGACCAACAAAGGTTGGGTACATGCGCTCCCAATATATTGACACAAGTCACATGCTGACAGTATTGTGAGATTTGGCACTTTGGAAGACTATCAAGTACCATGCAGCATGTGAACTAGAGCAACATACTGCATCTGGCACTCTGCTGTTGACCACCCTGCCCAAGCACTACCATACGAGCACTGCCAACCATTCAGCCCTGAACTGCACACGTGTAAAGATGGACAGAGACAGTGTCACCTGGTGTATGCAGGGTTGGATGCAGCACCAGATAGATCCTCCTTGGGCATTGTGAGCAGCAGGTGACCAGTAGCAGCGCTACGCTCAGCTTTACTGCTGTCAGGCCGCACCTCACACGGCAGGCGCAGCTGCAGCAGCCGTCCCTGCAGGAAAACACACCCTCTTGCTGTCGCTTTTCTGCTCTCATACAGCTAACAATTGCTCTTGAGTCCAGAATTGGCAAGGTGGTGCATTTTACATATGCGTAGATGGCATGAGAGGTGCTTAAAATGTTGCAGTGCTGACACATGGCAAGATGCGGTGCTTTCACATAAAGCTAAAGGCGTCACCTGCACAGCATTGTTCACAAATATGTAACGTTTGGTCTAGACAGCTCAACAATGGCACAGGTCAGATGAAACATTTTGTTGTACCTTTATGAGAAGCTGAACAAATAAAGGCTGAACATCTGCCTTCACCAGGCTGGTGTCCATGTACCTGCCAATCTCCACATCCAGCTCCACAGCCGCACCGTTTGCACTGTCTTGCAATGTAAACTCCCATTTGCCCTCATTCTTTTGCCGTATGTCTTCACCTTCCTGAACAACATCAGACACAATGACAGCAATGACTTAGCGCCAAGATACCAGCAGCCTGCACAGCCACTTTATGGCACAACACTCTCACATGCTGTGAATGGGGATGGCAAATTACACCTGGCACTGTTCAGCTTCCCTCTGTTTGATTCCAAAGCAGCTGATGTTGACATGAGATGACCTGTATGGCTGGAAAGTCCTCTCTAAGCTGTGTCTTGATATCATCAGGGTTGCAGTAGCTCTGCTGCTGAGCCTTGCGCCTGCTCTCAGCCTCCGCTTCTTGAGCTTGCGACTCACGATGTTCCAGAATCCTTGTTGCTGGGCACCAGGGACGCCTCATCTCCCCTGACTCGTCTCGGTATCCCGTCTCAGCAATGTCATCAGAGGTCACGCTGTCATCCTCTACCTGCATGATCAGCCTGTCTTCAAACGGACACAACCTGATTGACAGACACCATACGGAAGTATCATTCAACATCAGCTGCCAGACATATTGGCAGCTGACCAGCTCAGGCTAACCGTTATAAAGATGCGATGCAAATTTGCTGGACAGAGCCTAGTTTGATCTGGCTGATTGAGGTGACCAGCATGCAGATCATAGGTGCTCTTTCGCACGTAGTGGAGACGATCGCTCAACTTCAGCCTGATAGACAAAAGTTACTTGTGAGACGATCTTACACAGAGCCACCAAACACGAATCTGCCAAACAGTACTGCAGGCCAGCAATCACCTGAGCAGCCTTGTCAGGGTCAATCCCTTCTGCCAGTAGCTCCTGCCGCAATTGCTGCAGCAGACCTGGCAGCATCTGCCGTGCTGCAATGCCTTCTGAGGGTGGGATTTGCTGGCCATCCTGCAGAGATCAGTCATGGCAAGTCAGGC
>JAABUK010013785.1_pt1 | contig 10030 bp, 7 predicted proteins | sample 5559141 | NCBI WGS metagenome assembly JAABUK01 (sample SAMN10711869, study PRJNA513367) | rock metagenome | isolation source: Antarctica rocks | place: Antarctica: Victoria Land, Pudding Butte nord | collected 2016-01-03 | reverse complement strand
ATTGTTGAAAGAAAGGCATTATATTTCTTGCATCATTGATGATGAAGATATCACAGTCGAAAAGACAGCTGAAATGTTGCTTCAATGAGTATATTGAACTCATGATTTATCAAGCTTCATTGTATTCGATCGAGATTCTCAGTTCATCTTCATTCTTTGAAAGTCTCTTTGCAAACGACTGAGCATTTCTTTTCAATTGTTTATTGCCTATCACTCTCAGATCAACGATCAAAGCGAACGAGTCAATCAGAATGTCGAGCGATATCTTCGTTTCTTCTGTTCATACATGCAGAATGACTGATTCAAGTGACTACTCATGATCAAGTTTGTCAACAATAACATCTTGTCTTCAGCCATCTTCTTGATCTTCTTCTTCATGAACAAGAGCTTTCATTCTCGTATGAGCTTCAATCTCGACATCATCGAGTATGAAAGCACTCGCGAACGTCTGCAGATCGCTCGAGCCGAAGATATATTCAATCACATGAATAAGACACTGATCTTCGCTCGCGAAGCTCTGATCAAAACACGGAAACAAATGATGAATCAAGCTAACAAGCATAGAAAGAAGGTTAATTATGAGATTGAATCAAAGATGTTTCTGAACGAACGAAACATCATTACAGCGAGACTCTTCAAGAAATTAAATGACAAGATGCTCGATTCTTTTCAGATCACAGACTCTGTTGACTCATTCTATAAGTTGAAACTATCAGAGACTATGCGTATACATGATGTATTTCATTCAGAGCTTCTTCGTTCTGTCGTTGATGACTCTCTGCCTGGTCAAAAGAATGAATTCTCGAGATCAATAATGATAAACGATGAAGACAAATGAAAAATCGACGATATATTGAACTCTTGACAATATCGAAGATGACTTCAATATTGAGTCAAATGAAAGAACTATGACAACGATCTCAACTGATATAACGCTGACAACGACGAGTTTATGAACGCTCAAGAGATGATTGATGAATTTCATACCAGATATTCAAGAAAAGCGCACTAAGAAACAACATTCATGCGAACATGAATAGTCAAGAAGAAGAAGTAATGTTACGATTCTAGTCTTCGTTTATTCTTCGTCTAGTCTTCGTCTGATTTCATTCTAATTGAGTCTAGCGAGAATCTGACCTAGAGATGATATCATTGAGACTCTGCATCATATGTGTAAGACGTCAACTCAATTGAGCCTAGCACAGAGCTGAGAAACACACATATAAGAATCGAGTTCTTTTCTGTAGATACTTTTCTTTCTTAGCATTTATTTATTAGTTAAATGACATTCATATGACTCACTTTATGCTGATCTCTAACAAGATGTTACACATGTCGAGAGAATGTGTTCTTGTAAAAGACTTCAATCTGCATCATTTCACATAAGAAGAATCATTCTATTCAAGACAACATTTATTGTCAAATGATTTAATTAAAATAATCACAAATGTTGATGCATTGCTGACATTATCTTGAAACATGATTACGAGAAATTATCAGAAATCTCAAATGACAATAGATTTGATTTTCACAACAAATGACATTATGAATTAATTAATACTATGTGAAATCAATGAAGAAATGAAAAACTTCTCAGATCATCTGTTGATACAGACAATTATAGATTTCAGAGTCTGCAAAAAGTTAGCGCGAAAATTGCATCATAACTGAAAAATAATAAATGAAGAGAAATTCATCAATATTCTGAAAGAACAAATGTTGAAATCATTGTTGAATCATGAGATGAAATGTCAGTGTATAAATGAATACACTAAGCAACTGCTGAATGCATTGAAGAAAATCATTGAATTTTCTACTCTTTGAGCAAGATCACACGAAATGATCAAAGCAAAATGAACGAAGAAGTGTACAAAGATCATCAAGAGCATGCAATGAATGAGAAGAAGTTGTTAAATCATTGATGACTGAACAAAGTACATTTGAGCATGTGACAAGAAGAACAAGATCATCAGAAAACAGAAACGCAGTGAATATTGAAAGATCATGCAGAACGTTGAACAATTCTCAAGAGAACTGTTCAAAACTGCGAAATTAGCAAGAAATGCAGTTGCAAATACATTGACTTAAGCAACAATTTTCTCTTTGATCAAGTCAGAATGCTTCAACATCATTATAACAATGCAAAATAAGATGAAGATGATGTTTCAGACTCACTTTTTATCATCTTCAGAGATTTTCATGCTGAACACAAAAGACTGTTGAGATCATGTCTAGAAACTAATCAGAGTGCATGTGTGACTAGAATGTTTGATTTATAAAGATAGTTATAACTAAGACTTTAAGAATTCAGAAGAAAGAAGATACAAAAGACAAGAAGAACACACTCTATATAGTAGTTACTCAGATCGACGCTAGTCTCAAAGAAAACATGTTGAAACACAAGAAAGATGTTGATTTGAAAGATGTTTGTGACACAAAGAAATGTGTTTGTCATAGAAATCTGTTGATCATTCATAACACAAAGAAGTGTGTTTGTTTAGAAGACAATAGAAGCTGATTAGAAGATGCTAGAAAAGAGAAAAGATGCTAAGTCATATCTGAGTCAAATCTGAGTCAAATCTAGATCAGATTTAGACTAGATTGTTGACTAGTTTTAATTAATTCTGACACATTCGTAACATTACTCTTCTCTTCGAAAATTCATGTTTGCATGAATAGAATAAATGAAACGCAAACTTTCACTGTTTTTCAACTTAGTGTGACTTGTCTGAATAAAACTTCTTTCAAGCTCTCGAATTCTTCTTTATCGACATAGTATCATTCGTTGTCTCGATCTAGTTCTGTTCATTTGATCTTGTATTGTATTTGATCTTGATAACGTCTAGAGTTCAAAATGTCATTTATTTTTCAATGATCATCATCTTTGATTGTCAATGATCTAGAAGATTTCAAATGCTGTTCTGATAATGAGTTTTGAGAATAAGAATGTAATAACTTTGAGCTGAACATTGAATGCAGCTGCTTCATGCTTATTGATAAACGAAGACGATAGAAGATTTCAACTTTGACAGTGATTTGATAGAATTTTAGCTGTTTGTCTTTCAAATCTTTACATGATTTAGTTGTCTTTATGTTTCTAGAGAATAATCAAACTCAGTCATTTACTTCATAGATGACGTCTCATTTATGTTTATTGATTTAAGCTTCAATGATCTGCTTCATCTTTTTCAATTGCTGATGATTGAAGATAAGAAGTTCTTTCATTTGAATTGTAATATCATCTGCTTTTCTAGCTTCAAGACGTTCACAAGTTGTTTTGTAGTCAGTCGTATCTGAATCGAAACTCATTCAAGAGTGAAAATTCTTATTGAAGTAGAACGAAGTCATTGAGATGATCAAGAAGATATTGAAATTCTTTCTGAATTTCATCATGAAAAGTCATTTCGCTCAGTCGTTCTGCATGTAGTTACAGTAGATTCTTAATTCGCGTTCAACATCTTGATTAGCTCGTTTCAATTGATTATTGATCTCAGAATGATAAACTGTTGATAGATTAGCTGTGATTCTTAGTCGCTTACAAAGACTTTGTCACATTGTTGATATGAATTGAGAGTCTTTGTTTGAAACAATAGAACTAGATAGATCATGAAGTCAATAAACGTTTCATAGCATGATTCAAATCGTTTCTTCGACTGAGATGCTTTCGTCTTCTCAATGACAGAAAACATAGTGACGTTTCTTGATGAGTCAACATATGATTATGCAAATGACGTTATATTCTTCTGATAGAGATAGCTCAATGATGAAGTTCATAACTATATCTTTTCAGCGTTTCTGTGAAATCGAAAAAGAATGAAGAAGTTTATTGATGTTATTTCTAAATGTCTTGCTTTGTTGACAAACATCACAGTTTCAAATGTAACGTCTAATCGTTGCTTGATGATCTGATCAATAGTAGAAATGTTGAACTAAATCAATAGTTCTTCAATTGTCAAAGTGAGAGATGAAAGATTGATCATGAATTTTCTTTAGCAATTTCATATGCATATTCTCAGAAACTCACAGTAAATCTTTTTTAAACAGAATGTTGTCAACAATCTTGCAGTGCTTCAATTCAGTGCTATGTAGCTTGAGCTTGTTTTTGCTTCATCGACAAAATGTTCAACAGCTAACTTTTTGCTTGATAACAGAATCTGAAAAAGTTGACTTAATTCAGCTAATAATCAGTTAACATCTGACTAATCAGCTAAATGTCAGCTAAAATCGATAAAATCGAATATGTTTTCAGTTTTACAAGGTCGAAAATATAGAGAGAATAAAGACGTGACTGCAATTGCATATAATGCATGTTGATTACTTCAGATATTACAAGCTTATGAACTTAATATTATTTACTGATCTAATGTGTCTTGAATTTGCGCTGATGAACTTTGATTTTTACACTACTTGAAGTTGCACGTTATGACATTTGATGACAGTTCTTGTAATGCACTAACATGATGTGTCAGACATATCATAGCTGTGAGAAATCAAAATCATTGCAATGAAATCAGATTTTAAGTCAGCATTTATTGAATCTTGAATATGTTCAAAATAACTAATGATCTATGCTTCTTTTGTTGAATATGTCTCAATCAAAAGTGAAGTTCAAATCATCATCTTTCGTTGTAAATTCTTTGTCAACATCGAAATCATCTTAAATAAGATCATGAACATTTAGCTTTTGAGACTCAAGCATCTTATTGAACAAACTTCATCAATAAAACTGTCTATCATCGATCACTTTTTTGATGTTGAAACTTGTGCATATGATGCTATATATAATGATGAGTCTCGTTTGTATGATATGTCATATTCTTCTCTTCGCTTGATTCTGTGTGCTCATCATTCACTTCGAATCTAATTGTACTAGATAATGAGTCTTAGTGAGAGTTAGTTCTTGATTTATCACTGAGATTGTGTCTATGATATATTGAGATAACTCAACTCTCAATGCAACAAACTTAAACGTAACTGTAGATTCTTCTTAAAACAATCTCATGATCTCGTGCAGCTGATTCTTTCTTAGAAAGCTCGTAATCAAGACGCAGAGAATTTTCTTCATGATTGTGAAATACTTTACACTTGAAGTTAACATCAATAATGTAAAGTATTCTTCTCACATTCATCGTCACGTTGCTAAGCAAGCAGCGCAGCATACAACATGATCACTTACATGATAAAGTATTTCTGCTTGCACTGAATTCATTGAACAGAACATCATCTTCTTCTTGAGATTTCACTTCTTAATGAGCTTGTCAATTGTCGCTATCTTAGAGCAATGACTGTGATTGCAGATTTCTCTTATATGACGTTGAAATGAGTTTGCAAGATTATCAGTCATTTTATACAAAGTTGTTGAGTTTATTTTGATTCATCTTTGCTCTTTGCTGTATTCATCGATTAAGAAAAGATGCTTCGTTGTCTTCAGTTGCAAAAGTCGAGAAAAAGAGCTGAGCATTCGCAGTATTCTAACTCTTGCTAAATACTCTTGAATTCTCACTTTTGACTTCTCATTTAGTTCATTGTTTTGCTTTCATGCTGTCAATTTACTTTCATATATTCGCTTTATCGCTTTCTTATGTGCATTCATGCTTTCGTTGATGACTGTATCATACTGTGAAGATAATTGTACAGTTATCTTTATATGTGTCATAAATGATACATCGATTAAAGATTTGTCATCAATGAAAGTCGAGTGTTTGCAGATTTGCATTAAGCTGACTGTGCTCATGAAGTCAATCATCTTGTTGATATGAGTTTTTATCTGTTCGTGATTCTCAATTGATCTATTGATGATTGTCTTATGAAACTTGTCTAGTGCTATGATCAGTGAAAACGTGTAATTTTCCAGCTTTTTGCAATGTTTATCTTGTGCTGTTCACTCAGTGTTTATGCTTAACTGCGTTCAGTTTTCAATACTATTCAGTCAATAAATCATTTGAATCAAACTTCGCTTCATTGAAGTTTCAATTATCATTCATCAATGAGTTTTTGCATTCAAGCCTGTGAATTTCTTGATTGTAAATGAAGTTCGTTTCACTTCATTGTGAGCTTCGTCACAAGTCACTCTGTCTCAAGAGCTCAGAGATCTTCAATCTTTGAATATCTTAATGAAAGACTTTTCTTTCTTGAAGTTAAACATTACTTTGTAATCTGTTCATAATTTATCAAGATGTTTTGAGAATGATTGTATGATGATGATGTGAATCAGTTTATTATCATTTATAAAGTGTTTTCTCTGATCATTGTATTTGTAAAATTCTGATCTGTCATTCTTTTATAACTTCAGCTTACAAATCTTCTTTTGAAGTGAAATCTCTTCGTATGCAAAGCGAATTTCCCAGTTCATTTCATCATCATGTAAATTTAAATGCTTCTGCATTTAAGATATTCACTGAGAAAGCAAGATTGAAAACACGTATATGAGATTGAGATTCTTGATAGAAATGATTAGTGTGAATGAGCTGTTATTGATGCATGAACATTGAATCTCTCATTTACTTGAAGTATCAAAGAGACACTTAACGTTTGCTTGTTGAGATTGAGTTTTACTGTCTCTGCGCAGATGTTGACTGAAATTTTCTCTGTGTCAATGTTCAATCACTTTGATCTGTGCAAGTACGAGTAATTGATTCAAAGTGACTAGATTAAGAAATATCAAGATCTTAATTCTTTGTTAGTAGAGTAATTCTCACGACATGTTCAAATTACATATCTTTTCAAGTCTTATTTTGTCTGCTAGATATTCATCATTTTGTCACATTTTCATCTCAGTCATTATAAATATGTTGAAGACTTGATAGAGATATAGCTTTGTGACTAAGTCTTTGATCTTAATACATTCAATGAAGACAATCTTATTTTCGTCATGCAAGAACAATCTGATCACTCTCTTTCATTTGTTTAAGTCGTTTAGATGCTCAACATCTTTCATGAGTATGTTTTGTAGAAGTCTTATTTCTTCATTAGTTCTTGCAGTCATTGTAAAAGTTGATGATTTACTTACTTGTTTACATCAATGTTGACTGTTAAATTCTCTTGCTCGAAAATTGAATCATCTTCGTCGACATTCATTGAATTCATCTTTTTCTTAGAGAAAGTGATAGTAGATTTTCATGATTGTTTCGTCGCGAATGTATTTTCAACAACAGTTGTATGACTATCTACATTGATTGTAGCATTAGTTTGCATTTCAAGATCACTGAAACCTTTCACATTCAACGATAATTCTTCTTCGTTAGATCGTGATACGATGTTCATGAGATTTTCAGAAAGAGACTCAGACGAATTATTACTAATCAAATTCTGTGATGTACTATCTGCGTTCAAAGAAATTGTACAGACATTATCTTTGATTATTGACGAATCAGAGTAATAATTCTTGATGATATTCTCTTCATTTCGTGACTCTAATTTGACTCGCTTGCGTATTAAAATATTCTCATCATCACTATTTATCAAGATGACATTCTTGTAGTCACTATTGTCGTCGATGATGATTCACTTTTCAATTCATATGCTTAAGTTTTTGAAATGATCAACTGTACTGATATCATTTGACAATTTCTTGAGCGAGTTCTCTGTTGATTTGATGCTCGAAAGATGAGTAGAATTCTCTGTAATAATGTCTAAGATGTTTTTAGCTGAAATCTATATTCTTTGATACTCATGCATTAGTTTATTCATAGTCACGATAAATGTCGAAGCTATGTCATCTATATAAGTGATATGATGATCGATAATTGAAACTCTTTGATGTGTATCAATGATCAAGTCTGATTGAGCTTCGACTTGTATAAATAACATCACGACTGACTCTTCAGATGACGTTTCGTTTCTTTGCTTCATCAAGTGATTATCAGAGTTAAGCATAGCATTTGATGTAACATTAGTATTGAATAATGTCTTGATGATTTCTATAACTTTGATAGTACATATCAGATGTGAGCATGATCAACTTCATCTTGAACGTGACGTGTCTTTGATTATTCTGTCATGAAGCATACATCGTCTGCTGAAATTATCTGTCATCACTGATCACTTTCTTCATCTTAAATGTGTATTTGATAGTAAATGCATGTTCTTCAAGCTTCAGATCTAACTTTAGCAACTTCTTTCATTCATTCAAAAATATCTGCATTATGAAGTTAGAACTCGAACTGTCTGTCTTTGACATCATCTGATAGACTGAGCAGTAGCTAATTGCTGAAGTATTGATTCATGTCGCTGCTAACTGAAATACTCTCATATTTAACTCTCGACGATTCAAAATATGTTGCATTGATGATACTGATTTTGCGAGCGATGAACATATGTTACTTGCGTCAGTGAAGTTCTCATCTTTCGAAACTGAATTCATTGAAGTTGTAGATGTGAGAAATATCACTGTCTGTAATGATAATTTTTGAGTCTTGCGTCTTTCGTTGACAGCGTTACGACGAATGTTGAAGAGAATTCATTGAATCAGCTTTTTACAAGTTGCATGAATATGAACAGTCTTTAGATCTTCAAATTGATCTGATTATTTGTCGTTGAGAAACTTGATGCACGACTGTAATGCTTTGTTATCGCTGACTGACTTGATCTCTGTCAAGAAAGATTCATTTATAGTCAGTCAAACTATAATTTGTTTATATATTTGTTCAACTTGTTTCGCGTTGATTTGAAGAGCATTGCACATCTGAGTTACATTGTTGAATTTGAGTTGATTCTTGTCTAGCTGATCATCAACGTGTTTAAGTGTGATGTTTCTCTTAAATGTGTGATACTCACTATTTGTATTCATCATTGTCGCTCATTTGAGTTGATTTTGAGCGAAGAGTTGAGCTGATAGATTTAATGAACAAGATTAAAATAGAAGCTCAAGATGAGATGAAGTCTGACGCGTCATATTTGTGATCACGCTCTATATGCAATTAGTGAATCAAGTTCTCATCAATCATTGAAAGTGTTGAACATCAGTGACTAAAGTCAAGCTACATCTGAATGAGCGTTGCTCATAATGAAGCATGACTTGTTGTATGTGAAGTTCTTTTAGATGTACTCTTAAGATTCATCACAATCGAAATATATCATCTACTCATATGATGTTGCTTTCAATTCTTTGAGCGAGAAGACTTAACTAAGCACATTGCAGAATGAAGATATAAATCAAGAGCATCATTGCAGCGATTCAGATAGTCTTGTGAATTGACATAAATATGCAGTGACATTGAAGTGAGTAGATTGATTGATCTTCTAGAAGAGCACACACTCAAGTAGAGCGAGCAGAAGATACTGTTTTAAACTATAAATTCTGTTGCAAATTTGATGTTCGAATTTCAATGAAATTATCATTACTGTGATATGAAGTTGAAAATATCGTTCTTGTCAAATAAGAGACTCATGCTAGTGTCGTAAATGAATTAACATGTTGATGATTGATTGTTTAATATGATGTTCAATGAATCACAAATAATTTGAACATTGCAAACTTCTTTGTTTTCATGATGATTTAGAATAGTATGTAGCAGTCGATACGTCATCTCAAATGTATAGTTCAAATTTCTTTTTAACTTATGTTTATTGCTGAATAAATTAGAACGCAAGTATTTGATGAGATTGTCATGCTAAAATCAGACATATTCTGACCTTGTCTTGAAATCTATTTCGCTTTATTTCTCTCTTATTCATGCTTTAAGTTGTCAATCTTAGCTTTTCTACTTACAGAAATTCTCAGCGAACAGCATAAATTGATTACTATCAAGTGTTACGAGCGTATCAAGGCTGAATAGAACTAGTCAGCGTCTCTAGCTCAGATCTGGCTCAGTCTCTATTTCCTTTCACCAACATCTCTTTGTTCAACATCATCTTTCTTCCTACATCACATTCTACCCGTGTCACAAACACATTCCCTTCGAACTTAGCGCAGCCTCTGAATATTACTTAAATAGAAGCTCTTGTACTCATCTTCTTCTGTATTCTTAATATTCAGTTATAGCTACCTCTAAAGATCAAGCACTATTCAACCCTGACTTTCGCTGATTGA
>JAABUK010013784.1_pt1 | contig 10030 bp, 16 predicted proteins | sample 5559141 | NCBI WGS metagenome assembly JAABUK01 (sample SAMN10711869, study PRJNA513367) | rock metagenome | isolation source: Antarctica rocks | place: Antarctica: Victoria Land, Pudding Butte nord | collected 2016-01-03 | reverse complement strand
AGCCAATTTCCAAAGTAGACTCTCTTGATCATCATTGAGGTCCATTTATGGCCTTTGATAAAGACAACCGCCTTGAGCATATCCTCGATGTCGCCATGCCGCCAATTAACGCCTTCAATCTTGGAGATCGAAGCTACCAATCCTCAGCGATTGAAGCTTTCGAAAAGACAATGCCTTACCTATGTTCCCTGCCCCGAATGCTGTCGCTGGTGATGTATGGAGAAGCAATAGGCACACCAAAACTAAGAGTGGTCCAGGCATGGAGAACGGTGCACTTTTGGCCATGTTGTTCTTTGGAATGGATTGAATATCAGGTTTCCAAATTCATGGAGTTAATCAAGTTGAACATTATAAACTACGCGCGCGCCGCTACCTTTCGGCGCCGTCACTTCTTTAACCGAGGTTAGCGCTTGAGGGCTGGTTTGCAGGATAAGAACAACCATAAAACGGACAAGCTGTTGGAATACGAGGTCATATGGGGGCACATTGATATTTTGGTTGTTGCTGTTAGGAGTCTATCTAGGAGCGAGCAGGTAAAACTCTACTAGCGGGCCCCAGCCCTATCAGCCCTATGAAGGCGGAGATTACCATCCCCTATTTAGAAGTCCCTCGGCATCTACTGCCTTTACATTCCGCGAATGCAGAGGTAAAGATCGAGTCCTAGAATCCCTCCGGTTAGGTTTTCGATGGGTCTGCAGTGACTGAGATAAGACCAGCTCTAATGTTTTCCATCTGGACAATATGATCTCGTTGGTGCCTCTTCAAGGTACTTCCAAATTTCTAGTTACTCTCAGGCAAGTTCGATCATCAAGGGCTATATTGCGTAGCTCGCTGTGATGCTGAATCGAGATTCTCTTCGTATGGAAAAATCTGATGGGTTGCTGAATTATTACCAGAAGGTAAATCTGAGCCAGCAGCTGCTTTTGCAATAGTCCTTGAATGAGGTGCAAGCATGCGGTATCTTTTCCCCAACATTATCAAAATAACCACCACCCAAATATTATTGACTCCCCTTGCCCATCCAATGCCGACCATTCATTTCAGTTTCCCATATTGGAAGAGAATGGGTCATAAGTCATGCATAGAGGCCGCAAAGTTTTGTTTATATTGACCAAGTCCCACTGTTTATACCATCTGTTGGCTGCAATTTGCTACTGTGGCACATGGCCAAAAATATCAAACCTTTGCGCCTCTATGCATGACTTATGAGCCATTCTCTGCCATCCCACTTTATACAAAGCCATTATCGTAGTTTGTCGTACACTCTCCCCGTTTCCCCGAGCATGCATCATAACATCGTTCTCTTCACACGAATCGCATTCAAAGGCACCCCATCCCCCTCTCCGCCTTCCACCGGCTTCCGTTGCTTGCGTCCTTGAACAGCCTCGCCTGTGCATGACGCATGCTCTGAAAAGTCTGAGTGCCACTGCTTCCAGAGGCCTTTTTTGAGTTGCCTAGGAACTTTTTGGAAATGCGCTGAATGAGAGGTTGGAGGGTGGGGAGGCAAGCGCATGTGATACCGATGCCGAATTCGACGGTGGTCTAGATGAGAGGACCGACATAGGACCCTGTGTTCTAAGGGTTAGTTGAAAGATTTGGAGATCTTGTTGGTTTAGGGGGCTTTTTACAGGTTATATCGAGGCGGTCGAGATACGCGACTGAGTAGACGCGGGCGATGCTTGCACCGCAAGTGAATCCACCAAGCAGAAATACCGCGCTCACGGCAACCTTTTTTCTCTTCGTGAGTACTGGATTCCAAACGAGAAATATTGGAAGAACCAGTATGACAAAGTCCAGAGTGACATTTGGAATTGCGTAGCCGAGTAGGTAGGATTGGAAACTAAAATGGTGGGTGACGGGTGGACCGAGTCCGTTCAAGCATTGCTTGACGGAGAGGCACTGTAGTGCTCCAGCAAATATTATGCCTAAACACCAGCCCAAGGCAAGGACTCCAGTAATATAGATGGCCACTTTTAAACCCTCGTGAACTCTAAACAGGCGGAAATAGAACAAGAGTGACAGCTTAATTAAGGTGATGGTTATTGGGTATATGATCTGATTGGCGTAGCCGGTCTTGTGGGAAAGTAAGGCTTCAGTATACATCATCTGTAAGAATGGGGAGAAGTACACACCCTCAAAACCACCAACACTTTAGGTTTTGTGACAGTCTCTATGTGTTTCCCCACACCGTTGTGAATTGCTGACAACTACAAGTAAGAGATATGGTAATTGAAGTAGAGCGAGCAATAAAATTACCCAAAAAATCTGTGGCGGAGTTCCCAAGAAATGCGATCTGGACGTTATTCAGCGGAAGTTTCAACAATTGAAAATCGGAGCATGGCGGACAACAGAAAGAACAGCAAACAAATTATCCCACCAAAGGTTCAAGACTGATAGCATTCTTAATACTAGGCGTAATCCCACAGCTAGGAAAGCCAAGACGAGCATAGAGACATTGACAGCAAGAGCTAATGACGAACGATCCTCTTTCAGATCTGGCATCGGCATAATGGAAGACTTTGGCAATGACATCTTGACGGAGGTATTACGACGAAGGTGGATGAGTATAAGTACAGAACAGGAACATGGTGAAATGGTTTACACTCTTGTGAAAAAACATTCCAATCCATGTATTATGGCAATATCAGATCTCCAGGAGGTAATCCAAGTCTCACAAGATACTAATAGCCTTTTCATTAAAGTGTAGCGTGCGGGGAATTTCCTCATGGAACGCCTGCACACAACCTTGGAATTGTAATATATCCCGAAATTCTGCACGCGTGCTTATGAATGTGTAAGCACTACTGCAGCATTATCCTCACAGTCTGGGGGCTAAACTCCTAGGGATGGGTCTTTTGTAACCTCCATGTGAACGGTAGCTAATGAGCGGTTGGATTCGCCGGATTGTTCTGTGCAAAACATAGATGATACAGTAGTATCGATGATGAGGGATTTGACATATTCCCACTTCGTTTTCTATTGGAGCGTCTATGCCTTTTCAGCGCGCCAATGGAGATGTCCGTGCTCTCGCTGCGCCACATCCTGCTTCCATTCTTGATCAAGGGCAAATCGGTCTCAAACAAGTGGGTCGGTATGTAATAGGATAAATCCCGAAGAATTGTTGATAACTCAAGTTATCTTAAGAGCATACGATCCGCTGTCCGTCTGAGAGGGTGCGTTTGACGCCCAGTCCAGACAAGCATTTTGAACGGCCGCCAGCAAGTATCGTCCGAGATGCGACCACGGAAACAGCTATGCAAGGGGTCAATACAAACCTTCTTCCATCTTATGCGTTTAATGCATGCTCGGAAGATATATTGAACCGAACAAGATGCTTCAATGGCAATCGTTGTCTGAATGCCGTAGTACCTACCCTGCCTTGCTGTATGGACAGGTTCAGTGTCGAATGCAGGGACCTGTGTGTGCAGAAGCAGATCCTCCGGTGAGTAGCGAGAACCTGGACGCCCGCAAAGGGTAAAGGTGGCGGAATGTATATAAGCCCCAATATGGTGAATCTCTGGGCCCAAGCGTTCCCACATGACCTGGATGAACTAGGATTTGTATGTCCTTGACGAGCGAGACTGCACGACTGCGCGACTTGTCCTCCATCTTGTCTACTACGTAGTAAGTAGTATGACAAATGGCAGTAATAGAGGTTCACAGACGATGGAATGCCATTGTGCCTCACGTTAGCGTCGCCATCGAAGAAGGTCTGAATTTCTGGATATGCCTATCAAACGCCAACTTCGATTTCTTGACTTCTCGATTTCGTCTATTCCAACAATGATAAATGCACACTCGAGCAGATTTAAGACAAAGTATGTAGACGGCTCGGAAACTAGGCGGGAATCAGGCTCCAGGTCGTAAAAGGGAATCAGATTAAGCCAATCAATCACATAGAGTCTTTTCCGTCATCTGAGTTCTGTCAACGTTCAAACAAATCGTTCGATCTTCGTCCTTCGCATCATAACGAATTCCCGCGGGCTGAGCTTGAAGAACCCCGGGTTAACTGCATCGTACCAATCGATTACTCTTAAAGGGTCCTAGCTCCGAATTTGATAGTATGTACTAATATCAAAGTGAGTGTGTGCAGAGGCGAATCTATAGGGGCTCTGATTGATCAGATCTGGCCGATGTACTGCATCAGGTCTGATGCTTTCGGGCCTTCTACTATCTATAGGTAGGTACGCTGTTTTAAGTCATTTAAGATAAACATTTCTTCGCCCCCAAAGCCACATTCCATCTTACCAGGAGATATGTACCCACGACGGGCCGACGGCACGACTACTGAAGGGTCGGGCTTGACATTTATCATGCGAGATCCTAAAATCAACTTCTTCTTTGATCTTTTTTCAAGTATCTCTTAGATGTACAACATGTACGAAGCTCGCAGAAGCTTGCTTCACCGCGTATATTACAGCTGAAGTGTGAGGATCAGCATGCGCTATGTGTGTCATCTGCTTTAACGCGTGTATGAAGCGCCCGAATGCAAACACTGAATAGAGCACTGAATGGTTACACATCCATTTCAACCTGGAGCACTGAACAGGCCACACATAGAACACTGAATGGAGCACATATGAGACACTGGACCGAGCACTGGACCGAGCATTGGACCAAGCATATACGGAGCACTGGACCAAGCATGTATAGAGCATTGCGCGGAGCATGCATGAAGCTCTCTCCAACACCAAGCTTGCTCCTAGAGTGGTAAGAATGATAAAAAAAAAAAAAAAAAAAACTGGCGTGCATCCCGGCAGACTACATTATAGCATTTTGCATTTAGCATGCAACTGTAACCACGCAAATGGTTCGGATTATTATCCCAGTACCGAGGTGGCTTTTTTTCATCGTTGCAACATGCGGTTGAACTCTCGTGAGTGGCGAAAGGAGGGTTACCTGCAGATGCTAGATTTGGTCAAGTTGTGTAAGGTTAGCTCCCTAACGTCAATCAGCGGTGGAAGGCCCCAATCGGCGCTCATCAAATGCTTGCACTGATCCTTCGGTCATCTGTACAATCCGTTCCTTCGACGCTAAGATCATAGACTGCTTAGACGCTCTATGCATACGGTCGCTCGCCACTCTGGGTATATCAATAACTAATCCATCAATGCTTCTCTTTGATATATTTCGAACCGTTCCCACCAAATCCCGTAATTGGACGTTATGCCCACATCATGCCAAATTCAAGATCCTTTTCGAATTATCATATACCACATAGGTAATCGACACTGCTGGCACCACCTTTAAAAGATTTGGCGTAATCCCCTTAAAAAGCCCTCTGAAGCCTTCGCCTTTCACCGTCTTAAGTGTAACGTCCCATACTCCGGTATAGGTTGGAGGATGGATTGCGGTACCTTGGCTTTGCAGTCTCGTCCGTAGTAGATTGAGAGGATAGACAACACTCGCGCCCAGTGCGCCACTGAAAGCGCCTATGCCGGCAGTCATAACGTTACCAGGACCAGCATTGTCTTCTTGACAATTGCGAGTGCTAGCATTACGACTGGTAACGAACCTTTTCAAATATTCGTAGGTGGTGAGGTCTATGGCGCTATATGGAAACATACCGACGAGTCCCATTGGAAGGCCACGATAGAATGACCGAATGCCCTGCGTGGACCACATCTTGCGAGCCGTGTCTAGAATAAGCCGATTGCCATGTAGACCACCTTTGACTGTTTCACATTGCATTCGACTGAATCTTGTAGTCAGTAATTGTGGTTTTTGAGAGAAGATTTGCGACGCGGCCGTGTTACGTACAACTTCAAGGTGTCAAGTGGGTAGATGCAGAACCTGGGGACGGTAAGCCTCGTACAAAGATGGGGAATGCATTTACTGACTGAGAAATCATCCCACCCAGGCCTGCGGCAAAGAATTGCGACCAAGGATGCAGACTTTTGGGATCTTCGTGACCTTCGAGTTTGGCGAATGCGCGCCGAGAGCCCTAGGCGGCAATCAGCTTGCAACGGTGGATAGAAGTGGCGTACATACCTCATACGAGCCGAACCTAATCGCTGACTCTGGCATCACCTTGATAACATTGAGACCGTTCCCTGTGAAGTCAGCTATAGGCCTCGGCTATGAGTCAGATACCCACCAGCAAACAGACTCCGTATACCGCCCATTCGCCACAGTGATTTTGCCGCCTCGACCAGAGGCCGTGCTGCTTTTTTCGCTGCTTGTACTGGCGCCCCTGACTTTGCTATTTGCACCGCTTCGTCTCTGATGCCAGTCTGAGCGATAAGGTAGACTTTTAGTCGGTCTAAGGGAGCTGTTGCTGTTCGCGAGACAACACCCGCCGCACCTCCCGCAACGAAGTATCCTGTCGAAGGGAAGAGATCCGTCAGCACTCCCGTCAATCTCGATTCAGGTGTCTCTTCCACGAGAAGGGTTTTCTCAAGTGTCTCTGGCGCAGCCAGGAAGTGATCGCCGGGATTCCATGGAAATGAGCCGGGTTGTGATGCATTCCCAGCGTGTGTCGCCATTCTGTTATCCGTCGTTGCTTGGTGGAGTTTTGGGGGTGGTTTTGAATGTGGTGGTTTCGTAATAGCGGCAAGCGCTCCGAAAAGAGTAGTAGGAAAGCGGTGAGTACCTGAGCCTTGTGCGGTATCATCTGACACGTGGACCTCGCCCTCCGCATTCATCTTCATTGTGGATGAATAGTATGACAGGACAGCGCGAAGATTTGGTGTGTTTGCAGGAATGAAGAGTAAGAAGTTCCTGCAACGAACGTCAATAAGACAAATCCAAAGCATTTTCGCATCACGTTGCCCTGCCTCCACTCATCGAAGCTAATCACTCCGTCGTGATTCGTGTCAACCTCTCCGAAAAATTGGTCAAGCTTGGCATCGGGAACTGAGAGGCCAGCCTTGACAAACGCCAATTTGAGCTCTGCTTTATCGAGCTGACCATTATGATCGCGATCAATACTCTTGAAAAGCTGCCAAAGCTGTTTTTCGGTTTGCTCGACAAAGGTTCGAAATTCTCGTTCCACGTGTCAGCCATGTTTGCTAGATGTACACAAGCTTCACACATACCGGAATATTGTATCCGTCCATCACCATCTGTATCGACAGCCTTCATGACATCTTGGAGAAGTTCGTCCGCATTTTGTAGAGCTGCCAGACAATCAGCGTAAATCTTCCGGACATAGCCAAATACTAACGATGGTCTAGCTTCTTAAGTCCGCTCTTCAAGCCATTGAGACTCAGCTGGCCCTCCTTACGTGTATCCAATGTCCGCCATAGATTCTCCACGCGCTCATCCTGAGCCCTCTGGTCTTCACGCTCCATCACAAGTACTAAACGCCCGCGCTACCTCTGTTTTTCCATTCTTGCTGGCTGCTGAGAAGACTTAGGCTGATGGAGTGGAAGCTAGAATGGACGTTATCACGCGTCAATAGCATTAGAGACCCAAGGTCTTGCTACGTGACAGTGTGAGGGATCTTTGAATCAGTTGATCTTGGGACTTTGACATCAAATAGCTTCGTAGTGGGGGCTTCAGAGGTTTATCCGTCAGCCCTACCCGGCCGCCGGTGTCCCGTGGATATGGTCTCTGCATATATGAATGTTGCTTCCTTTTACTCATCATGATGCTCTTGCATGTAGAGTTTGATTGAGGGCATGGTTGTGAGTGAATAGGTAGCTTCTGCACACGAGGGACTGAAGAAGCGTAGGTAGGGCAATCAAAAAATCATGAAATAGCCTTTCATGCAGGTTCCAATTACAACTATTTCGAATTTTTGTATAGCGCCAGCATTCAAGTGTGCAATTTCTGTCTCTTTTCTTAAAACCCTACTCTTCTTTGCCGATTGTCATGGCTGCAAATTATTGGGCATCAACCCAGCGCCGTCACTGGCAATATTCCAGGGAGACCCTTATGGAGATCCGGCAGAAGCTTGAAGATGAGGACGCAAGCCTAGTCCAGCAGTATCCTTTGCCAGATAGGCGTCTTCTCAGCATCTTTTTCAATCAGCGTGAGTTCCTTCCAGATCTCAACTCAGAAGAGCTCTAATGGTGGGGTTTTAGAGCTCGCCAAGCTAGGAAAACGCCTGAACATCAGACAGCAAGCTCTTGCAACAGCACAAATATACATTCGACGATTTTATAGCAAAGTCGACATTCGCCGTACAAATCTGTACCTAGTACTAGCCACTGCGCTGTATCTTGCTTGTAAGATGGAAGAATGTCCACAACATATACGCGTTGTCGTTAGTGAAGCTCGCAACATGTGGCCCGGTAGTTACCACTTTATGATTATCAATTTCATGTCATTGGCTGACATTTTCACAGATTTCATAATATCAGATGTTTCTAAGCTTGGAGAATGCGAATTCTACTTAATCTCGGAAATGAACTCTCAACTTATTGTCCACCATCCTTACCGCAGTCTTCAAAAGCTTCAAAGCACCCTGAGCATGGCTCAAGAAGATATCTCACTAGCTTGGTCTATTATCAATGACCATTACTCGACCGATCTACCGCTCCTATTTCCTCCACACGTCATTGCTGTGACAGCAGCCTTTCTTGCCCTGACACTGAAGCCTACTCAAACTGGTTTGCAAGCAGCAGCTAGTACTGCAGCAGCTTTAGCTAGGACGTCCCAATTGCCGACAGAGTCTTCCAGCTCTAGCGCTGTTGTAGTAGGTTCACCGCAAATGAAAGTACATCATCTGGTAAGCTGGCTAGCTGAAGGCGAGGTTGACATTGAAGCTGTGGTCGATTGCTCACAAGAGATCATATCACTTTACGAGCTATGGGAACAATACAGTGAGAAGGCTTGTAAAGAGCAAATTGCACGATACGTGAAAGCGAGAGGGCTGGACAAATGATAGCGTGCGTAATAATGGTGGGTTGCAGACCCCGTCCAGGCTGAATTTCGGCCCAGCTCAGATGTTCAGAATTCAATCCATTGCGAGAAGGGAAATCGTCATAGTCAGCCATACACTATTGCGGCATAAACGAGTGCCAATAAATTAAGAGGGTCTTGGAATTTGGGGTTAATCAGCAAGATGGGCATCAATGTCACTCTGCACGAATACCATCGATGACACTTTCATAGACTCAAGTCTCCGCCCATGAGGGTAGTGGCTTTGAATATAGGCATTACAAGGCTAGCAAATTACAGAAAAGAAAACGAAGTCGGGATTACTCCAAGCTTTCAGGTGACCTGGAACCTTGCGTAGAACATAAAGAGTACAGCCATACCCAGGGCGCACACGATAAACCTCTTGATCGGAGAACGGGTCGCTCTAATTCTTCCCTTATTAGGCGCATCAAGTGGCTGTTGTCTCTCGAGATCATCCTGCGCCATGCTCATGTTCCTTGCCTTCTTCCTCCCTTGGGTTATTGACGGGGACGACAGTTGACAAGAGTGCTCCTCGGTCCGTCTTGTTATCAGATCTAAGCTGTACAGGTTGTCGAGGACATGACGACGGGCTATGGCTGATTCCTGCGGTGGACAAAGAATGGACACTCGCTGGTCTTCAGTGGCTTCCGGAAAGCACATTGGGGCTATTTTGATGTGAGCTTGCGACTGAGATGTGCTCACGTCCAGATCTCACCATATTTTCGTCCCAGCGGTTCAGAAAAAACGGAGTTTCCTCCGTACTGCGCCGGCGATAGACCATTGAACTGCGCCTCGGGACTGCTCCCGGCATTGCTCTGTACAAAGTGACTGCCGATTCCTTTCACCAATACAGTATCGACTTTTTCAGGAGATGCCATTCCCCGCAAGTAAAAACCCGTTGAATCGTCGGAATTGGACGAGTGAATCGAACCAGAGCCATACACTCCCATCACTGTGTCTGTGTCTTTACAAAAGCTATCATCGAGATCAACTGGGGAGATCGAGGTAGGGGTCGTCTCACGCTCCATATGGGCTTGAGTGTCTGTGGTTCTAGAAGTGTTTTGTGACGTAGCTCCTGTCGCGGGAATGCTCAATGGACCGGTGCCGTTGTGCTGGCAAGTCGATTGTTGGTGGTTTTCAAGTTCAGCACGGTCACGATTTACGACAACCTGGGCGAGATCTT
>JAABUK010013782.1_pt1 | contig 10031 bp, 9 predicted proteins | sample 5559141 | NCBI WGS metagenome assembly JAABUK01 (sample SAMN10711869, study PRJNA513367) | rock metagenome | isolation source: Antarctica rocks | place: Antarctica: Victoria Land, Pudding Butte nord | collected 2016-01-03 | reverse complement strand
ACGACTTCCATGTTATGGACGCCCGTCCGGGTCTTCTGGAACCCGCCGGAGATCGCCTGCCCGGCGGTCTTGACCCCGCCCGAGACGGCCTGGCCGGTCGTCTGGAGGCCCCGCTTGACGGCCCGGCCGGCGTCGTTGAGCCCCTGGCCGACGGGCCCTTGCTGGGCGTTCGCGGCGGTGCAGGCCCAGGCGGCGAGGCCGGCGGCGAGGGCGGCGGATGAGGCCCGGCGGAGGGAGGTCTTGGTCATGGGTCGCTCTCCATAGCTGGCTTGGTTCGTCGGGCTGGCAGGATCATCCTGCCCGGCCTTCCCTCTGAGGATTCGAGAAAGGGGCGACTCGGGCGTCAAGTCGATCAGGCGAGCAGGGCCATCGTCAGGCTATCCCAGCCGCCGAAGCCGGCCCGGGGCAGGGCCCCATTCGCCTCGTCCTCGGCCTCGGGCCGCCAGTGGACCAGCGACTCCGAGCCGCCCACCGGGCGGACGAGCGAGGCGGGGATGGGGCCGAAGACGCTGAGCCCCCCGAGCGAGTTGGCGACCGCGGGGGCCGACCAGGGCCCGGCCGTCGCCGAGGCCACCGGCCCTTGCGGGCGGACTTCGGAACGCCTCGGGTCGAACCGGACCGCCACGGCGACCGCCCGGCATTCCGGGGCGAACCTCTCGGCCTCCGACCTCGTGCGGAAGAGCAAGGCGCCCGAGGGGCTCAACGGCTGTCCGGGCTTCCAGTCCGGGCTGGCGACGCTGTAGAACATTCCCTGCCTCCTTGGGTCGAAGGGGTGCGATGGGCGAGGGCCGTCGATCGGAGGGGCGGGTCGAGGGGGGAAATCTATCGAGGACGGCGATGCGGCCCGAACAGAGCATTCGCCGTGCCATCACCCTCCAGGCCAAGATCACCGGGCCACCCGCCCTCGACCGCAAACCCAGCCTCCCATCCTTCGCGATCGGCGGTCGGTTCGGGGAAGTGGACCGACCGCGAGGGCGAAAGGTTCGCCCGCCCTCGGAGATTTTTGGGTTCATCGACCCCGCCCATCTCGGGGCAAGGGCCGATCAAGCCAGGATTTGGGTCGAGGCATAACAGACCGAAGCGGTGGGCGAGGTCCCCTCGACCCCGGGTCGGGCCGACCCCGGCGGTGACGACCCCGGGGCCTCCGTCCCGGCCAACCTCTCGGCCGGTCAGGCCGGGGCCCGGTCCATCGCCGGCCGTCTCCGCCTCCCTTGAAAAACACGGCAGCCCTATCCAAGTTCTTTCAAGATCCTGGCAGATTTTGCCGAAGCGGTCGCCCCGGGCGGGCCCCGGGGATTTTAGGGGGATCGTGGGTGGCAGGGGTCACGATACTCCGCAACCCCGGGAAAGGTCCGGCTCGAGGGGGAGCCATCGCCCGGGTGCCGGCCCTGCCGATCCCGGGCTTGCGGAGTACCGCAACCCCTGCCGCCCGGGGAAGATCCGGGTCGGGAGGGCCGGAGAACTACGTCTCGACATGGGTCGGCACACCCTGATGTCGCGTGGCAGTGCTCCGTAACCCGTGCCACCTTCCGCCCCCTTCGCGACCTCTTTTCGAAAAACCCGGTTAATCGACCCCTCAAAACTACGATCTTTATGGTTAGACGGCGCAACAGGACCCACACCTCGAAGGCGGAGCAACCAGCGATGGCCACCGAACGGCAGGTCGAGGCGAATCGGCGGAACGCGGCGCGGAGCACCGGGCCGAAGACCGAAGCGGGGAAGGCCCGGAGCCGGGCCAATGCCACGACCCACGGCCTCAGCGGCGAGTCCGTCGTCGTCGAGGCAAGTCGATCGCCCGCCTTCGAGGCACGCCGGGCGGCCTGGGCCGCCGAGCGGAGGCCGGTCGGCGACGAGGCGAACTGGTCGCTCGACCGCGCCGTGGCGGCCTCGCTGCGGATCGAGCGGTGCGAGCGGGCGATGGACGACCTCGTCGAGTCGACCCGCCATCACGCCGACCTCGGCTGGGACGAGGCCCGCGACGCGGAGGCGGCCGAGGCGTACGCCAGGCTCGGCCGCGACCCGGTCCGCTCCGCCCGCCGGCTCCGCACGACCCTCGCCGGGGCCGTCTTGCTCCTGGACGCCTGGACCGGCCTGGGCCAGGCCCTGCTCGCCGACGGCGAGTGGTCCGAGGCCGAGGCGAACCGGGCGCTCGACCTGCTCGGCGCCGCGCCCGACCTCCGCAAGGGTCGGACGGCGGTCGAACCGCCCGATGGGACTCCCCGAGCCGCCTTCCGTCGGGCCCTGGTGGCCGAGGAGGTCGGCCGCCTGGAAGACCTGATCGCCGAGTCGCTCGTCCCGCTCGACGAGGGCGACCGAGGGCGTGAGGCGGCGGGCGACCTCGCCCTGATCTCGAAGCCCGGCAGGCTCCTGGCCCGCTACGAGCGCGACGCCTGGAGACGCTATCGCGAGTCGCTCGCCGGGATCGAAGCCCCGGCCCCGGTCGAACCCCAGGTTTGCATCCCGACCCCGTCCCCGGCGCCGATCCCCCCACCGCCCCCGTCCAAGCCCGCCCCCGGTTCCTTCGAGGAGGAGCGCCGGGCGCTCCAGGCCATCGCCGCGCCGTTCCGCGCGATGGCCGAGGCCGAAGGGTTCCCCGTCTTCGAAGCCGATGACGACGACGATTCGGCCTGGCTGGACGAGATGGAGCGGCGGCTCGACGGGCGCGACGAAACGAACCCGATTTCCGACCCCGAGCCCGCCCTGGCCTGAACGAAACCCCGGCTCCTTGACAATCCGGCGCGGGAGAAAGACCCCGCTTCCCGCCCCGATCGCGAGGGCCCGGCGGGCCTCGGTCCGCCAGGGCCCTCCCGATCGGGGGCCCTCATCAGATGTAGACCCGACGGTTGTAGATGTACCACTCCAGGCAAACGATCCCGAGGGCGAGGAAGGCCAGGGCCTTCCACCAGTCGCGGGGGGCGACGACGGTGTTCCGGGTCCCGGCGACGGGGTTGTAGCCGATCTTGATCTTGTAGGCGTCGGCTTGATCCGGCGGGGTCCCCTCGGGGACCATCCCCCGGGGGGCGAGGTCGCTCTCGCGGAGGTCGAACTGGTTGACGGCGAAGGACTGCTTGCCGTCGGTGCCCCACTTCGCCCGGTAGATCCCGGTCAGGTTCGCGTCGTTGAACAGGTAGGTCCCCTGCGAGGTCCGGCCGATCGGCGCGGAGATCTTGCCCGAGGGGTCGGTGATCGTCAGTGTCATCGGCGAACCCTCGGCGCGGAGGACGACCGGCTGGCCGGGGACGTGGACTTCCTCCCCCGCCGACTCCTTGGCGTTGCCGAGGGCCTGGATCGCGTTGAAGAGGAAGAGCGGGAAGCTGTACTTCCGGACCCAGTCGGTGTTGAAGTCGCGGCCCTCGACGAGGGGGAAGGCGATCACGGCGTCGGTGAAGCCGTTCCGGGGGGCGACGAAGGCGAGCGGGCCGGAGTCGCTCTCGAAGAGGACGGTCGAGCCCGGCGGCGGTTCGACGATCGTCGCCTTGCGGACCCGGACGACGGAGAGGTCGCGGATGAACTGCATCAGGGGGTGCGAGGCGTTCACGTCGAGGATCGTCGGGTTCTCCACCTCCCTCGACTTCTCGTAGGCCGGGCCGGGCGGGAGGGCCCCGAAGTAGAGGGCGTTGGCCTCGGGCGCGGCCTCGGGGCGGAATCGGTCGTAGATGATGAGGTCGAACCGGCCGGCGGCGGCGTCCCGCTTGTAGGCGTCGGTCTTGTAGTCGTCGGCGGAGACGATGATCACGTCGGCCCGCTCGGCCGCCAGGGAGGTCCGCAAGGTGTCGACGAGGTAGCGGTTCCCGGCGGTGACGAGCAGGACCTGGGCCTTCCGGGGGGTCCCGATCAGGGTAAAGGCCCGGTTGTCGAGCGGGAGGTCGTCGGGGAACTCCAGGCGGACTTCCAGCTCGGCGGACCCGGCGTCGGGCAGGTCGAAGTTGAACGACTGGTCGCTCTGCTTGGCGATCTTCAGGGAGATCGCGTCGACGAGGGTGGCGGGCGAGCCCGGTTTGCTCGGGTCGAGCTTGAACAGCTTGGCCTCGGTGGCGACGTCCTCGGCCTTGTAGTTGTGGGCCCGGCCGAAGACCTGGTAGACGTCGGGCTTCTCCTCGTTCCGCCGGGTCTGGAGGGCGAGGATGGCGACGTTGTTCGAGGGCGGCTTGGTCCGGGCCTCGGCCCTGGCCTTCGAGTCGGCGTCGGCCGGGGGCGCGAGCGGGGCCTCGCCGACGACGACGACCTCGGGTTCGAGGTTCCCCAGGCTGAACCCCTCGACGTCGGCGAAGCCGCCATCAGTGTAGATCTTCAGCTTGGGCGGCACGAGGTTGTTGGCCGCCACGCCCTCGGCCTGCTTCGAGGGGTTGGCCAGCCCGGCGGCGACCTGGAGCGCCTCGCGGAGCGAGGTCGTCGCCTCGGTCGGCGCGATCGAGTCGATCCGCTGGTTCAGGAGGGACCGGTTCCCCGTGTAGTTGGAGACGACCCGCGCGCGGTCGGAGAAGGAGACGACCATCGCCAGGTCGCTCGACCTCATCGCGTCGACGATCTTCCGGGCCTCGGCCTTGGCCTTGGCCAGCCGGGTCGGCTCGACGTCGGAGGCGGCCATGCTCGCCGAGTTGTCGATCGCCAGGACGTACCGCTCGCCGAGCGTGGACGCCCCTCGGATCCTCGGACCGGCCAGGGCGAGCATCACCAGGAAGACCGCGAGGAGCTGGAGGAACAGCAGGAGGTTCTTCCGAAGCCGCTGGAAGAGGCTGTTGACGTGCAGGTCTTCCATGCTCCGCCGCCAGAGCAAGGTGCTGGGGACCTGGACCGGCCGCCGCCGGAGCTTGAGGAAGTACAGCGCGATGATCCCCACCGGGACCCCGGCCAGGACCGCCCAATACGTCAAGCCCAGCGGGCTGATGAACTGCACCGGCCCGTATCCCATCGCGTCACCCCTCTTCGAGATCCCAGATGACAGATTGAAGATTGCAGATCATCGGATCGGATCGGCCCGTTCAGAGGTCGGCCTCGCGGTCCTCGTGGCCGGGCCTGGCCCCCTTGCGGGCGCGGATCATGGTGTAGAGGATGTAGGAGACCAGCATCAGGGCCAATCCGCTGAAGATGTAGATGTTCTTGATCGTCACGGCGACGGCCTCGTCTCGATGAACATCAGGACTCCGTCCAGTTCGTCGTCCCAGAGGCCGGAGCGGACACCCGGCGGCGCGGCCCACGGTCGGACTCCCTCGGCTCGTCGGATCATGCCGGCCTTGAGGGCGACCATGACTCGGGAGGCCAGGCGGTTCGCGGCCAGCGACACGACGAGCCCGAGGCCGATCCAAGGGGCGGTCGCCAGGGATTGCAGGCCCGGCTGGGGCGCCAGCAGGGCGACGACCAGTCTGGCCGTCAGGAACAAGCCCAGGACGATCGTCGCCCCGAACGCGATCACGGCGGCCAGGAAGGCCAGGGCTATCGCGGCCCCGCGCACTCGGGCCCGGAGTCGAGCCCAGGGGCTCACCCGAACCCTCGGCGGCATCGGGCCGGCGGGGGCGGCTCGCGAGGTCATCGGACCAGCCCCCTCTCGCGGAGGTAGTTGAGGATCAGCTTGTCGAAGGGGTTCTGGTTGGTGGTGAAGATGTAGGTGATCCCACGCTTCGTGCACCACTCCTTCATCCCGCCGACGAAGGCGTTGAGGTTCTCCTTGTAGCGGCGGAGCAGGGGGGCGCTGACGGTGATCTCGGCGACGTCGTCGTCCTCGGCGTCGACCAATCGGAGGTCGCCGACGATCTCGGGCTCGACCTCTTCTTGGCTGAGGACGTGGACGACATAGATGTCCATGTTGCGGGCCAGGAGGTAACGGAGGGCGGGCTCATAGCCGCGTTTGTCGAGGAAGTCGGAGATGACGACGACCACGCCCTTGCCGGCGTGCTTGATGGCGAAGCTCTTGACGGCGGCCGTCAGGTCGCTGGCCCCGCTGGCGGCGAGCTTGTCGAGGTAGCCGACGACCCGATACATCTGCGAGCGTCCCCGGACGCTATTCATCCCCGCGTCGAGCCCGCTGCTGAAGGTGTCGAGCATGACCCGGTCGTGGTTGACCAGGCCGATGAAGGCCAGGGCCGCCGCCACCTGCTTGCCGTAATGCAGCTTGGTCGGCTCGCCGAAGTCCATCGAGAGGCTGGTGTCCAGGAGGGTGTAGAAGTGCAGGTCTTCTTCCTCGAGGAAGAGCTTCAAGAAGAGCTTGTCGAGCCGGCCGTAGACGTTCCAGTCGATGTGCCGGAGGTCGTCGCCGACGGAGTATTGCCGGTGGTCGGCGAACTCGACGGACGAGCCGCGCCGCTTGCTCTTGCGCTCCCCCTTCATCCGGCCGACGAAGATCTTCTTGCTCACCAGCTCGAGCTGTTCGAGCTTGTTGAGGAACTCCGGTTCCAGGAGCGGGGACGTCGCGGTCTCGGGCATGGCGTCGGTCCTGGCGAGGGGGGCGGGGCGATCAGCCCGCACGGTCCGAGAGGTAGAACAGCCCGAGCATCAAGGCGGCGGCCAGCCCGAGGCCGAAGACCCAGGGAATGAGGGCCGCGAGGAAGATCTTCCAGCGCCCGCCGAGGTCGATCGGCCTGCGGTGGAGGAAGCCGAGGGCGGTGAACCAGCTCTCGGCGATCACCAGGGCCCCGCCCAGGAAGATCAGGAAGGTCAGGGTCGGCTCGACCCGCCAGGCGAGCGCGGCGGCGGCCAGGACGAGGGCGCTGAAGGTCGCCAGGACCGTGAGGTCGCCCGCGGTCCAGTTCAGGGGCTCCGGCTCGGGCGGGGCCCAGGGGATCGGCGCGGGGGGCGGGTCGTAGATGTCGTGCATGAGGCTCATCGGGCGACTCCCTTCGGGTCGATCAACCGGCCTTGGCGGCGGCGCGTTCCTCGGCCTTCTCGGGGACGGAGTCGAGGACCTTCAGGAGGACGGTGTCGGTGCTGATCCCCTCGGCCTGGGCCTCGAAGTTCAGGAGGGTCCGGTGCCGGAGCGCCGGGAGGTAGACCCGGCGGAGGTCCTCGAAGGAGACGTTGAACCGGCCGTCGAGCAGGGCCCGGACCTTCGCGGCGAGGACCAGGGTCTGCGCCCCCCGGGGGCTCGAACCCCAGCGGACATACTGATTGGTGATCGGCGCGGCGTAAGGCCCTTCGGGGTGGGTCGCCAGGGCCAGGCGGATCGCGTAATCCTGGACGTGCGGGGCGACGATCACCTCGCGGACGAGCTTCTGCATGACGATCAGGGTCTCGCCGCTGATGACGTTGCTGGCCTTGGGCTTCTCGTTGCGGGTGGTCCGGTCGAGGACGACGGTCAACTCCTCGCGGGTCGAGTAGCCGACGGTCAGCTTGAACATGAACCGGTCGAGCTGGGCCTCGGGCAGCGGGTAGGTCCCTTCCTGCTCGATCGGGTTCTGCGTCGCCATGACGAAGAACGGCTCTTTGAGAGTGTGGATTGTCCCGCCGACGGTGACGGAGTGTTCCTGCATGGCCTCCAGGAGGGCCGACTGGGTCTTGGGCGTGGCCCGGTTGATCTCGTCGGCCAGGACGATCTGCGAGAAGATCGGCCCGCGCTGGAAGACGAACTGGCGCTTGCCGTCGGGGGCTTCCATGACGATGTTGGTGCCGATGATGTCGGCGGGCATCAGGTCGGGCGTGAACTGGATCCGGTTGAAGTCGAGCGAGAGCGAGTCGGCCAGGGTGCGGATCAGGAGGGTCTTGCCCAGCCCCGGCACCCCTTCGAGCAGCGCGTGACCGCCGACGAAGAGGCAGGTCAGGACGCCGTGGATGATGTCGTCGTGGCCGACGATGACCTTGGAGATCTCCGCCTTGACGCGGGCGTAGGCGTCGCGGAACTCGGCGGCTCGGGCTTCCATCGAGGCGGGATCAACGGTGGACATCGTCGGATGGTCCCTTTGGGGGGAGGGGTTGATGGAGATTCAGCGGGCCGGGAGCAGGTCGGAAGCGGCGATCAAGGCGACCTGGACGCCGTCGAGCAGGAAGGGGAACGACTCGCCCGGTTTCACGGTCGCGACCGAGGCATACCGGCCTTCGGGGGCGATCGGCAGGGTATGGACGAGGATGACGTTGTCCTTGAGGTTGAAGACCCAGTAGGCCACGACCCCCGCCCTGGCATAGGCTTCGAGCTTCGCCCCGATGTCCTGCTTCAGGCTGCTGTACGCGAACTCGACGACCAGGCCGATGTCGGCGGCGACGGGGCGGCGGTCCCGATAATCGTTCCCCGTCCCCCTGAGCACGATGAGGTCGGGCAAGGGGGCCTTGTTCTCGCTGACCGTGAATGGGTTCTCGCCCGACAGGCACCAACCCGGCGGCAAGGCGCGCACGAGGGTCATGGTCGCGTTGATGGATGCCACCGCGTGAGCCTGAGTCTTCGCCATCTTCTCGTAGATCCAGCCGTTCCAGAGTTCGAGTCGGGCCTCGTCGGGGAAGACTTCACTCTCGAGCATCCGGTAAAATTCGTCGGTGCTGATGCGATAGCAAGTCGCCGCCGGGGTGGGCGAGGGCTCGACCGGCGGCTGCTCCAGGGTGGTGGACATGGCTCGTTCCTCCGGGGGCATCAGGCGTGCCCGGTCCGATCGATCCGGCGATTCGAGATGTACTCCTTCACGAGTTCCCCCCGCCCTTGCCGTCCTTCTCGCGATCTTCCCAGACCTTGTTTTTGGCCTTGAGGAGGCGGTTGGTGTAGCTCTCGGCCTCTGGCTTCGGCCCTTCGGCGGCGAGGCCGGGGGCCTGGGCCTGGGGGCGACGCTCGGCGGGGCGAGGGCCGGCGGTCCCTCCTTGCATTAGCTCGCCGACGATGTCGGCCGAGGGCGGGGCGTCGGCGGAGGGCAGGGGGGCCTCGAACCGGGTCGCGGCGCGGGATCGCTCGATCTGCTCGTTGACCTCGGCCTTGCGGCCCTTGAGCTTCTCCATGTACTCGACGTCCGGGGCGACCTCGCGGCCCCGGAGCTTTTCCCACTGGGCCTTCGTCAGCTTCCAGATCCGCTCGAAGTCGGGCGAAACCCGGCGGATCGCCACGTCGCCCAGGAACATCGTGGCGGCGAAGAACAGCAGGAGCGGCCAGAGCGGCGAGAGGCCCCGAGGGGTCTGGGTGTACTGGTCGCGGCGGAACGGCCTCGACTCGGCCAGGGTCCGGGCCAGGTCGATCGACCCGTCCTGCCGGCGCTTCCAGGAGAGGACCTCGCCGTTGGTCAGGCTCGCGACGGTCTCCAGGTTGCCCGGGTTCGACCGGAGTTCGCGGTACTCGTCGGAGTAGGGGACCGAGACGCCGGTCGAGACGACGCCCTTGACGTTATCGGCCCCGCTGTAGCCGAGGGTGACGAAGTAGTTGCCGCTGGCCTCGGCGTTCTCGACCGTCCCCTCGTACCGGCCGGGCGAGGTCTGAACCAGGTCGACCCGGTCCTGCTTCAGGTCGGGGCTGACGACGAACCCCTGGATCTGGAGGAAGTTGAGGAACTGGCTCTCCTTATCGAGGGCGTCGACGACCACCTTGATCTTCCCCTCCTCGCGGCGGACGTTGAGGGTCAGGTTCCGGTTGTCGACCGGCCTCATCGACCAGCGGACGACCTGCGACCAGAAGGCGGCGTAGTTGTCCCAGCCCGGCCACGCGGTCGCCCACTTCCGCCCGGCGTCGGAGGTGAAGGCAACGGAGCGGCCGAGCCCGTAAGTCCAGTGGGCGAGCAGGGGCGGCGGCTGCTCGGCGGGCAGGGGGGAGAGGATCGGGACCTCGACCAGCTCCGACTCCTTCGGGCTGGTTTGGACCAAGCCGGTGATTTGCGGGACGGTCCCGTTCAGCCCGGTGATCGGCTCGCTGGTGTACTTGACGATCGGCAGCCAGGGCTTGACCTGCTCGAAGATCAGGGGGCGGGAGATGATCCGCGCCTCCTTCTGGTAGATCCGGGGGAGGGCCTTGGGGTTGGTCACCTGGTAGAACCGCCCCTTGGTCTTCAGGGCGATGTCGCGCATCGTGGCGATCGAACCGGGGTCGTTGCCGTGGGCGGCGACGATGACGGTGGTGCAGGTGATCTTGTTGGCGA